>Ga0180007_10004635_pt1 | contig 14424 bp, 11 predicted proteins | sample MM_PC_MetaG_FD_121122 | JGI IMG/M metagenome (GOLD analysis project Ga0180007, IMG submission 121122) | Groundwater microbial communities from the Aspo Hard Rock Laboratory (HRL) deep subsurface site, Sweden - MM_PC_MetaG | ecosystem: Environmental > Aquatic > Deep subsurface > Groundwater... | reverse complement strand
CTGTAGTCCCTTTCGATTCTTCCGAAGTTTTCATAGTCTTTTTGACATAAAAGATTGATTGCTTTTCCTGCTTCTCCTGCTCTTGCTGTTCTTCCAATCCTATGGATGTAGTCTTTTGAGTCTCTTGGTATGTCATAGTTATAGATATGTGAAACATTTTTTATATCTAAGCCTCTTGAAGCAACATCTGTGCAGACAAGAACATGCGCTTTAGCGTGATGGAATTTTTCCATTGTCCTTTCTCTTTTGTTTTGAGTAAAGCCGCCGTGGATTGCCTGAGCGTCTATGTCGTTCTGCCTTAAGTTGTTTGTAACAAAATCAGTTGTTTTTCTTGAATTGCAGAAAACCATGACAAGCCCTGTTGATTCTGTGGTTATCATATGGACCAATAAAGAGAACTTCATGTTATCTGGAACCTCATAAAAACACTGCTTAAGCTTAGTTGGATCGACTTGAACTCCTGCTGAGATTTTTATCGGAGATTTCATATATTTTCTTGAAAGATAGACTATATCTTCTGATATTGTAGCTGAGAATAACAAAGTCTGCCTTTTTGGAGGGCATTGGCTTATTATTGATTCAACATCCTGCTGGAATCCCATATCAAGCATCCTATCTGCTTCATCTAAGACTAAAATTTTAACCCTGCTAAGGTTTATTGTCCTTCTTTCCATATGATCCATCAATCTTCCAGGTGTTCCGACTATAACATCTGCTATCCTTAATGCATCAATCTGGGGGCTTATAGCTACGCCCCCATAAATTGGAAACACGTTAAGATGCTTATATTTTGAAAATTTTAATATCTCTTTGGTTATCTGTACTGTCAATTCCCTTGTGGGGGTAAGAATCAAAGCCTGAATTCCTTTTCCTTTTTCGCAGTTTTGTATTATGCCTGAAGCAAATACCAGTGTTTTTCCTGAACCTGTGGCTGAGCCCGCTATTATGTCTTTTCCCTCGAGAACTGGGGGAATCGCTTTATCCTGTATCTCACTGGGGTCTTCTAATTTATGTTCTGCTATTGCCTTGGCAATAGGATCTATAATGCCCAATTTTCTAAATTTCATTTTACCTCATCAATCAACTTTGTATTTAAGAAAAAGAATAATCATTGTTTCTTTTTAAGAAAAGAATTATCTTTTTCTTATGGTCGTTAATTTGTAAGTTTATGAAATTTGATGTACTTTATAAAGCTATCTGTTTTGTTGTCTTAATAGGGTGGTAAAAGCCCCCGAAGGGAGTTGCACTCCCTTTAAAATTTTAGCTTATCCAAATGTCGCTTATTACTAAAACCTATTTTTTCAATAAATTTCTTACAATTTTCTACTCCGTTTATTTGTATTATATCTATATCTTCAGTTATTCTTGAATTTATACCTTGGTTTAAGAGCAATGAATGAATTTGATTGACTAAATTTTTGCTTTTCATATGAAGTGCAATTCTTAGATAAGGTAGCTTATATGATTTTCTTTTGTCTCTGAACACACACCCATCAGTATCAAATATTCCCCTAATACAACGATTAATTAATTCTTTATCTCCAGAGTCAATAATTTCATTAGGTATTGTTACTGTATACGTTTTTTTGCCAGCTACAAATCCAAACCTTCTTGTAAGTAAGTTGTGAAATTCCTTAGAATTTATAGTCAATCTTATTGTATTATCTTTTTCTGTAATGATTGGACTAGAATCTTGGCTTATCTCTTTAATAATTGGTTTAAGTGTTTTAACAATATATTCCTTATCAAGTTTAGAATTTCCTGTAAATTGAATAACATATATATTGCCATATCTATTGGTAAAGCCATCACCTATAAATGCTCCAATTAATTCACATAACTGAGGGGTTAGGGGTGTATTGATAGAAAAGTGATATCTAGATTGCATAGATCCTATTTTTCTCCCTTTCTCAAAAATATATTTATGTCTTTTGTAGGTAGAAATTCCTCCTTTGCTTCTGCCCCAACCTCTATCTTTTAAGATAATTTGTTGTTGAAAAAACTTTTGGTCTGTCTCATTGAAGTATTCTAGGAAGTTTAAGAAAAGAGAATATTTTATTGAATATATGCCATTTTTGATCCTTTCTAGTTTTGACTTATAAATGTTAAATTGTTTTCTCAGTTTAGTCCAGTTACCAAATTGAATTTTTAGTTTATTGAAAAATTCATTTCGTATGTTGTCGTTTTTGAAAAAGACTCGTCTAGAAGTCAATTCGTTTTTAAGGGGTTTTTTGTTTTTCATGAAAATTTCTATTTTTGGAAAAATAAAAAAGCCCTCAAAGGGATTTGCACCCTTGATCTCGAGTTTTTTCAGATTGCATACGAAACTCGCGCTTTAGCTGGCTAAGCTATGAGGGCATGATAGTCATAGTAAGTTGTTATCATTTATAAAGTTTGTCTTAGTTTCTGGGCTACGGAGGCATTTTGAGAAATTGATAAACAATGGAACTATTTAAGATTTTTCAATAGCTCTTCTTTCGTCGTGTGCTTTTTCTGGCAGTCTTGGCAGACAGGTTTTTTATTTATGTAAGTGCCCATAATCTTACCTAAGAAGTTGTTTTCTATCTTTTTGCTGCAAACTGCGCATTTCATAATAGGGGGTAAATCTTGATTGATTTATTAATTTATTGGAATTTAACATAATATTTATTAATGGAGTATGACTTTTCATAGTATTATGAGCAGAATAGCTGTTATACAGAAAGAGAAATGCAATCCATTGGGTTGTGGAAACTTCCTTTGCATTAGGGTGTGCCCTGTCAACAAGATGGGGAAAGAGTGCATTGTTGAAGAGGGCAAAAAGCCGAAGATAAATGAGGAGTTATGCACTGGATGTGGAATCTGCCAAAATAGATGTCCTTTTGAAGCTATATCTATTATTAATCTGCCTTCTGAGCTTGACAAACCACCTATACACCTTTATGGGAAGAATGGATTTCATCTTTATAGTCTGCCTACACCTATATTTGGAAAGGTTGTTGGGATTGTTGGTGTGAATGGAATCGGGAAATCGACTGCTATCAAGATATTAGCTGGTGTGTTAGAGCCAAATCTTGGAAAGTTAGATAACAAGGAAGTAGATTATAAGGAGTTGATTGATTATTTTAAAGGAACTGAGGCACAGGTATTTTTTGAGAAAGTAAAGAACAAACAGATTAAGATAAGCTACAAGCCGCAGCATGTTGATCTAATTCCTAAGCAGATTAAAGGAAAAGTTAAGGATCTTTTGAAAAAGGTTGACGAGAAGAAAGAGATGGGTAGGGTTGTTAAGGAGTTGGAGATAGAGAATATATTAGATAATGATGTTACTAAGATATCTGGCGGTGAATTGCAGAGGGTTGCTATTGCTGCAACGGTGCTGAAGAAAGCTAACTTATATATATTTGATGAGCCTTCTTCTTATCTGGATATAAAGCAGAGGCTGAAGATTGCGCAGTTTATCAAATCATTAGTTAGAGATGATGTTTCTATTGTTGTGATTGAGCACGATTTGATTGTGATGGATTATATGGCTGATCTGATACATATCATGTATGGAAAAGAAGGGTGTTATGGTGTTGTTTCACAGCTTAAGGCTGCAAAGGCAGGAATTAATTCTTATCTGGATGGTTTTATTCGCGAGGATAATATACGATTTAGGGATCATAAGATAAAGTTTGAGGTAAAACCCCCAGTTAAAAGAGGAAAAGAGAATGTACTTACTTCGTGGGATGTTATGAGCAAGAAGATGGGAAAGTTTAAGCTTGAGACGACTGAAGGAAATATACAAAGGAATGAAACAGTAGGAATAATAGGGGAGAATGGAATAGGGAAAACTTCTTTTGTTAAGTTGTTAGCTGGTGTTGAAAAGCCAGATAAGGGGGAGATTGATGAGAAGATTGTAGTTTCTTATAAGCCGCAGCAATTAGAAGCAGATTCTGATGAGTTAGTCATGAGTGTATTGCATGATGCAATCAAAAGTCATACTAAAGATTTGATAAATCCGCTAAATATAAAGAGTTTGTATATGAAGAAGTTAAGTCAGTTAAGCGGCGGAGAGTTGCAAAGGGTTGCTATTGCTTTGGCTTTATCTAAAAAATGTGACCTTTATCTACTGGATGAGCCGTCTGCTTATCTTGATGTTGAGCAGAGGCTGATAATTTCTAAGATAATAAGGAATGTTGCTGAAATCACTGGGAGAAGTATCTTAGTTGTTGACCATGATTTACTTTTTATTGATTATCTTTCTGATAGATTGATAGTGTTTGAAGGAGAGCCTGCTGTGCATGGTGTTGAGAAAGGGCCTTTTTCAATGGAAGATGGAATGAATTCTTTGCTTACAGATGTTGCTATTACTCTTAGGCGTGATGAGGAATCGGGAAGGCCAAGAATAAATAAGCCAAGTTCTATAAAAGACAGAGAACAAAAAGAGAAGAATAAGTATTATTATGGTTAAGCTTTTCCCTTGCTTTCTCCTGTTATGACTCCGCCTGCTATAAGATGAGCTGCTCTGATGGGTTCGGGTATTAGAGAACGAGTGCAGGTTAAGTTTAAGAGTTCTTTTGCTTTTTCTAAAGTGATGCCTTTTCTTTGTATGTATATCCTGCCTATCTTTTCCACTGGGCCTGCTTTTTCTATTAGTTGGTATTTGCTGTGCTGCTTGATTTTTTTGAGGGTGGATTCTATTGTTTTGAAATCAGGGTATTTTCTGATTACAACTATTATAGGAATCTTTGTTTTTTTGTTCAGCTCTTCTATATCTATTATGTTAAAGCCTGCTACTGCGATTCCATTAAGCATTATGCATCTTAGCTGCGGCTTGAATTTGGAGCTGTTAATCATCTTGATCAGTTTTTTTGTTGAATCGCTGCCGTCTATTGCTACTTTTGTTGTTAGAATTCCATCTAATAATGTGCCGCCTCTGAAGATTGTTCCTATAATTAAAGAATTGCCTTTTTTAAATTTGTTAAACGGAGAGTCGTCAATTCCTAAGATGCGAATTTCTTTTTTGTACATTTTAATGCAACCTATAGAGGCCTTCTGCAAGCATAAAGGCAGCGATGATTAAAGGAAGAGCCTGGATAATTGCTTCTGGGAGATATGATTGGATGAAGTAAGAAGCTGATATGATCATGAACAATAAAGGGACTCCTACACCAACTATCTTATTTCCATCGCTGGAAAGGTTCATGATAAGAGCATGCAGTTCATGAACAATAAAGAGGATTATTCCAATGAGTATAAAGTCATAACCAAATAATCTGGAGGGAATTAAGTTAAAGTAAGTTGAGCCTATAAATAGGCCGAAAATGATTATTATGGTTCCTGTAATTCTAGCAAATACCATCTTGTATCTTTATCTTTAATTCATAACGCTTATAAATACTATAAGTACACAGATATATAAAATGTGTGGAATAGTCGGCTATATCGGGAATAGAAAAGCAGCACCTATACTAATTAAAGGGCTTAAGAAGTTAGAGTATAGAGGCTATGATTCTGCAGGTATTTGTACATTGAATGATAAGGAAGTTATTATAAAAAAGGATATAGGCAAGATAGAAGAGATTGATAAAAAGATCAGCCTTACAAATTTAGAAGGGAATATCGGAATTTCACATTGCAGATGGGCAACACATGGCGCTGTTACAAAAGAGAATGCACATCCACATACTGATTGTTCTGGAAAGATATTGATTGTACATAATGGGATAATAGAGAATTACAGCGAATTGAAGAGTGAATTAGAGAAAAAGGGGCATAAGTTTAAGTCTGAGACAGATACAGAGATAATTGCGCATCTTGTTGAGGAGAATTATAAAGGCAATCTTAAGGAAGCTGTATTAAAGGCACTTAAGAGATTAGAAGGATCTTATGCATTAGGCATAATACATTCTGAGCATGATGAATTGATTGCTGCGAGAAATGAAAGCCCTTTGATTATAGGCATGGGTGATGGGGAGAATTTTATTTCATCTGATGTTCCCGCGATATTAGGGGATACAAAGAAGGTTGTTTATCTAGATAATAAAGAGATTGCTGTATTGACAAAAGATAATGTTGAGCTTTTTGATCTTGATGGAAAGAAAAAAGATAAGAAAGTAGAAGAGATAGAGTGGAATGCTGAGCAGGCGCAGAAAGGCGGATTTGAGCATTTTATGCTAAAGGAGATATTTGAGCAGCCGCAAGTTATAAGCGAAACTATAAATGGAAGATTAGAGGATTCTGATGTTTTGATAAATGATGAGATAAAACTAAGTGAGAAAGAAATCAAAGAGATTAAAAGAATAATAATTGTTGCTTGCGGGACTTCATGGCATGCCGGCTTAGTTGGAGAGTTTATGATTGAGGAATTAGCAAAGATACCTGTTGAGGTAGAGTATGCTTCTGAATTTAGGTATAGGGATCCAATTGTTGATAAGAATACTGTTGTAATTGCTATTTCGCAGAGCGGGGAAACTGCTGATACATTAGCTGCCTTGCGTGAGGCTAAGAAAAAAGGAGCAAAGATAATATCTATTGTGAATGTAAAGGGAAGCTCTATAGACAGGGAATCTGATAGTACAATCTATACAAGGGCGGGGCCTGAGATAGGTGTTGCTTCAACAAAGGCGTTTACCTCTCAGCTCGTGGTGTTATATTTGATTACTGTTTATTTTGGGAAGGTTAAAGGAGTATTGCCTGCTGAGCAGGTTAGAAATAGAGTTAGGGATTTGAGGAAACTGCCATTGCAGATGCAATCTGTCTTAGAGGAGAATGATTATATAAAATTACACGCTAAACAGTTTTATAAAAAAACAAATGCACTTTATTTAGGGAGGGGGATAAATTATCCAATTGCCTTGGAGGGCGCTTTAAAGTTAAAAGAAGTCAGCTATATACATGCAGAGGGTTATCCTGCTGCTGAGATGAAGCATGGCCCTATTGCTTTAATCGATAAGGAAATGCCGGTGGTGGTTATTGCTACTAAAGATAATATAACATATAAGAAAGTGTTAAGCAATATACAGGAGGTTAAGTCTCGCGGCGGAGTTGTAATTGCGATTGAAAGCAAAGGAGATGAAGAAGTAAAGAAGATAGTGGATCATAATCTGTATGTACCGGAAAATTCTTATATATTGACTCCACTATTAGCAGTTATACCATTACAGTTGTTTGCTTATTATGTTGCTGTTATGAGGGGATGTGACGTTGATCGGCCTCGCAATCTTGCCAAAGCGGTTTGTGTGGAGTAACCACTAAACTTTATTATTTCTATTACAATAGAAAGATTTAAATATCCTAGTTGTTTTCCAATAATAAGGAATTCTTATGAAAACAACAATATTCAAATCGATTGTAAAGAAAGGAAATAATAAAGGAGTTGGTTTTATCTCCATACCGCCAGAAAAAAAGGGTCTTTTTTCCATAGATGATCGGATAAGAATAATTGCAGACTCAAAAATTGAGTTTTTCTCAAAAATAAAATTTTATGGCACTCTCGGATTTTATGTTCCTTATAAGGCTATGATAGAAAATAAACTACTAGGTAAAAATATTAATATAAAAGTAGAAAAGGTGGATGGATTCTTCACAAGTGTAGGGAATGATGGTAGGATATATATCCCTCAAAACATAGCTAAAGAACACTCCTTGCATAAAAGGGACATAATAGAGATTGAATCAAATATAAATAACGAGAGAATTATCAAATATTGTCTCGTAAATTTTCGTCAAAGAAAGAATACAAAAGAATATGCATGTATGTTTGATATTAAAAAATCTAAGCGGGAAGGAATTTTTAAATTGAATAAAAAACTAACTAATACTTTAGAGAATCAATCCTTTCTTAAAGAAATAATCAAAGAATTCAATTTTGGAGTAATCAGTAATGAAAGAGTAATTTTATATCACGGCAATAGGATGCCCATTATTATTGATTCAAATACAGATATTAATAAAATTGCGTATTATCTCGGCTGTTATTTTGCAGATGGGACTAAACGGGGGAATGATTGGGGAATTTGCGCATCTACATTTGAGCAAGGCAATTTTTATATAAAGAACCACAATAGTATAATAAAGGATCCTAGGATAAGTCCCAGTATTTCATATACTGACATTAATAACGAACAGAAAGAATTTTTAAGAAATAAGTTAATCTTTAAATGGAAAGATTTAGTCAATATAAAAGTTGAAGAAAAAAGAGTTAGGATACATAACTCTGACAAGGGATATTCTTTTACAATAAACCCATTTGGATCATTAGTTCTAAAAGAACATAGACAATTAACTCAAATATATTATAACAAACTATTAAACCGTTTGCTAAATAAGATTAAAAAAGAAGATGATAAAAAATTAGCCATAGATTTTCTTTGTGGTGTTATGGAAGGGGATGGTTCTGTCAGTGCTAAGAAAAGAGGTCATATAATAATCACATCTAATGCCCAAGAATTAGATATTCTCGAACAAATAGTAAAAATCACTAATTTAAATTACAAAAGATACATGGAAGGGAAAAATAAAGGGTATATAAGATTCTGGACATTAGATATAATTAGAAATATTGAAATTTTTAAAGACAAACTCTTCAAATATTACCCCAAAAGAAGAAGGATTCTTAAAGAAAGGCTAGCCCAAACTGGCTGTTCTAGATTCCTATTAGGAAAATCTAAGAAAACGTCGAATTGGCTGATTGGGCAATTAAATGAAAGGGGCATTCTTGATGGGAAAGGAAATTTGACCGAATTAGGCAAAAAAATACAAAAAGATTTAAAGGAGTTTCTATTATCTAAAGATTAAGATGAAATTCAGAAAAGCAAATGCAAAAGATGCTGTTGGAATAGCGACTGTGCTGAAAGAATGCTATAATGTTGATTCTATCAAAGAAGGCGTCAATATTTTTGAAGAAGAGAGCCATAAAAGGCATCATTATATTGTTGCTGATGATGATGGAAGGATAGCTGGGATTACAACATGGAAGATGCACGGGCTGCCAAAGCATGGGCTTTGTGAGTTAGATAGGATAGCCGTCTTGGCTGAGTATAGAGGGAAAGGAGTTTCTGATGATTTGTTTAATGGATTGATTAAAGAAGCTGATGCTGAATACAAGAAAAAAGGATTTAAGCTGCGTAAGCTGTATATCTTATGCCATGCAGATAATTTAAAGGCGCATTCTTTTTATAAGAGGGTGGGAATGAAGCATGAGACTACTCTTAAAAATCATTATTACACGGGAAAGGATGAGTTTGTTTTTAGTCGGTTTTTCTAAGAAATTCTCGATAGTATTTATAATCCCACCTCAACAATTCTAAGTATGTCGTAAATTACCGAAAGATATATATATATATATATATATGTAAATGCTATCGGGTAATAAATGAAATTTGGCACTGGTATGGATCCTGCAGCATTTGTATCAGATGAAACACTCGCAAAGTGGCACAAACTTGGCAGTGAATTCGTTATTCTACTCGCAGAGACTTTAGCGCAAGAAACAGGCAGAAAGTTCTACGCTGTTGCTAGAAACAGACAAATAAAAGAAAGAGTAGTATGGTGGAAGAGACCATTAATTATTTCTATGCACCCAGGCATCGACCATGATCATGTAGATCTTTGGGTTGATATCCATGATCCAAATTTGGATAGGAAGTTAGTATTACGAGTGCTAAATGCAGAAGCAATAAAATTCTTTAAAAGACGGATAAATGTTCATTTACAGAAATAATCAAGATAATATTATATCCTACTTCTTTGGAGAATATCATATATAAAATCTTGTTCTTTAAGATAGAGTGTAAGAAAGACATCATGTTGAATAAGTATTATTATGATAAAAAGGATGAGTTTGTTTTTTCTAGATTCTTTAAAAATTAGAAATCTAATTTTTAAATGGGCTCGGAAATTTTCAATTTCAGACCCTTCTAATAAAGCTTAAGAAGCCTGTATGTACTGTCTGGGTTGTTATTGGTCTTACCTTTCGTTCTTCTATTTCCCATTCTCTTTGAATTAATTCAACTGTTTTTACGTGCATAAAATCTTTATCCTTGCTTATTGTGTTGACAAAGTCCATCACTTGAGGGATTGTTGGCGAATAGGATATTAAGAAACCCCCTATCTTAAGGGATTTTTTTGCATTCGGTATTGCAAGCCATGGCTCTGGGAGATCTAATGTGATGAGGTCTAATTGTTTTTCGTCGATTCCTTTATAGATATTTTTATTTTTTATCTTTAAGTTTTTTAAGTTTAGAAATTCTTTATTGTGCTCTACAATCTTTATGAAGTCTTCCCTTATATCATATGTTGTTACTTCTTTGCATAGATTGGCTAAGAAACATGCTAGGGCACCAGAGCCTGCGCCTGCGTCTACGACTTTCGAGTTTTTGTTAATGCCTGTTTCTGCTACGATAAGACCTATATCTTTTCTGGTTATTATCTGCGCTCCACGCTTTATCCTTTTGTAGCTGTCTATGAAATCTGCAGTGAATATCTTAAGCTCTTTTTTGGTGTTTGTTTTTATTATAGAACCGTCTTTTTTCTTTAGGTCATTTGATTTTATAAAACCAAACTGGCAGTGATAATCTTTAGAGATGTCTTTTATGTAGAATGATTTGCCTTCTTTGGTTGTTAGGATTTTGTGGTTCATTTTAAAAAAGCGGGCGTGGATGGTTCTCACGTCAGAACCTACTGTTCCGACACCTCCAACGCCTTACGGAATGATTATTGCAATGAATGTAAACGGGCGTGCGAGGATTCGAACCCCGGACTTACAGCTTACTTCTATGACTTAATAGAAGGCTGTCACTCTTTTTGTTCCCAAAAAGCCAGGCTTAATAGGATATCCAAGCTGAGTTACACGCCCATTAAAGTTAAGAATGAGTATTTTATTTATAAAGTTATTTAAAATCTCTTGAGATTTTAAAGAAATTTATTAAAGTATTAATTAGAATTTTTAATAAATCTTGTTAAAAGTTTACTTTAAAGGTATCTGGTCTTTTGACTCTATCTTCTGGGTGCATTCTCTTTTGTCTTCCCAGTAGACCCAGCATTTATTGCCGAACTGCTCCCATTTTAAACATCCTTCACAACATTTTGGAACTGGCATTTTAGAGTGTGGAAGTAAAACGAAGTATAAAAAGATTATGGTAAGAACTTCTCAGGATGCTTGATTTTGTCAGGAAGATACTTCTCTATAACGAAATTAAGACCCCAAGCAGCAAGTGCCTGCTGTTCTGCCCTTACCTTCATCTCGATTATTTGTTTTAATGCCTTTTGCCACTCTTTATGATGCTGAACAAAAGGGTCATTTTTTAGAGCGTCTTTTGCCCTTTTGATATCTACTTCCTTAAGCGGATGAGTAGGCAGTTTGTAGTCTATTACATCCTGGGGAGTTACTCCCAGATATTTTGCACTTGGAACGCAGAAATATTTATTTATATGCGCAGAGTTTCCAGAACCAACTTTGAGAGTTCTGTAAATATTCATATGGCCATACGGATCATTATCACAAAATACATAAACTGGGATTTTCTTATCGTCTGCTAATTTTCTTATGAATCTTCTGCAGGCTCTTGTAGGAACTCCGCCCATTGAAACTAAGATGCAGTTAGCTGTCTTCCAGTATTTGTGCTTTACTAATCTTTGGAACATACCTGCTGTCTCTATCGCTAATATGAATTTTGCATCTGTCTCAAACTTTAGATGCTCTAATGAGATAGGAATTGAGTAAGCGCCTGAGCCGAATTTTGTGCAGTCTATCCTTAATTCTTTTTTTGTTTCTGTATCTCTATCGATAACAACTAGTTTTCCAGCCACTTCGCCGCCTTTTTCTTCTGGGATAAAGCCAAGCTGTTCTCTGTTGACCATCATCATTGCTTCAACATCATCCATGACTGTGTCTGATTCTGGCTGCTCCCTGAATTTTGCCTCTCCCCAGTTTTTAGAGATGTAGTAAGCTTCTCTCTTTGATGCAATATCATCTGTTTCAATGAGTTGTTTTGAGAGGGACATCATCCTTAGTGTTTGGGCAAATGTTTTTATTGTGCCTACTGTCAATGTCCTGTTTTTCATCTTGCCCATTATCTCGAAATAGCCATTTTTATTATCGTATTTGACATTAGACAATGCTCTTAGAGGAAGATCTAATTCAGGAGCTTTCTTTTTCATAATCTTATTATAGACGTCTTTTGCCTTTTCTTTTATTCCTTCTAGAGCGTTATTCTTCATATTATTCCCCTACTTCACCCAATGTTTTCTGTTTCTCTCCATCTTCGTCTGCTTTGCCTATATTTGCCAGATCTTCATCATAATCAGGATTATCTATTTCAATCTTTTCTAATGTTCCCCTGCTCTTTTCAAGGATTTCGGCTAATAATTCCTTAACCTTTTCTTCGTCTTCTTTTTTGTATGCCAGTAGCTCTTTTAATGCTTCTGCAACATGAGGTATGTATGTTTCGATATAGCTTCTTTTTGCACCTTCTATCTGGATCCTTTTCTTTTTATGGACATAAACAGAAAGTTTTCTTCCGATTTCCTGAAGAGCGAGCTTTATCTCTTTTATGATTTCTGGATAATGCGCAATAGCTTCTTTGCTTTCTGATGTGAATGGAACCCAAACTGAATTTATAGATATTACCATTGTTACTGGACCAATGGGAAGAGAACCTTTGCTTTGGTTAAGGCCATAGCTTCTCCATGCTGTGCTTAATACTGATTTTGTTATTGCGCATGCTCCATGCTGAAATAATAGTGGAACTCTGTTTGCGTACCTGAGTACTTTTGCTGAGTCGTCTGCGCTTTGTTCTCCGCCATATGCTATGCCTGCTTCTACGACAAATGGGTTGCCCCTATAAACTGCAGGAGGCCTTGTTGTTGCGCAGTAGAATTCTGCATTTATCTCTTTTCTCAAGCCTTTTTCAACTAATTCTTCACCTATTGGAGAAATGCAGTTAGTAGGGGGTGAGATTATTTTTGTCTTGCTTATTCCCTGAATTAATTGCTCAGCCATATCCCTGTTGATGTTATTTGGTTTTGTGTTTGGGAGAATAGATGAATTTTCGCAGATCTCTTTTGCTGTTCCTGGACCTACCCTTGAAAATTCATTTGTCAAGAATGATTGTAAGGTTCTGGCTTCTGTAAACTTAAGCATGTTCATCAGAATTCCTAATTCAACTCCGTAAGGATGGGGCTTAATTTCCTCTGGTTTAGGCGGCAGCTGGTCTGTTGCTCTTGCAAAAATCAATTGTTCTGCCTTAGGATTTGTGTAGATTAGGGTAACGTGAGGATTGACAATAGCTGTTTGCTTAAGGTATTGGTCTATTGATTGCGAGCCACCTTGATAGCTGCCCTCTAATTCTAGCTCTATTTTTGTGCCATGCTCTTTTTCCCATGTTATTGTTTCTTCTTTTAAGATGTCTGGCTTGTTTTTTTCTGTGTCTATCTTTAATTCATAATAGTGAGCTTCATGATCTTTGGAGATTTTTGAGATGATTTTTGCAGGCTTTCCTGTTGTAAGCTGGGCGTATAGGACTGAAGCAGATATTCCTATGCCCTGCTGGCCACGACTTTGTGAAAGCTTGAAGAATTTTGAGCCGTATAATAATCTAGCGAAGATGTGAGGGATCTGTTTTTTAACAATTCCCGGGCCGTTATCTTCTATTATCACCCTGAATCTGTCATTGCCCATGTCAATAACTTCAACTGATATTTCAGGCAATACACTTGCTTCTTCGCATGCGTCTAATGAGTTGTCAACTGCTTCTTTGATAGTAGTCATCAATGCTTTTCTTTTATTATCAAATCCTAGAAGATGCCTGTTTCTAGCAAAGAATTCTGCTACTCCAATCTCTCTTTGTTTTTTTGCAAGTTCAACTGCAATTGGTGTTTCTGCCATTTTTTATGATAAAAAAATAAAAATCGGTTGTTATTAAACCTTTTGATTTTAAAAGAAAGGGAAATTTATCCTAGTTTTAGATCTCCACCCACCAATCTAGCTCTTTTTATATCCCTTCTTTTTTTCTCTAAAAATGTGTAAACCTTTGAATGGGGACTTCCACTTAATAGCCTTTCAACTGCTTCTCTTGCAATTGTCGCTAAGTCTGTAAGGCCTATTATGCCTATTGTTTTTCCGTAAACGCATACATAAGATTCTGTCAATTCTTCTATCAATCTTCTGGTCTTGCCTTCTGAGCCTATGACTCTTCCCTTTACCCTTAAAAGATGGTCTTTTGATTTACCGACATATTCTTTTAAATCTATAAATTCAAAACAATAATCCGGCTTTATCAATAATTTGGCAATTTCCGGGTTAAATCCACGGCCTATTGCCCTTATAACTTCTCTGCAAGAATATAATCCTAAAGCATCTTCACCAGAAATAGAAATATCGCCTTCTTTGCTGTCTATATCTATCTTTGTTTTTGTCTCTGATTCTATATCTTTCTTAACTGATCCTTCTTTCCCTAT
>Ga0180007_10004634_pt1 | contig 14426 bp, 10 predicted proteins | sample MM_PC_MetaG_FD_121122 | JGI IMG/M metagenome (GOLD analysis project Ga0180007, IMG submission 121122) | Groundwater microbial communities from the Aspo Hard Rock Laboratory (HRL) deep subsurface site, Sweden - MM_PC_MetaG | ecosystem: Environmental > Aquatic > Deep subsurface > Groundwater... | reverse complement strand
TATATAAAAAATCAATCACACCATCAGGTAGAACTTATACAAAAATCTCTTTTCCAACATATCGTGGGATAAATGCACGAAGTGCATAGGATAGAAACCACCAGCGTAGCTGGTGGTTTTCATATAGGATGAGTGGGTGCGGAATTTTTCTGATGAAAAATTCCGTGCTTTTATTATCGTTCACATTTTTAAATTGAATATTTCTGTACCCGTCCCTGCCGGCAGGTAGGGACGGGAATTTTTTATTGATTTTTTGTGGGGAATGGGTATTATAGGAGTAGGTTGTTTTTTTGTAATTTAATTTTTATAGAGAGGTGGGGTCATGAAGGTATTGATTATTATTGGTAGAAACCCTGATGGTAAAAGAGAAGCTGTTAGAGAGGAATTTTCTTCTTGGAAGGAGGCAATCGAAAGAAGTCCTGAGGGGGAGTTTGCTGTGATAGAGAATGAGCTGGTTTTTTTGTTTTTTGAGAAATTGGAAAACATTCTCAGTTGTACGCTATCAAGTAAAAATGGTTATCTTATTGATAATTATACTGGATCAAAAGCTGTCGAAGAATTTGATCGACTGGTTAATAGTTGTCCCTGAGAATAGTTTGGGAGCCGAAGTTTTCTTGTTAAGAAAACTTCGGCATTTTTTTATTGAAATAATTATGAAGTATGACCCAGCACTTTGAATTAAATTATTTATTTAATTCAAAGTGCTGGGTCGGACCTCAATTATTTTTTTATTAATAGTATTAAACAAGAAATGTTAGCTGAGGCTATTAAAAATGCAAGAATTTCAGCAGAACAATTTGCTCAAGAAGCAGGGGTTATGGAAATTTCAACCTGTGAGGTTTCTAGAGGAAAGACAAATTATATAAAAGAGACGATTGATTCTCTTGCGCAAGCTATGTGTGTTTTATCTTTTGGAATTTTTCATTTTGAAACAGGAAAAGATAAATTTATTTTTTCTCGAAATGAAAGAGGAGAGATTGAATGTGAATATAGGGTTTCGGGAAATTTTCTGGAAAATTTTTCAGGAGAGGAAGCGGAAAAAGTTCTTCAACGTCTTTTAAAAAAAGATAGGGAGGTTGCATAGTGGAAATCGTGATTAGGGGCATCGGGAATTTTTTAAATTCCCGATGTTTTTGTTTTGAGTGTTTGTTTTGGTCTTGTATATAACAATTGTTTTTTTAAGTAAAATCAAGGGTTTTAAATGTTGCAAAAATTTTATTTTCGTATATACTAGGGGACATTGTATGAGAGAAAAAAATCAATTTAAAAAACGGTAATAAATTAAATCTTTAGAGGTTTTGTTTTTGCCGCTTGAGAAGCGGTTTTTTGAATACAATATGAGATTCTTTGAAAATTGAATAGCAGGTAAAAAATTAAATTTATTTACGAATAAATTTTAAGCATTAAAATCACTTTCAAATTATCTGGAGAGACAATTTGAAAATAATAAAATTGCGGTTTTTAAATTTTCTGACAAGAAAATTTAAGGGCGTATGGTGGATGCCTTGACTCTAAAAGGCGATGAAGGACGTGGCATGTCTGCGATAAGCTTCGGTGAGGTGACTAGCAACCTTTGACCCGGAGATCTCCGAATGGGGAAACCTTATCTGATAGATTCAGATAGTCAAATTTCTATAAAGGGAATTTGAAGCACACCTGGGGAAGTGAAACATCTCAGTACCCAGAGGAAAAGAGACCAATAGGAATTTCCTTAGTAGCGGCGAGCGAAATGGAAAGAGCCCAAACCTTGTAGCATTTATGTTATAGGGGGTTGTAGGATAATAAAGTTTATTCTTCGGAATAGGAGAAGTTACAAAGTATGATATTAGTTGAATTAGCTGGGAAGCTAAACTCAAAAGGGTAATAGTCCCGTAAGCGAAAATATCACACCTTCTTATTTATTACTCCTGAGTAGCTCAAGACACGAATAGCTTGGGTGAATCTGCCAGTACTAACTGGTAAGGCTAAATACTTTTAGAGATCGATAGTGAACAAGTACCGTGAGGGAAAGGTGAAAAGAACCCCGGAGAGGGGAGTGAAATAGAACTGAAACCATATGCTTACAAGGAGTTAGAGCGGTCGCTTGCGACCGTGATAGCGTTCCTATTGAAGAATGAGCCAACGAGTCAAAGTGTGCAGCTGCCTAAAAGGAAAAACCTTGAAGGCCCAGCGAAAGCGAGTGTTAATAGCGCGAAATTATAGTTGTATGCTTTGGACCCGAAGCCAAGTGATCTTGCCATGAGCAGGGTGAAGGTGATGGAAACATCACTGGAGGCCCGAACCGGTTGGTCGTACGACTCCATCGGATGACTTGTGGTAAGCAGTGAAAAGCTAATCGAACTTGGTAATAGCTGGTTCTCTCCGAAATAGCTTTAGGGTTAGCGTCTGATGTTCCTGCTGGGGGTAGAGCACTGGAAGGATCGAACAGGGGGAAACCTCGTCGATCCTATCAAACTCCGAATACCAGTAGTCAAGAATCAGGCAGTTAGACTGTGGGGGCTAAGCTCCATTGGTCAAAAGGGAAACAGCCCAGACCTACATTTAAGGTCCCTAAATTCATACTAAGTGCACTTAAGGAGGTGAAATTTCTCAGACAATGAGGAGGTTGGCTTAGAAGCAGCCATCCTTTAAAGATAGCGTAACAGCTCACTCATTAAGAGATTTTGCACCGCAGATTATCGGGGCTAAGTATGGTACCGAAAATTAGGATTCGTAAATTTCATAGAGGAAAAAGTACATTAGATTTTTTGCTGAGTGATCGTTCAGTGGCTAAAGTTGAGCCTATGGTAGGACGAGAGATCCGAATCTCTTACGAGAGTTCGAACCTCTCTCACTCAGCCAAAATATAAATTTTTTGAGGTTCCTGTTTTGGTCTTGTGTAAAGGCCCCCAGAGAGAATCTGGTGAGTACAGTGAAAGTCTGTCAGGAACCGTCAATTTGTTTTGAGGGGGATTAACTCCAATTGGTAGAGTCTTTGGCCTAACACGCCATTGTGTTCCGAGTTCGATTCTCGGATCCCCCGAAAAATAAGAGTTTGTTTTGAGTACTGGGGTATAGCTCAGTTGGTAGAGCTGCTGACTTGTAATCAGAATGTCACGGGTTCGACTCCCGTTACCCCAGCCAAAACAAATTATGTTAAATCAATCTCTAATACAGAGATTGGTTGGACAAATCTTCAATTCGAAGATTTGTCTCTTCTATGAAATTTACGAATGGTAGGAGAGTATTCTATTCTGCGATGAAGCCGAAGGCGTGAGCCACGGTGGAGCGTATAGAAGCAAGAATGTTGGCACGAGTAACCGCAATACAGGTGAGATCCCTGTACGCCGAAAGACTAAGGGTTCCTTCGCAATGTTGATCAGCGAAGGGTTAGTCGGTCCTAAGGAGATGGTGAGAACCGCATCCGATGGACACATGGTTAATATTCCATGACTTCTTTATTTTGCGATGGGAGGACGGAGGAAACAAGCAATAGCGCATTATCGGATTTGCGTTGTTTATTTCAAAGAGTGTATCCTAGGAAAATCCGGGATATGCCCAGCACTATTTTTCTGATAGAAATTATCTATTTCGGAAAAATAGTGCTGGGAAACTCTGGAGATCGACAAAATTCCTTTCTACGGATTGGGAAATTGTTGTGAAGAGCCTTCCAAGAAAATTCTCTAAGCATAAAAATAAAGGAACCGTACCCTAAACCGACACAGGTAGTCAGGTCGAGAAGACCAAGGCGAACGAGTGATTTTTCTCCAAGGAACTCGGCAAAAAAGCGATCGTAACTTCGGAATAAGATCTGCCATAACATAGTTTACTATGGGTTGGCCGCAGCGAAAGTAGCCCTGCCGACTGTTTATCAAAAACACAGCTCTCTGCGAACACGTAAGTGGATGTATAGAGGGTGACGCCTGACCAATGCCAGAAGGTTAAATATGGGGGGTATGTTGATTTATCGACATGCTGGACTATATAAGCCCTGGTGAATGTCGGCCGTAACTATAACGGTCCTAAGGTTGTGGAACTCAAATTTATTTGGGTTGCACAAAGACTAGGACGGTTATAGCAAATGAGCGTTCGTGCTCTAAAAAAATAAAAGGAATAAAGTTGCCTATTTTATAAAATTAATTTTATAATTTGTCTTTAAATATCTAGCCATATGCTGGAAAATCCGTGTATCTGACAATACTCATCATGATTTTATTATTGTGATAGTGAAAATTTGATTAGTGCGGATAATCAGCAGGAAATCCATTTTTAATGGAGATCCTCAGAGACTAAACGCTAGAATAAGTTTTTAACTTATAAATTATAGTCCGAACTGCATAGCGATATGCAGAGTCAAACAGAAATGATTTGTCCACTTTGATTTTTCAAAGGAGTAACAAAATGAGCGAAATTCCTTGTCTGGTAAGTTCAGACGTGCACGAATGGCGTAACGAGCGGGGCACTGTCTCGGAGAATAGCTCGGTGAAAATGCAATACCGGTGAAGACGCCGGTTACCTGCAGCTAGACGAAAAGACCCCAGGAGCTTTACTATAGCTTGGTATTGGGTGTATGTTTTGACTGCGTAGCATAGGTGGGAGGCTTTGAAGGGATCCTTTTGGGGATCCTGGAGCCGTCAGTGAAATACCACTCTTTTAATGTATACATTCTAATCTCTACGGCAAAAACGGAGAGAGACAGTGCCTGGCAGGTAGTTTTAGTGGGGCGCTATCCTCCTAAAAAGTAACGGAGGAGTTTAAAGGTTGGCTAAGCGCGAATGGAAACCGTGCTGATAGTGTAATGGCACAAGCCAGCTTAACTGCAAGACGTACGTGTCGAGCAGGTACGAAAGTAGAACATAGTGAACCGAGGGCCCGAATTAGACACGGCCCAAGATTATCGGATAAAAGTTACCCTGGGGATAACAGGCTAATAACGCCTAAGCGTCCATAGCGACGGCGTTGTTTGGCACCTCGATGTCGGCTCAACTTATCCTGGAGGTGGAGAAGCTTCCAAGGGTTTGGCTGTTCGCCAATTAAAAAGTTACGCGAGCTGGGTTTAGACCGTTTAGAGATTAAATTATTTTAATTTTTAAACAATCTAAACTCTGAACATTGAATTATCGGAGATATTAAAATATCTCATTAGGTCTTTTCGTTGACAATATATATAAACTTTGAAAACAACATTCAAAGGTTGAGATAGAACAAGAAACCAATCTTACACGGCGGTCTTAAGCATTCATTTTAAGTGTTTAAAGAAAAAGCCAACTTATATCGGTGAAACCTTACTAATTTTTTAGAAGGTAATACCGAGGGAACAAAAAATTTATTTTTTGACCCGTAGAGACTATACGTTGGACTTTGACCATTGCGTTAAAGAAGATTTAGTCCATGCAATTAGAAATAATTGAGTATCATGCGTGAGACAGGTTGGTCTCCTATCTGCTGCAGGCGTCGATTTTTGAGAAGATTTGCTCCTAGTACGAGAGGACCGGAGTGAACTAACCCCTGGTGTATCAGCTGTTCTGCCAAGAGCATTGCTGAGTAGCTATGTTGGGAATGGATAACCTCTGAAAGCATCTAAGAGGGAAGCCAACTTCAAGATTAGAAATCATTTGAGACCCCTGAGAGATGATCAGGTGATAGGCTTTAGGTGTACGTGCAGTAATGCACTTAGCCAAGAAGTACTAATACGTCGATTTCTTGTCAGAAATTTTAAAACCCACAATTTTATTAGTTGTGAAATATATGCAAAAGTCTGCTATTCAATAAAAAATTCAAATCAAAACATCAAAATATTATTCAATATTTTGTTCTGGTGGTTTGGCGACGGGGTCATACCCGATCTCATTCCGAATTCGGAAGTCAAGCCCGTTTGCGCCGATGATACTCATATGGGGAAAGTAGGTAGCCGCCAGAACAAAGTATTGAATGAACAAAAAAGGACGGTCGCTTCGCGACCGTCCTTTTTCCTTTCTACTTTTTATTCAAAATGTTATCATTAATATAATTATCAAAAAATAAAGTATAGAAATGAGTTATTAAAAAGAAATTTATTCGTAATTTCTTCTTATCAATCTAGCAATCTAAACTTCTAAAAAATTTAAAATATGTCTTGGTCATCAGAAAGAAAAAATAAATATTTATTTTTAATGTTTTCCATAATATTGGTTATTGTTGGCTTTTTTAGCTATTCAATATTTTATACAGCCCCTACCTGCACTGATGGAAAATTAAACCAAGGTGAAGAAGGTATTGACTGTGGAGGACCTTGTGAAATAATCTGTTCGTTTAAGACAATTGACCCTATTATAAAATGGAGTCGAGCTGTAGAAACAACAGAAGGAATTTTTGGAGCAGTTGCTCTTATAGAAAATGCTAATACTTATGCTGAAGCTGATAAGGTTCCTTATGTTTTTAAACTATACGATAAAGAAGGACTTTTAATAAATGAAAAAAGAGGAGAAGTTTACATTCTTAACAATTCAATCTTTCCTATTTTTGAGGGGAATTTAAAAGTAGGAAATAGAATTCCTACCAGAGCAACCTTTGAGTTTCTGAAAAAACCACAATGGGTTGAGACAAAGGAATTGAATGCTCCTGTGACTCTTTCAAATATTCAATATGTCGAAAGAAATAATTCACCAAGGGTTTCCGCAACTATAAAAAATAATTCAGTCAAAGATATTAAAAAAGTAGAATTAATAGTTTTGCTTTATGATATTGAAAACAATTTAGTAAACAGCTCAAAAACAACACTGGATGTTCTTAAAAAAGACTCTTCTGAAATTGTTATATTCACATGGCCTGACCTGTTTGAAAAAGAAGTAATAAAAATAGACATAGTGCCTGTTTCGAAATTGCATTAATAAATAGATTGTATAGAGTAGAAAAAATATACTTAAAATAGCCAAAATTTTTCGAAAAAATAGGGGGGGCGAGGCTTCGCCTCGCCCTTAACTTTATAGACTTTATGGACTTTTAACTTTATACTATTCTATTATGTTCAATAAACTAAAAGCTGACATCGATTGGATTCTATTATTTTCCGTCCTTCCTATAGTAGCCGCCGGTTTGATAACAATGAACTCCTTCACTGGAGATAATTATTTTTTCGAAAAACAGATTATTTGGCTAGCCGTTTCACTGATAGCCTTTTTTGTATTAAGTTTTATAGATTTTAGATTTTTAAGAAAAACTCAAGTTCTGATCCCCCTGTTCTTGTTTTTTGTCACAATCCTATTGGGTTTATTCATTACCGGTTCGGTATTTAAAGGGGCTCAATCTTGGTTTAACCTAGGGCTTTTTTCTGTGCAACCAGCCGATTTAGTCAAGCTGGTCCTCATATTATTACTAGCTAAATATTTTTCCAAAAGGCATATAGAAATCGCCAATGTGCGACACATTCTTGTTTCCGGTTTTTATGCTTTTGTCTTTTTCATATTAGTACTTTTACAACCAGACTTCGGTTCTGCTATAATTATTTTCTTTATTTGGTTGGGAATGGTGTTGGTCTCAGGTATCTCTAAAAAACATTTAATAGCAGTATTTTTAATCGGGGCTGTAGCTTTCGCAGGTCTTTGGTTTTACGTTTTTCAAGATTATCAAAAGGATAGAATTATGACTTTCATCCACCCAATGGCTGATATTCAGGGAACTGGTTACAATGCCTACCAGTCTACAATTGCAGTTGGCTCGGGTCAGTTAATGGGCAAGGGAGTAGGTTTTGGAACACAGTCTCGCTTACAATTCTTACCAGAATACGAAACAGATTTTATTTTTGCAGCCTTTGCCGAAGAGTGGGGTTTCGTTGGAGTGATGCTTTTGTTCGTATTTTTTGCAATCCTAATTTGGAGAATTTTAGCTAACGCCATGAAAGGTTCTACTAATTTCGAGGTGTTGTACGGACTAGGGTTAGCCATTTTAATAATTAGTCATTTCACTATTCACGTTGGAATGAACATAGGCTTATTGCCAGTGACAGGAATTACCATTCCCTTCATGAGCTACGGAGGCTCCCACCTCCTTACAGAATTCGCAGCCTTAGGAATATTGATGGGAATGAGAAAATATAAAAGGGTAGTCCACAGAAGCGATATGGATAACGAATTCCTAGGATTAGAGTAAAACGCGGACTAAAAATACGGATTAGACGCGGATAAAATGCAGAAAACGGGCGGGGCTAAAGCCCCGCCCGTCTCTGCGAGGAAGAATGGTTTTTTATTTTTTTCAAAAAATAAAAACTATTCCTCCGAAGCGATCCAGAAAAACAAAAAAAGGACCAAAATCCACTAGGATTTTGGTCCTTTAAAAACCCCAATCGTGGGCTCATTAGAGCCCACAATTAGGGTTTTATATCTTAAAATTTCAACATTCAACCCTCAACTTTCCACTTTCCAATCTAATACAACCCCTCAACCTCCTCAACCATAGCCTCAAAAGAAAACTCACTTTTAACTTCATCATATAGAGTCCGACCATAACCCTCTCGCAATCCTTCATCATTAATCAAAACCCCAAGCGCCTCTTCAATTTCGTCATCATCTTTAGCTTCAACCAAAATCCCATTTTCACCATCTCGAATCAACTCAGAAATACCACCCACGTCACTTGCCACCACCGGCAACTTAGCCAAACCAGCCTCCAACAAAACATAAGGGAAGCCTTCCTTAATAGACGGCAAAACAAAAATGTCATATGCTTTCAAATACCGACTCGCCTCATCAATAGCTCCTACCAAAAAAACATTATTATTCAATCCATATTTATTTAATTTATTTTCAAGATAGGCTCGTTCTTCTCCTTCTCCAATTATAATCAATTTCAAGTCTCCCTTTTGATTAGGTTGATTTTCAAATTCCCGCACCAATCTTCTAAAAGCCTTAATCAAATACTTCAAACCCTTATTCTTATGCAATTCAGCAATAGTTCCAATTACCAAGTCATCATTGGAAACCTTATCCTGCCTCTTCGGCAGGCAGGCAGCAAAAATTTCCTGAGCCTGTTCACGATTCAAAAAATAAATAGGCTTAATTCCATTATAAATCCTCACCAGCTTCTTAGTAGTTACAAAAGGCCAATCGATTACTTGCCGATATTCTTTTTTAGCAATCACAATAGTCTTATGACTCAACAAAATAGTCACCCAAGAAAAATATTTAATCAAAATAATTTGCCACATTGGCCTCTTCTCATTAAAGGTCCAACCATGAGCAGTATAGATAATCTTGTTTACTCCACACAAGCGACCAATCAAAGCTCCCAAACCACCAATCTTAGGACTATTCAAATGAATCACATCAGGTTTTTCTCCACGGAAAATCTTCCACAGAGATCTAGCCACCCCAAGCTCACCCAATAAATTAATATCCCGTCCCAACCCATTAATTTCAATAGTTCGAATACCAGCAGTCTTCAATTTTTCACCTAATTCACCATAGGGTTCACCATAAGCCACCACAACCTCATAATTATCTCGCTCAGCCATCTCCGAAGCCAAATCAAAAACATATTTTTGAGCCCCGCCCCAATTTCCTTTTGTGACAAGATATATTATTTTTTCTTTTTTAAAGACATAAATGTTGATTTTAAATTAATGTTTTTAGGAAATAAGAGCGGGGCAGGCTCCTGCCCAATTTCCCTTTGTAACAAGATATATTATTTTTTTCTTTTTTAAAGACATAAATGTTGATTTTAAATTAATGTTTTTAGGAAATAAGAGCGGGGCAGCCTCCTACCCCAATTAGCCTTAGTCACTAAATATAGAATTTTCTTTTTAGATTTCATATTAATAAAATTTTATCATTTTACCCTTTACTTAGCCAGAATCATCCTGTATATTTTGTTTAGTAAAATTGTATCGCATTTTAATATAAACATACTTATGGGAGAGCATTATGCTAATAGGAGACACAGAAGTCTTTTGTCGTAAAATTCACAAAGAAGAAAAAATGGTTACTTGTGAAAATTGCAAGACTAAATTTAAAGCTCTTTTTGCAGATGGTATTTTCAGAGGTATTGAAGCTTATAACAAAAAAGAACGTTGCTGTTGCGGAGGCCATCAAATGTGCTCTGAGAAATGTAAAAAAGAATTTCAGGGTGACGTTAAAAGAATCCCAATTGCTGAAGCTCTGGGAATTGATATGGTAGTAGATTTTTAAACCCGTAAAACGAAAAAACTCGTTCTACGGGTTTTTTCTATTTTATACCTAATTTAACCAAATAATCCCTTCAATAATTTTCTTCCATTTCTCCCCAAAATCTTATATAATCAACCTAAATATGAATCAAAGATTCATATTTAGAATTAAAAATTTTAAATTTTAAATTTTAAATTAATTTATAATATAAAATTTAAAATCTACAATTCTTTTAATTTTCTCAAAATTAAAAGCCTGTGTTAATTTTAAACAAAAAAGAACCCATAATGCTATTCATCGGGGATATTTTATTCCTAACCCTTTCTTTATGGTTGACCTTAACCATTCGTCACAGCCAAATCCCATCCTATCAAACATTCATAGATCACCTAGGACCATTTTCATTCCTGTTTCTAATCTGGGTAATAGTCTTTTTCATCGCTGGTTTCTACGAAAGAAAAGCCTTAATCAACCACAGAGATTTTTTCTCAGAAATTTTCATCGCTCAAATAATCAACTCTGTTATTGCCGTTATTTTCTTCTACCTTTTCCCAATTTTTGGACTAGCCCCCAAGACAATTATCCTTATTTACCTAGTCATTTCCTTAACCCTGATTTTAATTTGGCGAGTTTACATCATCGCTTTTCTAGGAATAAAAAGAAAATTAGATGCTATTTTAATAGGTAGGGGAGCCGAAATGAGACAACTCCAAAAAGAAGTAAACAGCAACCCTTGGTATAATCTGCGCTTTGTTATCAGTATTGATTTAAACGAAACCCCAGACCTAGATTTTCAAAAAGAAATAATGAACCCTGTTTTCGAAAAGAATATCTCTACTATTGTTTTAGATTTAAAAGATGAACAGCTTCAAAAATACATACCTTATTTCTATAATTTAATATTTTCAAAAATAAAATTTCTAAATATCCACAGAGTCTACGAAGATGTTTTTGATAAAATTCCACTTTCACTTATTCGTCATAATTGGTTTTTAGAAAATGTAAATTCTTCACAAAAACATATTTACACAGCCTTAAAAAGGATTATGGATATTGTTATCGCTTTCCCGTTATTTGTCATTTCATTAATTGTTTATCCTTTTATATATATCGCTGTTAAATTAAGTGACAAAGGTCCGATGTTTTTTTATCAAGAAAGAATTGGGCGCAATAACGGAATAATTAAATTAATCAAATTCAGAACAATGAAGCAAATCCCAGAAGGAACCGAAGGAGGAAAAGGGGATGGAAATCGAGTTACTAAATTAGGTAGTTTTATGAGAAAATGGAGGATAGATGAATTACCCCAATTATGGAATGTGTTAAGAGGGGATATATCGTTAATCGGACCAAGACCAGAAATGGTTACAGCCGTAGAAGAATACGAAGAAAAAATACCTCATTACGGAATCAGACATTTAATCAAACCAGGTCTATCAGGTTGGGCTCAAATTTATCAAAAAGAATCACCTCATCATGAAACAGATGTAAAATTAACCACCGAAAAATTATCCTATGACCTGTTTTATATCAAAAATCGCTCATTCATAATCGACCTAAAAATTGCCCTAAAAACAATCAAAACTTTGATTTCAAGATCAGGGTCTTAGATAAATGTAAATATGAAAAAACAAAAACTAGATTTATTTTTAATTATTTTACTCCCTGTTTTAGCAATAATCATTGCTCTTATTTTTAAAGCAAATTTTTTAATTTCCACCCTATTATTTTTTGCTCCCATATCTATTTATTTATCCTATCGAAATAAAAAAGCAATTAAAAAAACATTATTATCTTCATGTGTTTTTTCAATTCCCATATTTATAATAGTTGATTATATCGGCACAATTAATGGGACTTGGTATGTTCCAAGTACTATTTTTCCTTTTCGGTTTTTAGAAATACTTCCTGTAGAAGATTACATTTGGGGGGTAGCACTCGTTTATTTAGTCATTATGTTTTATGAACATTTTTTTGATAAAAATAAAAAAGAATCCATAGATAAAAGGATAAAGTATTTTTATTTTATTTTTGGTCTAGGATTAATTTCATTTTTTAGTATCTTGTTTTTAAAACCAGAATTATTTTATATTAATTATGCATATTTTTGGGTAGGGCTTCTCTTTATACTAATACCAGTTCCTCTATTTTTATTTTTCTATCCCTCTTTGTTCACTAAATTCATGAAAACAGGAATTTATTTCTTTTTCTTTACACTCCTGTTAGAATTAACAGGTGTTCATTTAGGACAGTGGCAGTTTACAAGTGATCAATACATCGGTTGGGTAGACTTGTTTGGTAATAAATTACCATTTGAAGAATTTTTCTTTTTTGTAATGCTAACAGCAGTTTCAATTCTTTCCTACTATGAATTTTTTATTGATGATAGAAAGTAAATCGAATGTCGTCGCTCCTTTAGGATTTAAGATATCCAATTAAATTTTGAAACCACACCTTTGAGAGGTTTAAAAACAACCCAGAGTTTTATATCAGTTAAATTAGTCACAAGAACTAAAATCCCAAAAAACCATGCAATTATTCCACATTTTTCACCAAAACAAATTCCGTCGCCTAATTCATTCTGACTTTACCCTGTTTGAGGTTTCAGTTTGGCTACACACCTTTGCTCGTTCAATGGTCTCTATTTTTATTCCGATCTTTCTTTTACAAATCGGTTATTCTTTAACAGAGGTTCTTATTTTTTATCTGATTTATAATCTGTTAGATGTCCCTTTAAATTTTGTCGCTCGTTATCTAGTTCGAAAAATAGGAGCTCGTTGGGTAATTATTTTAGGTTCCTTATCCTCTGTAATTTTTTTTATAGGTGTATTTTATTTGAAAGTTAATATGTGGCCTTTACTAATTCTGATTGCCTTACTTGCTGCAATTTATGACACATTTTACTGGGTAGCCCATTTATATTTCTTTATGAAATGTAGCGAAAATGACGATGATGTATCTGGTGATACTAGTTGGATGTCTATAGTTAGACAGGTAGCCAGTTTTTTAGCACCACTATTCGGAGCCTTAATTTTAATTTTTCTAGATAAATCTTTTCTAATTATTTTAAGCACTGTTCTTTTGACCTTTTCTGTAATTCCTTTATTTTTATTGCGAGGTGTTGATGATAAACCTACTCGCAAACAAAAAACTTTTAAAGAATTTTTTCATAGTTGGGATATAACCAGAGATTATATCGTTACTTCTTTTAGAGCCATTACCAATACCAGTGAATCAGTCATTTGGCCTATTTTTATCTTTATACTTTTTGCTAATATAGAATCAGTAGCAGTATTACCAATGATCATTTCCTTAACCACTATCTTATTTACTTATTTCGTAGGGAAGACCGCAAAAGAAAAAAGGGAATCAATAATGATTACAGGGGCTCTAGTTGTCAGTCTTGTTTGGATTCTTAGATTAGTAATAGAGAATAATATTTTCTATTTTACTTCAGTTTTCTTAGTCGGTTTATTTTCAATTTTGATTGCCATTCCACTAGATTCATATATTTTTGAAAAAGGGGAGAAGTTGGATACCTTATCAGCTTCAACATACAGAAATACAGTCCACATGGGAGCCAATGCAATATTTTTTGCCCTACTTTTAATTTTGGTTGAAGTCTTTAATGTCAGCTTTATCATAGCTTCCATATCAATGATATTAACAGCCACCATAATATATTTCTTTGGAGAAAGAACCCTTAAGCATAAATAAGATTTAAGAATTAGGAATTAAGAATGGATAAGGCTTTATCTCATCCGTCTTTGCGAGGAGAGAGCGGTTTTTATTTTTTAACAAAAAATAAAAACCGCTCTTAACGAAGCAATCTCTTCAACTTAAACAAAAGCACTCCAGAAAAAACAAAAAAACTAGCCCCGGAAATAAATTTCCGAGGCCATGGTGCTTAAAACTTTTAAGACTTTTTCGGAGAGGGAATTTCCCTTAAACTTCCTTTTCTTAATTTTGGTTCCTCCTGAGGCATTTTATCAATTTCCTCCATCATTTTATTCTTACACTCCTCACAAGCTCCGTGAGTGATACTATTATCATCAAAAGGTTCTTTTTCTCCATACGTTTTTTTACAATAAGAACAAACTCTTTTCATCTCAAAAATTCCTTTAATTAAATTAATTTTTTACTTTTACAAATATTATACCATTATTTTACATATAATGTCAAAGAATGTAGCATTGCAGCGTCAAGTTTACAGTTGTCAGTTCTTGTAGTCTTTCGACAGGAGTTTTTCCATCCATTCCTAAACCTCGATGTTTCTTTCTGTGATTATAGTAATAAAGAAACAAATTA
>Ga0180007_10004633_pt1 | contig 14427 bp, 15 predicted proteins | sample MM_PC_MetaG_FD_121122 | JGI IMG/M metagenome (GOLD analysis project Ga0180007, IMG submission 121122) | Groundwater microbial communities from the Aspo Hard Rock Laboratory (HRL) deep subsurface site, Sweden - MM_PC_MetaG | ecosystem: Environmental > Aquatic > Deep subsurface > Groundwater... | reverse complement strand
TTTAACTCATAAAGCCGAGGAACTGGGCTATGATCCGCAGGTGATCTTAGCCGGCCGCAGAATCAATGACAATATGGGTAAATATATTGCTGAGCAGACAGTAAAACTGCTGATCAATGGCAATAAAACCGTGCGCGGGGCTAAAGTAAAGGTAATGGGGATTACGTTTAAAGAAAACATCTCAGATATTAGAAACTCTAGAGTAATTGATATTATTAATGAATTAAAAGAATATAATATTGAGGTGATTGTCTGTGATCCGCATGCTGATCCGCTTGCAGTCAAGTATGAATATGAGATTGAATTAACGGCTTATGATAAAGATATAAAAGTTGACGCGGTGGTAATCGCGGTTAATCATAATGATTTTAAACAGGATTTAACTGTAAAATCATTAGCACATCATCTGGATAATGACGGGACACAAGGCGTGGTAATGGATGTAAAAGGCATGTTTGAACATAAAGATTTTGAAAACACAAATATGCTGTATTGGAGACTTTAAAAGCAGGGGATAGCGATTAGGGAAAAGCATAAAGCGGATAGAGAATAGGGCGAAGATGAAAATAAGCAGCTATAAAGAACTAATAGCTTAGTTGTTGAAGTTATGAAATTGTTAACAGTATATATAAAGAAAATAACTTGAGTATGGTTTTTAGTGTTTGGCTTTTTCTAACCGCTAATCGCTAATCGCTGTACCCTAACAAATGAAGGAGTTACAAATGGCAAAATACTTAGTAACTGGCGGAGCGGGATTTATTGGATCACACATTGTTGAAGAATTATTGAAAAAAGGCGAAGATGTCGTAGTCTTAGACAATTTCTTCAGCGGCAAACAGGAGAATCTTGATATTGTTTCACAATACGCAGTACGCGATACTCAATACGAGTTAGTTCGTGGTGATATTTGCGACAAAGAAGCTTGTCTTAAGGCTTGCAAAGGAGTGGATTATATTCTACATCAGGCGGCTTTACGCAGTGTGCCGAAATCCATGGAAGCGCCGCATGATTATAATAAAGTTAATATTGATGGAACATTAACTGTGTTGGAAGCAGCCAAAGAATCAGGAGTTAAAAGGGTAGTTATCGCATCATCCAGTTCAGTATACGGTGACACTGATAAGTTTCCCCAAAGAGAAGACGCGTATCCATTATTAATTTCGCCTTATGCTTTGTCAAAATTAACCACAGAATTCTACTGCAGAATCTTCAGCGAAAATTTCGGTTTAGAAACCGTATCTTTAAGATATTTTAATGTGTTTGGCCCAAGACAGGCTTTAGATGATGAATATGCCGTGGTTATTCCCAAGTTTATTACTTGTATTTTAAATGATCAGCAGCCGCCAATATTTGGTGATGGTTTACAATCCCGGGATTTTACATTTGTGAAAAATGTTGTCCAGGCAAATTTGCTCTCAGCCATAACTCCAAGTGTTTCCGGCGAAGTATTTAATGTGGCTTGCGGCAGTGATACCAGCGTATTAGGACTTGTTGAGCTGATTAACAAATTTGCCGGGAAAAATATACCAGCTAATTTATTGCCAATCAGAAAAGGTGATGTGTATAAAACCTTAGCTGATGTAACTAATATTACCAAAAAACTAAATTTTAAGCCTGAATTTACTTTTGAGCAGGGCATGAAGATCACTTTTGATTGGTTTCAAAAGCAGCAATAAGCATGAAAAGCATGCTTGGCTGATAGCGTTTAGCGATTAGGGAACAGAAAACACCTTTGTGATATCCTGAAATAGGCTGACAGAAGACAGAGAACAGAATATAGAAAAAAGTGTCAACTATATTAGGACAAGACACTTTCACGATCCCGCATCGTGAAAGTGTTCGAGGCCTGCTGATGAACAATAATAAAGCTTGACACTTATTAGTGTAATATTATACACTTAAAGGTGTAAAAAAGGATGGTTATGTTTTTATTTAAATCAATTATATCTAGAGCACTTGTGAATTATTTTTTTATAAATCCCGAGGAAGAGCTTTACATCAATGAAATGGTTGTTAAATTGTCGTTGGACAAGAGAAACCTTGTTAAAAAATTAAAGGAGCTTGAGTTATTAGGTGTAATAAAAAGTCGTAAACACGGTAATCTGAAGTTATATTCAATTAACAAAAAGTACGCGTTATATAATGAAGTGAAACAGGTAGTGATTAAAACTTTTGGGTTTAAAGATGCACTTATTAAAATAGCGAAGAAAATTCAGGGGATAGACGTGGTTTACATTTACGGGTCATACGCAAAAAACAATATGGATACCAATAGTGATATAGATATTCTTGTTATAGGAAATTTTAGTATTTTTGAATTTCAGAAACAGATTAACGTATTACAGAAAAAATTTAGCAGAGAAATTAATATGATTAGTATGGATCCGGCTGAATTTAGCGATAGAAAAAACAAAAAAGATAAGTTTATTAGTACTCTATTAAAAGAAAGCCATATTTTAATAAAATGATAAAATTTGATAGTAAATATTTTCGAAAATTTACTTTTGCTGATCAGCAAACCCTTGGAAATATTGAAAATTCCCAAAAAGATATTAATATCGCTCAAAAGGACAAGTTTCTTGATGTGAGATTTAATTATGCCTATTCGGCGCTTATCAAATGCGGGATTGCTCTTTTAAGTTTTTATTCACAAAAAGTAAGAAGTGTCCCAGGGCATCATGTTAAAATTTTAGAAAAAATGGCTGAAATCCTTGGTGATGAAAGAATAAGCATTATTGGTAATTTAATGAGAACTAAAAGGAATATAGACCTGTATTCTGGCGGGATAGAGGTAACAAAAAAAGAATGTGAGGAGTATATTTCGTTGGTACAAGATGTTTTTAAAAAAGTGTCAAAAATAATAAAGAAAGTTTAAAACAGGTAGATTTGCGGGCGTTGCCTCTTGACCATTAGCTTTAGCAGCCTGAAAAAAGCCCTTGATTCATTTGAGCGGACATTAAATGTTGCTTGTTGTGATCAAAGAATGCGTGGTTTAGATGAGGACCAGAAAGATGCTATTCGGGCCGGACTTATTCAGAATTTTGAATTTACTTATGAATTATGTTGGAAATTTATCAAACGATGGCTGGACAATAATTTGGGAAGCACGAATGTTGATGGTGTCGCCCGGCGTGAATTATTTCGGCTGGGAGTTGAACACAGATTAATTAATGATGTTGACGCGTGGATGATTTATCATGACGCGCGAAATGAAACCTCACATACATACAATGATTATAAAGCAGAAGAAGTTTTTGAAATAGCGAAGAAGTTTTTTCCTGATGCTAAAAAGTTTTTAGCGGATTTGGAGAAAGTAAATGATTGACGTTTCGGCGCAAGATCTGAAGATAATTAAACAAATTCTCAAAAAGTATGTTTCGGATTATGAAATAAGAGCTTTTGGCTCGCGTGTGACTGGTAAAGCGAAGTCGTATTCTGATCTTGATTTAGTGATCGTCGGGAAGCAAAAGATTGAGAGAAAGTTGATGGTGCTTTTAAAGGAAGCATTTGAAAACTCAAAGCTTAACTTTAGGGTGGATATTATAGATTGGCAAATAATCTCAAATAGTTTTAGGGAAATAATTAAGTCAGAGTTTGAAATTATTAAATAAACTTAAAGGGATGAAGATCACTTTAGATTGGTTTAAGAACCAGAAATAATTTAATAAGAGAGGAGAAAATGAATAATATTTTAATTACAGGTGGTTGCGGATTTATCGGCTCAAATTTCATCAGGTATTTATTAGCAAACTCGAATTATAGAGTAGTTAATTTAGATTGTTTGACTTATGCCGGTAACCTGGAAAATTTAATATCAGTGGAAACTAATCCAAAATATAAGTTTTTCAAAGGTAATATTTGCGATTCTAGTTTAGTCTCTGAAATTATAAAAAATGAAAAAATCGATTGCATAATTAATTTCGCGGCAGAGTCACATGTGGACAGGTCAATCTTAGACGCGTCTATTTTTGTGCAAACTAATGTTCTGGGCACGCAAACTCTTTTAGAATCCGCGCGTAAAACAGAGATAAAAAGGTATATCCAAATATCTACAGATGAAGTTTATGGTTCTTTAGGTGCCGAGGGTTATTTTACTGAAACAACCCCAATAGCTCCAAATAGTCCTTATTCAGCTTCAAAAGCAGGCGGTGATTTATTAGTAAGATCTTATGTGGAAACATATAACTTTCCCGCTTTGATAATGAGATGCTCTAATAATTACGGGCCTTTTCAGTTTCCAGAAAAGTTTATTCCGCTTATTATTGCCAATGCCTTAAATGATAAAGCGATTCCCTTATATGGAGATGGTTTGAATATAAGAGATTGGATTTTTGTTGAGGACTTCTGTAGAGCGATTCATTGTGTTTTGGAAAAAGGAAGAATCGGCGAAGTTTATAATGTCGGCGGAAATTCAGAAAAGAATAATAAGGAATTAGTGAAAATAATTTTAGAGCGTTTGAATAAGCCTGAATCGTTAGTAACAAAAGTGACAGATAGATTAGGTCATGACCGCCGCTACGCGATTGATTATTCTAAAATAAACCAAGAATTAGGCTGGGAGCCTTTATGTAAATTTGAAGAAGGGATTCAACAGACAATTGATTGGTATGTAAATAATAAACAATGGATTAATAATGTATGTTCACAGCGATATTTGGATTATTACGCGCGAAACTATAAAGGCTTAGAGAAATAGAAACATGATAAAACCTAAAAAAAGCAGATGGATACTAATAACTCTAGGATATGTTTTAATGATTTTCTTATTATCATTCAGGCATCCGGGAATAGGCGCATACTCTTTATTAAAAGAAGTTTCAACTAATCTGGCGCATATTCCTTTGTACTCGGGATTAGGTTATTTTATTTTAATCATGCTCAAGCATTTTAGAATAAAAGGATTGATATCTGTTTACACAATAGCCTTGGCAATGATAATAGCGGTTACTGATGAGTTTTTTCAATCTTTTGTTCCGGGAAGAAGTGTTGACGCAAGGGACTTAATGTTAGATTTAACTGGAGTGTGTTTGGCGATTTTAGTGTTTAAAGTAGTAAGAGTAAAAATAAAAAAACAGAAAAAGCTAATAATTCTAGGGGAGACAGGAGCAGTATCGTAATGGAGATTAAGCCAACAATAAAAGAATTTATAATCAATAATTTTTTAATGGGAGCTGATTCCGCGAATATTCAGAATGATACCTCTTTTCTGGAAGAAGGGGTGATTGATTCTACTGGAATTTTAGAACTGGTAGAATTTATCCAAGAAACCTTTACAATTACGATTGAAGATGAAGAACTGATTCCGGACAATCTAGATTCTATTGACAAAGCAGCGTCTTTTATCCAGAGAAAACAAGCAAAATAAACGGTACCATTATGTTAGTGAATGAATTTTTAGAAAATAGCGCGAAGCTTAATCCGGAAAAAACTGCTTTGATTTGCCAGAATAAACGATATGCATATAGTGAAATAGATACTATGGCAAATCAATTAAGCAACGCGTTTATCGGTTTTGGAATGGAAAAGAAAGATAGGGTGGCAGTTTATCTGGATAATTCTCTGGAAACAGTTGTCTCTATTTTTGGTACACTTAAAGCCGGTGGAGTGTTCACGGTTATAAACCCTCAAGTAAAAGAAAAAAAAATAGAATATATTTTAAATGACGCTCAAGTAAAAGTATTAATCACAGATTCAAAACACTTGCAGGCTATGCCGGAAATTTTCAATAATTGTTTGAGTCTTATGAAAGTATTAATTGTGGACTTTGAACGAGCGAAACAACGTAATCCTCAATTCGCTGCAGCTAATATCAATATAGTTTCTTTTTATAAGACGCTTGAAAAACAGCCGGTTGTATGTCCGATTAACCAATGTATTGATATAGATCTTTGTTGTTTAATTTATACCTCTGGGTCAACGGGAAATCCTAAAGGGGTAATGCTTACTCATCTGAATATGGTGACAGCGGCAAATTCAATTATTGAATATTTGAAAAATACTTGCGATGATATTATTTTAAGCTGTCTGCCCTTGGCATTTGATTATGGATTATATCAAGTCTTAATGGCTTTTAAATTTGGCGGTACGGTGGTGTTGGAGAAGTCATTTCTTTATCCTTATCAAATTATTGATCTGATTATTAAAGAAAAAGTAACCGGCTTTCCATTTGTTCCGGCAATTCTGGCTATTTTATTACAGCTTAAGAATTTTGAAGTAACCGATTTTTCTAATTTACGATATGTTACAAACACAGCGCAGGCATTATCAGCTCAGCATATTTTAAAATTCAGAAAATTTTTCCCGCATGTTAAATTCTATTCAATGTATGGTCTGACTGAATGTAAACGGGCGGCTTATCTGTCTCCGGAAAAAATTGATCAAAAACCCGGTTCAGTGGGCAAGGCCATGCCGAATACCGAAGCTTATATTGTAAATGAAAAAGGAGAAAAAGTAACTACACCCGATGAAATTGGCGAACTGGTTATTCGCGGAGCAAACATTATGAAAGGCTACTGGAATCTTCCTGAACTTACAGCCCAAAGGCTCAAATCCGCGTTTTATCCTGAAGAGAAAGTTTTATACTCTGGGGATTTGTTTAAAATGGACGAGGATGGAGACCTTTATTTTATCAGCCGCAAAGACGATATAATTAAAACTGCCGGAGAAATGGTCAGCCCTAAAGAAGTTGAAGATGTTTTATATAATATAGAAGAAGTTGTTGAAGCCGCGGTGATTGGTGTGGACGATGAAATTCTGGGCAAGGCAATAAAGGCATTTGTGGTATTAAAGGAAAAATCGCGGTTAAAGGAAAATGAGATAATGCTGCATTGTTCTAAATGTCTGGAAAACTTTATGGTGCCAAAAAGCGTAGAAATCCGTTTTAGCGCATTGCCCAAGACATCAACAGGAAAAATCAGTAAGAATGACCTGATGATGAACACAGATAGCTAAAAATGATTAACACAGATTAAAAATTAAGATAAACACAGATAGAAAAGAGATGAACACTGATAAATAACTTGGAAAAGCTAAACGGTAACGAAGCCCGTATCGTTTAAAAAGGTTAAGGTTAAAAGTGGAAGATAAGAAAAAGATAACTAGTTATAGGGATTTAGATGTGTATCAGAATAGTTATGAGGCAATGCTTATTGTAATGAAAGAAATAGTTCCTAAACTGCCTGAGTGTGAAAAATTTGATTTAACGGACCAATTACGTCGTTCAAGTAAAGCTATTCCGCGTTTAATTGCGGAAGGATACGCAAAGAAGCATCAGAGGGCGGGTTTCCAGAAATACATAGATGATGCTATGGCAGAAAGCAATGAGACTGGAGTCAGCCTAAGCCAAGCACGTGATATTTATGGTAAGTACATCGATTTAAAACTTTGTGAACAATTGATTGATAAATATGACAAAACAGGCAGGCAACTATACAATCTTGGAGTTGCTTGGAATGATTTTAAGAGCCGTGGACGATAAACGTAAGACGAAACGGGCATCGTAACCGGGAACCGATAGACGTTTTTAAAGGAGCAAATCATGCGACGCTGTACCAAATGCGTTTTACCGGAAACCTTTCCGCATATTTCTTTTAACGCGGAGGGTGTATGTAATTTTTGTCAGGGATTTAAGGGCGGAGATAAACTAAAAGAAGATAAAACTGAATATTTCGCGAAGTTTAAACAATTGATCGAGCAGGAAAGAGGTAAATCAGATTATGACTGCACTTTATCTTTTTCCGGGGGCAAGGATAGTTCCTATACGCTTTATATATTAAGAAAAGTCTTTAATCTGCGCGTTTTGGCTTTGGTTCTGGATAATGGATTTTTATCAGACCAGGCATTGAGGAATATTCATGCGCTGACTGAGAATCTGGGAGCGGACTGTCAAATCTTTAAGCCTAATTTTGAAGTAATGAAGAAGATTTTTAAACACGCGGTTGATCATCCGATGTATTCATTGAAAACTCTAGAGCGCGCCAGTACTATGTGCACATCATGCATCGCGTTTGTAAAGTTTGTATTTTTAAAGATCGCTATAGAAAAGAAAATCCCATTAATGGCTTGGGGATGGTCTCCAGGGCAGGCACCGATCAGATCTTCGATTATGAAGCTAAATCCCGCGCTGTTTAAAATGACTCAGGCAGCTTTAAAAAAACCAATGAAAGAAATTGTCGGCAATGATATTGAGCCTTATTTTTTAAATGAAGAACAATTTAAAGACGCGGAGAGTTTTCCCTATAGCGTAAGTCCGCTCGCGTTTATGGAATATGATGAGCATAAAATTGTGGAAAAATTAAGAAGCCTGGGCTGGCAGGCTCCTAGTGATGTTGACGGCAATTCAACGAATTGCCTGCTTAATTCATTATCTAATCAGATACATTTAAAGAGATATAATTTTCATCCATATGCTTTTGAAATAGCTGAGATGGTGCGAAGCGGAGTAATGACCAGAGAACACGGCTTAAAAAAACTTTCAGAAACCGGTGATGCTTCAACTGTTGAATACGCGAAGAAAAAGCTCGATATATTTTAAACATCGATATAGCTAATGGCTTATGGATTATGGCTGATAGGAAAAGCCAGAACAAATTACAAATGACAAAAAAGTAGTTATGAATTATGAATGAAAAAAACTGAGAGATTGTCGATGGCATTTAACCCGAAATATAATATTACCGAAAAGATACTTAATAATCTTACGTTTATTGCTTCGGCTCGTGAGGTTATTGAACAGGCGCATTTAGTGCCGAAATGGGAAGCCTCTCTGCGTAGACAGGCTAAACTTCGTAACACCCATTCATCTACGGCTATTGAGGGAAATAAACTTACTCTTGAGCAGGTTGAGGCGCTTAGCGAAGGCAAAGATATTATCGCTACTGATAAAGATAAAAAAGAAGTGCTCAATTACCTTGAGGCTTTGGATGCTGTTCATTCTTTTACCGAGAAAGGAAAAATTAAGGTTCAAGATATTTTAAATATTCACAGGATGGTTTCAAAAGGCGTTTTGCGTGATAATAAGGAAAGCGGTGTTTTTCGTGACCGGCAAGTTTATGTGGGCAGACGTATTTTTGACGGCACGGGCTTCAAAGAAGAAGTGGAATATATGCCTCCCAAGACTGAAAATGTGCCGGACCTTGTGAAAGAATTTATTGACTGGCTGAATATGGATAAAACGTGGAAAATAAATCCGGTTTTACTTGCTGGTATTGCTCACTATGAAATTGCTAGAATCCACCCTTTTATTGACGGCAATGGCCGGACAGCCCGGCTCATCGCGACGCTTATCATTTATTTGAGTGGATTTGATCACCGCAGGCTTTTTGCTCTGGATGATTTTTATGATCGAGACCGGCAGGCTTATTACGCGGCTTTAAAAACAGTTCAGGAGAATAACAATGATATTAGCAAATGGCTTGAGTATTTCACGTCCGGCGTTGCTTATTCAGTGAATGAGGTTAAGGAAGCGGTTTTGAAATTAGGGCTAAAGAAAAAACGCGTTTCGAAGGCGCAGGTTTCTCTTACTGATAAGCAGATGAAAATTGTGGAATTTATGAACGCTCACGGCAAAGCCGCTAATAAAGATTTACAGGCGCTTTTTAAGATTTCAGCGCAGGCGGTTCATAATGAATTATCCAAGCTGGTTAAGCTTAAAGTCATTAAACCGCAGGGATCAGGCAGGTCGTTATACTATATTTTAGAATAACAAAAACAGTTGATGATTAGGTTGATGATTAGGTTGATGATTATTTACCAAAGCAAAATAGGACTTAGGAATTAGGATTTAGGAAAATCGTGTGACTTGTGTTTTGTAATTCGTAACTCATCATTTATAACTTGTAACTATTTATTATTACATATGTTATACGTTTGCATTAATTAAAAGTGTATGGTATGCTTTACGACTTGTGAAAAAGGGGTGTTTGAGTATATAAGTATAGCTAATTGCTAATAGTTTATAGCTTATGGGTTTTTAAAGCAGTTCTTTTATAATAAACATGGATTAATAGTTTTATACCATTGACTATTGACCATTAGCTATTAACTTGTCACTTGTGTTTTTGTGTCCTTGTGACATCACCGAAGGTGATCATCATGTGCGGTATTTGCGGACAATTTAACTTTACAAAACAACACAAAATTGAGCTGGAAACGCTTAAGTCTATGGTCGCGATAATCAGGCATCGCGGGCCTGATGAATTTGGGTTTTATCAGGATCCTGATATTGGCTTAGGCCATGCCCGCTTAAGTATTATTGATCTTGCTGGCGGAAAGCAGCCGATACATAATGAAGATAAGTCTATCTGGATTACTTATAATGGAGAGGTTTTTAATTATATAGAACTGCGTGAAGAATTAGAAAAAAAAGGCCATAAGTTTTATACTCATTGCGATACAGAAGTTTTAGTGCATTTATATGAAGAGCATGGACCTGATTTTGTTAAGCGCCTAAATGGCCAATGGGCATTTGCCATATGGGATAAGAATAAGAAACAGTTAATGCTCTCCCGTGACCGGGTAGGGATAAGGCCTTTATTTTATACTGTTATTGATGGTTCCTTGATATTTGGTTCAGAAATTAAGTCAATTTTTATGGACAATCGGGTGGAAAGAGTTATTGACCCTAATGGATTGGCTCAAATGTTTACACTTTGGGCTAATTTAGGCTCTCAAACCGTATTTAAGGGGATAAAAGAGCTTCCGCCGGCGCATTTTCTTTTGGCTAAAGCCGGAGATATTAAGATTGAACGATATTGGGAGATTGATTTTAGCAGGATAGATGCTCCAAAGGAAAATATTAGCGAAGATGAATACGCGGAACAGTTATTAGATCTTTTGAAGGATGCTGCTCGTTTAAGACTGAGGGCAGATGTTCCGGTAGCCGCTTATTTAAGCGGCGGACTTGATTCATCTTTTATCACAGCTTTAGTAACCAAGCATTTCAATAATAAGCTAAAAACATTTTCCGTTGCTTTTGAAGATAAGGATTATGATGAAAGCGGTTTTCAGCATAAAATGCAGTCTTGCTTAGGCACAGAACATAAGGAAATCCGCTGCAGTTATGCTGATATTGGTGAAGTAATGCCTGAAGTTATCTGGCACACTGAAAAACCTTTAATCAGAACCGCTCCAGCCCCCTTGTTTATGCTTTCCAAGTTAGTTAGAGATAATAATATGAAAGTTGTCTTAACCGGTGAAGGCGCTGATGAGATTTTAGCTGGATATGACATATTCCGGGAAATGAAAATCCGTAGGTTTTGGGCAAAATTTCCTGATTCTAAAATCAGGCCGGAACTTTTCAGCAGTTTGTATAATTATTTACCAAATTGGCCGAAAAAGGTAAATCCATTTCTTAAAGCGTTTTATATGAAAGATTTAATGGATATTAAAAATCCCATTTATTCGCATCTTCCAAAATGGAAAACATCCTTGTCGATAGTGGATTATTTCTCAGAGCATAATAGAGCATCTTTAGGCAATGCTCACAATTTAGAAAATGTAGCAAATTATTTACCTAAAAGTTTTGATTGTTTTGATGATCTGTCTAAAGCGCAATATCTGGAAATAGTGACTTTATTAAGCGGCAATCTGCTTAATTCCCAGGGAGACAGAGTGATGCTCGGGCATTCAGTTGAGGGAAGATTTCCCTTTCTTGATTATCGGGTTATGGAGTTCTGCGCTAAACTGCCGCCAAAATTGCGCTTAAATTTAATGAACGAAAAGTACTTGCTAAAAAAAATAAGTGAAAACTATGTGCCGAATGATATAATCAAAAGAAAGAAACAAGGCTATCGATCTCCGGATAGCGCGAGTTTTTTTAATAATGATAAATTAGAATATATTAAAGATATTCTCAGTTTAGATAATCTAAAGCAAGCCGGATATTTTGACGCGAAATCAGTAGAAAATCTTATTAAAAAATGTACAATTAGCGATACTTCTAAAATAAGCGCGAAGCATAATATGGCAATAGTTGGTATTATAACAACTATGATCCTGCATGAGAAATTCATTAAAAATTTCAGGGTAGATAATTAGAAAAAAAGGATAATTATGTTTGATAAATTTATGGAAATTTATGGCCTTTTTGAGAAACAAGGATTTGCTGACCCTTTGCTGGAAACCCTGCGTTTGTTTAATCTCGCGTCAAAGGGTGAATTAGCAAAAGTGGATTTACTTTTTTTAAAGGATAAAGAAATAAACCTGGATTCCCTGATTCAAAAAAGAAAACAAGGCGTGCCTTTGGAATACATCATGGGGGAGGCTGTTTTTATGGGAAATCTGTTTTTTTGTACCCAGGATACGCTGATTCCTACGGAATATACTAAATTATTGGTTAATACTGCTTTGGATTTTATTAAAAAAAGACAGGAATCGGAAAATAGGCAAACGCTTATTGATATGGGCACTGGCTGCGGAAATATAGCGATATCAATTGCCATGCATTCAAATAATACTAAAGTCTTAGCATCTGATTTGAGCAATGAAGCAGTAGCAATCGCGCGAAATAATGTGAACAGGTTCAATTTGCAAGAAAAAGTTTCTTTGTTTTGTGGAGACCTTTTCTTCCCGTTTCAGAATGAGGAATACGCGGGTAAAGTAGACATAGTTGTCTGCAATCCTCCGTATATTCCGACAAGCTCTTTGAGTAAGATGGCGCCGGAAATTGTCAATTTCGAACCGCATCTTGCGCTTGATGCCGGTCCGTATGGGATTAATATTTTCCGGAGAGTGATTACTGACGCGCTTTTGATATTAAAGCCTAAAGGGATATTATGCTTTGAAATAGGTTTAGGCCAGGAAAAGCTGGTTGGAAGATTGCTCGAGAAAAATGAAAATTATGAACAGGTTGAATATTATAAGGACCAAGGACTAATTAGGGTCATAAGCGCGGTAAAAAAAGGTTAGTATTGGAGGAAGATATGAAGATTAAACTATTAATTTTATCAGTGTTTATCATCTTTATTATATCTGTGTCTAGCTATGTTTTGAATTGTAAAGGGGGAGCAATGGGCAAGACTGTTGATTTATTAGAACTTAAAGCTGTTCCTCAGGCAAAGTGGGATTCTTTGGCAAATAAAAAGATATATTTTGGGCATCAATCAGTTGGTTATAATATTATCGATGGAATAAAAGATGTTATGACAGAGATGCCAAACATTAAGCTGAATATTATTGAAACAAAAAATCCTGAAGATTTTAAAAAAGGAATCTTCGCTCATTCTACAGTTGGTAGGAATGAAAACCCTAAATCGAAAATTGATGACTTTAAGCGAATAATGGATAGTGGTGTGGGGGGTAAAGTAGATATTGCTTTTTTTAAGTTTTGTTATATTGACATTAATTCAGAAACAGATCAGGCTGAATTACTTGCTTATTATAAGAATACGATGAATTACCTCGAGCGAAAATACCCTAATACTAAATTTGTTCATTTTTCTGTACCGATAAGGACTACTAATAATAGTTTCAAAGCAAGGATAAGACGATTTTTTAATAAAGATGTTTGGGGCGACAAAGAAAATATAGCACGGAATAAATACAACAAGAATTTTATGGATGAGTATGTTCCTAATGAAGATTTTTTTAATATTGCGCTTTATGAAGCGACATTGCCTGATCATAGTTTGAATTATTGTGCTAAAAGGGGTAATGATTATTTGGCTTTGTGGTCAGGATATTCCGAAGATGGAGGGCATTTATCCTTATTAGGAAAGAAATATATTGCTCAGAAATTACTGTTATTTCTCATTGGATTAGAAGCATAAAAATTGAGGCTGTTATGGATTTAGATAAGAAAGTCGATATATCATTTGTGATTTTAACCTGGAATTCACAATCTATGATTGAGCGGTGTGTAAAAACATTTGCTAAATCGATAGAACAATCGAATATTGAAGCTGAGTTCATTTTAGTGGATAATGGTTCTATGGATAAAACAGTTGATATTCTGACTAACATAGTTCTCCCCAACCTTCCAGAATGCTGCAGGGGAGAGGTTATAAAACTTTCTAAGAATATGGGAACTACGAAAAGTAGAAATATAGCTTTAAGGAAAATAAATGCTAGTTTTTGTGTTGTTTGTGATTCGGACACTGAGTTTCTTAGGGGTGATTGGCGGCAAGCTATAAATTTATTGAAAAATAATGAGAGTATAGGCATTCTAGCCGCGCATTTATATTATGGTGATAATACAACCCAGCAATCAGTGAAAAAATTCCCAACATTAATAGATAAAATATTGAAACTTCGGAAGCCATTTTTTAGAATGATGGAAAGCACGACAGATTATTATAAAGATTTTACTTGGGAAAAATCAAGGGAAGTTGATACCGCTATTTCCGCTTTTTGGATGTTTCGGAATGATTTAATTGATACCGTTGGATTATTGGATGAAAAAATTTATTATTCTCCTGAAGATATAGATTT
>Ga0180007_10004632_pt1 | contig 14427 bp, 14 predicted proteins | sample MM_PC_MetaG_FD_121122 | JGI IMG/M metagenome (GOLD analysis project Ga0180007, IMG submission 121122) | Groundwater microbial communities from the Aspo Hard Rock Laboratory (HRL) deep subsurface site, Sweden - MM_PC_MetaG | ecosystem: Environmental > Aquatic > Deep subsurface > Groundwater... | reverse complement strand
GGAGCTTGTAAAAAACTCAAGCTAAAGCAAGCCAATAGGTTACGTAAATACGGCAACACACTTTGTTTTGTGGCTAATGTCACAAAATTAGCCATAAATACCACATTAATTAAGAAAGAACCGAAAAAATCAACTTATTTTCACCAAGACGTGGGATGCGCTGTGTGTCTCGCTCAGAATTGCAAGCAAAGCTTCTTGTGTTTAAAAAAAGTCTACCCTGAAGAAATAGCAAAAAAAACCTTGCGATATATAAAGAAAATTTAATTGAGATTTTTCAAAATTTAAATTACACTTGACGAACTAGTAATTATGTATTAATATGATCTTTCTTTTAATATGTGCAAAATTTCACAATGTTTGTATTTTTGTTTTATAATCTTCCAATTTTAAGAAGGAGGCAAAAATTAATACCGACACTATAACAATCATCCAGGATTTAATAAAAAAATACCCGCAGAAAAAGTCCGCTATTATGCCGGCTTTAGCAATCGCCCAGCAAAAAAATAAGAATTATCTTTCACGTGAAGATATATCTCAAATTGCTAAAATTTTTGATGTCAGCGAAAGTTATGCTTATGGTGTAGCTACGTTTTACACAATGTATAATATAGAAAAGGTCGGTAAGTATCATATTCAAATTGATACTTGTGTTTCCGCTTTCTTAGTCGGCGCTGACGCTATACTGGCACGAATAGAAAAAAAATTAGGAATCACAGCAGGACAAACCACAAAAGATAACCTGTTTACCCTATCGAAGATCCAAGATTTAGCTTCTTGCGGAACGCTTCCCGTAATTCAAGTCAACAATAAATATTATGAAAACATGACAATCAAAAAAACTGAGGCGCTAATAGAATCATTAAAAGCCGGTAAGATGCCGGAATCAGATAATTCTCAAAACATAGTAAGCGAATGTAAAATTCTTCTTAAAAACCGCCTTAATCCAAAGGCGAAAAATATTGATGAATACAAAAAATCAGGCGGATATCAGGCTTTAAACAAAGCATTAGCTATGATGCCGGCAGACATTGTTGGAAAAGTTAAAGAAGCCAATGTTAAAGGACGCGGCGGCGCGGGGTTTTCCGCGGGAATTAAATGGTCATTTTTGCCTAAAGATGACCCTCGACCGGTATATTTAATAGCTAATGCCGATGAAGGTGAACCAGGTACTTTTAAAGACCGTCAGATAATGGAGTATGACCCTCACTTATTAATAGAGGGTATAGCTATTTCAGCCTACGCTATTACCGCTAAAACCGCATTTATTTATATAAGAGGTGAATTTGGCTGGATTGCTGATATTTTAGAAAAAGCAATCAAGGAAGCAGAAAAAGACGGACAATTGAAACACCTTACCATAATAGTACATCGCGGAATAGGATCTTATGTATGCGGCGATGAAACCGCCCAAATTGAGTCTATTGAAGGAAAACGCGGTAATCCAAGAGTAAAACCGCCGTTTCCCGCTAACCTTGGATTGTACGGATGTCCTACTATTATCAACAACGTGGAAACATTATCGTGTGTCCCTTTTATCGTAGAAAAAGGCGCGCGGGAATTTAAAAAGATCGGTGTTAGCGGCAGTTTCGGGCCTAAAATCTATGGTGTATCCGGTCATGTCAATAAACCCGGCGTTTTTGAGTATCCTTTAGGAACGCCGCTTAAGACAATTCTTAAAACGGCAGGCGGAGTAAAAGGAAAACTTAAAGCCGTAATTGTAGGAGGGCTTTCCGTACCTATTTTAAAAGCGGATGAAATAGAAAATCTTAATATGGATTATGATTCCTGTTTACAAGCGAATACCATGCTTGGATCAGGAGGAATTATGGTTATAAATGACACAGTGTCTATCCCGGAACTCGCTTTACGAACTATTGAATTTTACGCGCATGAATCTTGCGGGCAGTGTGTGCCGTGCAGGGAAGGGACACAGTTGGTAAAAAGCCGTTTAAAAGGTTTAATTAAAGGTTTAGGCACAAAAGAAGACATTGATTTAATTATTAAAACATGCCAAACTATAACCGGATTGACACTATGTCCTCTTGGCGACGCGTTTGCCATACCTGTTAAATCAATGGTTTCTAAATTCAGAGATGAATTTGAAAGTTTAGTAAAATATTAAAAGGTGCTGTTGCATAATAGCACCAGCACCCAATGTAATCGAGATTTAATCGCTGTAATCAAGGATTGTTGCGTTTTGTAACAATCCCTAAGAAGAGGAGACTATTATATGATTACTAAAATGATTATCGACGACAAAGAAGTTCCTTTTGATCAAGGTCAAACTATCCTTGAAGTAGCGCGCGCTAACGGAATTTATATTCCTTCGCTTTGCTACCACAGAAAAACAGGACAGGCAAGTAAATGCCGTATTTGTGTTGTCGAGGTAGAAGGCATGCGAGGTCTTCAAACAGCTTGCTCAATACAAGCGCGTGAAAACATGAAAGTTGTTACTACCAACGATGAGATTCTTACCGCGCGGCGTTTAATAGTTAATCTATTGCTGGCAAGCGGAAATCATGATTGCCTTGCCTGCGAAGCTAACGGGGTATGTGAACTTCAGGAAGTCGCATATAAGCTAGGTATTGAAAAACCCGCCTTTATTATCGCGGATAAAGAAAAACCTGAATATGATGATTCAAGTGAAATGATTGTCCGCGACATTAAAAGATGTATTCAGTGCGGCCGATGTATTGAAGGATGTAATAAAACCGTGGTAAACGAAGTTCTTGATTTTGGTTACCGCGGGCATGAAACAAAAGTTATTTGTGATGATGATAAAATAATGGGGGAATCATCCTGCGTACAGTGCGGTGAATGCGCGCAGCTTTGCCCGGTAGGAGCTATTACTGATAAAAAATCTATCGGTAAAGGGCGTCCGTGGGACCTAAAAAAAGTTAGAACTACCTGTCCTTATTGCGGGGTAGGTTGCCAATTATATTTGCATGTTGACGAAAATACTAATAACGTAGTCAAAGTAACCGGTTATGAAGGCTCTCTGGCAAATGACGGAGCGCTCTGCGTAAAAGGACGGTATGGTTACGATTTCATTAACAGTAAAGAACGTTTAACAACTCCGCTTATTAAAGAAAACGGAAAGTTTAGACAAGCCAGTTGGGAAGAAGCGATTAACTTTGTCGCTTCTAAATTTAACAGCATTAAAAAAGAATCAGGTTCTGACGCTATCGCCGGATTAGCTTCGGCAAAAGTATCGAACGAAGAGAATTTCGCCTTTCAGAAATTCATGAGAAAGGAGGTGGGCACAAATAACGTTGATCACTGTGCCCGATTATGACACAGCGCTACAGTGGCCGGTCTGGCTGCTTCACTCGGTTCCGGAGCGATGACAAACGATATTCCGGGCATCAAAAGTTCTGATGTTATTTTGATTATTGGGTCTGACACAACTTCGGCTCATCCTGTTATTGGATCGCGCATTAAATATGTTGTCAGACACCAAAACGTTAAGCTCATTGTTATTGATCCTAAGAAAATAGACATTGCCGATTACGCTACTATATACGCGCGTCAGCGATGCGGTTCAGACGTAGCTGTTCTTAATGGAATTATGCATTTAATCATTAAGAACAATTGGTACGATAAGGAGTATGTAGAAGAACGCTGTGAGGGATTCGAAGATTTAAAGAAGGTTGTCTCCGAATATACGCCTCAAAAAGTTGAGAAACTTTCCGGTATACCGGAAAAACAGCTACAAGAAATAGCTCAGCTCTTTGGAACAGCACCTACAGCTTCTCTTTATTACGCTATGGGGATTACCCAGCATACCACCGGAACAGATAATGTATGGTCAACAGCTAATCTTCAAATGCTTTGCGGTAACCTGGGAAAAGAAGGCGGAGGAGTGAATCCTTTGCGAGGACAATGCAATGTTCAGGGTGCCTGTGATATGGGCGCGTTACCTAACGTGTATCCAGGATATCAGAAAGTAATTGATGAAACCGCGAGACAGAAATTTGAAAAAGCCTGGGGCAAAAAGCTCCCTGAGAAAGTTGGTCTTACAGTAACGGAGATGCTTAAAGCGGCTGATGAAGGTAAAGTAAAAGCGCTTTATATAATGGGTGAAAATCCGGTATTAAGCGACCCCGACATTAATCATGTTCGTAAGTCGCTTGAAAAATTAGATTTACTAGTTGTTCAGGACATTTTTATGACTGAAACAGCGGAGTTTGCCGACGTTGTTTTTCCCGCATCTTCTTTTGCTGAAAAAGACGGGTTATATACTAATACCGAAAGAAGAGTGCAACGGTTGAGAAAAGCAGTTAAATCGCCCGGTAAATCAAAAGAGGATTGGGTAATTCTGCAGAAATTGGCAAACGCTATGGGCAGTGACTGGAATTATAAGACAGCCTGCGACATACAAGATGAGATTTGTTCTTTGACACCACAGTATGGTGGTATTACCTGGGATCGCGTTGATGAGGAAGGGCTTCAGTGGCCGTGTCCTACCAAAGAGCATCCAGGCACACCGTTTTTGCATAAAGGAAAGTTTGCCCGCGGGAAAGGGCTTATGAAAGGGATTGAGTTTAAAGAGCCGAATGAATTGCCTTGTAAAGAGTATCCTATCACGCTTACTACAGGCAGAGTTCTTCAGCAATTTCATACCGGCACGATGTCTAGAAAATCCCAAGGGCTTAATAACTTAGCTGGGCCTATGGTTATGATTTCTGTCCAAGACGCTGAAACAATAGGCGTTTCAAACGGCGAGAAAGTGAAAGTAATAAGCCGCCGTGGAGAGATAGAGGCTCCGGCATTTGTTACAAAACGTATAGGAAAAGGAACCGTGTTTGTTCCTTTTCATTATCGTGAAGCTGCCGCGAATTTACTTACGAATCCGGCTGTTGACCCTGTTTCCAAAATACCGGAGTATAAAGTATGCGCGGTTAAAATAGCAAAAGCGTAGTGTCAGCAAGGTATGCCTGCCATATCGTAAAGGGTTGACGCTAACACTTAGAGTTTAGGGAGGGCTAATATGGATAAACTTGAGTTAGACCAGATATTTTCGCTTGCTATCTCACGAGAAATTGAAGCTTATGAGTTTTACGGAAAAGTTTCAGCCAGCGTAGATAACATAGAGGTCAAAAAAGTTTTTGATCAGCTTGCTAAAGAAGAAATGGAGCATCAAACAATTCTTGAAAAACTGAAAGCTGATCCTCAATCTTCCATGAACCTCAATACCCATCTTCAGGATTATAAAGTCGCCGAAGCTACCGAGCTTCCTCGACTGAGCACTGATATGAAGCCGGTTGAAGCGATTAAGCTTGCCATGAAAAAAGAGCAGATATCAGTTGAGTTTTACCTCTCTCTTTGGGAAAAAGCGACTGATCCGGAAATTAAAAAAATATTTAGCCGATTGCGTGACATGGAAATGGCTCATAAACAGCAATTAGAAAATATTTTCGTTGAAATTGGTTATCCGGAAGTGTTTTAAACAGCATTAGTAGGAAATGGGCATGCCCGTCCTTTAAAAGTAAAAGCGCAGATACCCTTTATAAGTATCTGCGCTTTTTTTTAGAGAGGAAGGAACTGGTGTTCCAACTGGTCTTCAAAGCCAGTAGCCGGCGGATAATACTGTCTGTGGCAGGTTCGATTCCTGCTCTCTCTGCCATTATAAAAATTTAAAATGAAAAATGAAAAATTAAAAATTAAACTGCGGGAATTACCGGGTATTGATGTTGTACTTGGTATGCCGGTTATACAAACGCTTGTGAAAACCTATGGACGGAATGTTGTGGTTTACGCCGCGCGTAGGGTAATTGGTGGTATGCGTGAGGAAATTAAGACCGGCAGGGGTGAGGTTGAAAAGGATTCGTTGGTAATCCGTATTGTGGATATGGTTGAGAAAATAGCTTTATGTCAGTTTAAACCAGTAATTAACGCCGCGGGAATTATATTACATACTAATCTTGGCCGCGCGCCATTAGGAATGAGTCTTGCTCAGGAAATAGTAGCAGTTTTAACGGGTTATTCAAATCTTGAATTTAATCTGGTCGCGGGACGACGCGGTCAACGAAATGATTTATCCGCGCCTCTTATTAATTATTTAACTGGCGCTGGGGATTCCATTGTTGTCAATAACAATGCCGCCGCGCTCATGCTCAGCCTGCACACTCTTGCCCGGGGTAGAGAAGTTATTATTTCCCGGGGAGAGCTGGTTGAGATTGGAGGCTCATTTCGCGTTCCCGATATTTTGCGTGCTTCGGGAGCTAAAATGGTTGAAGTTGGAACAACTAATAAAACACGGCTTTCGGATTATGAAAAGGCGTTGTCGCCAAAAACCGCGCTTATTTTAAAAGTGCATAAGTCAAATTACTCCATTACAGGGTTTAGTGAAGAAGTTTCTGTTAAAGAGCTTTCAAGATTTTCCCGTGTTCATAATCTGCCATTTCTTTATGATATTGGGTCAGGGTTGTTACAAAAACCTAAAGGTCTTGATTTAAAAAACGAACCCGACGTAAAAAATGTGATTAATGATGGCGTTGATTTAGTAACTTTTAGTTGTGATAAATTGCTTGGCGGTCCGCAGGCCGGCATTATTGCTGGCAGAAAAGACCTTATTAACCGCCTATCGCGCGCGCCGATGATGAGAGCTTTGCGTGTAGGCAAAATCACAATTGCGGCATTGATAAACGTATGCCGGCGGTATCTCAATGATAAAGATTTAGTAAGTAAAACTCCCTTGTTTGGTATGTTGAAGAAAAGCAAGCGGGAAAAAAAGAAACTGGCAACCGCTCTCGTTTCTGAATTCAGTAAGCATGGTATTTATTCAAAAATATTAACCAGTCAGGGGTATTGTGGCGGAGGTACACTGCCGGATGTTAAAATTGAGAGTTTTGCCGTTTGCCTTAATTTTTCACATAAGAAAAATAAAGAACGCGCTGGAGCTGGCGAGAAATTATTCCGCGCGCTTTTGCGAATAGATAAACCTATTGTAGGTATTCTGCGTAAAGGCGAAATTCTTTTTGACGTTCTAACGCTGTCTTCCCAGGATATCCCTTTCATTGCTGAGCAAACAGCTAAATATTTTAACCGGGAGAGGAGTTCATGAAACATTTGATTATGGGCACTGCCGGACATGTTGACCATGGTAAAACAGCTTTGATAAAGGCTCTTACCGGTATAGATTGCGATACTCATCCTGAGGAAAAACGCCGGGGTATTACCATAAATTTAGGGTTTGCCTACTATGACCTTCCGGATAAATCCCGCCTTGGCATTATTGACGTTCCCGGTCACAGAAATTTTGTGCATACCATGGTTGGCGGCGCGGCCGGCATTGATTTTTTCCTTTTAGTTATTGCCGCTAATAGCGGTATTATGCCTCAAACACGGGAACACGTAAGAATTTTAGAGATGTTCGGCATTAAGAAAGGTGTTATCGCTCTTAACAAAATTGATCTTATTGATGATGAGTTGTTACTGTTAAACCTGGAAGAGATTGGAGATTTTTTTAAAAATACTCTTTTTACTAAATTTCCTATTATTGGAGTTTCCGCGAAAACCGGATCCGGAATAAATGATTTAAAGCAGTCTATTTTTAATGTTTGCCAGGAAGTAGAAGAAAGAGAACCAGGAGAAATTTTCAGAATGTATATTGACCGTATTTTTACTGCCCAAGGATTTGGTACGGTAGTAACCGGTACTGTTTTAGGCGGCACGTTATGCCAGGACACGAAAGTGTACTTATTGCCGTGGGAAAAAGAGCTTCGCGTTAGGCGAATGGAGCATCATGGTAAAGAGGAAAAAGAAGTTCGTGCGGGAGATAGAGCGGCGATTAATCTTGTCGGGCTTGAGCGCGGTGATTTTAGCCGCGGCATGATTATTTCCGACAGAGTGTTAGAAACATCGACTATGGTTGACGCGAAGTGTGTTCTTTTTGATTCTGTTTTAAAACTTAAACTTTGGTCTTCAGCGTTATTTCTTTGTGGAACAAACGAAACGCAATGCCGCATACACCTGCTTGATTGTGACCAGCTTAACGCGGGAGAAGAGGCTATTGTCCAAATTGTGTTTTCAAAACCAATCGTTGTGTTTAACGGCGACCGATTTATTCTACGAAATACATCTTCTGACATGACAATCGGCGGCGGCGTAATTATTGACGCGCATCCTCTTCATCATCGCCGCCGAACAGAAAAAATGGAGAAAGAAGTAAAAAAAAGACTTAGCGGCACGTTGCCGGAACTTATTGCTTCTGAAACGCGTAAGAGGTACCGCGTTATTTCGCATAAAGAAATAGCTGATATCCTGAATATTAGCGCGGAGAAAATATTTAAAGCCGCTCAAGATAAAATAGCTGATGACATATTTGTGTTTACCGAAAATAATGAAGCAGGATTCCTTCTTATAAATGAATATAAAAGAATAAAAGGGCGGCTGATTAAACGCTTTGAAAGTGTGCATAAAGATAATCCTTACGATGAAAAAGGAATGACTTTTGAATCCTGCGTAAGCGCTTTTGGGTTTAAAAAAGATTGCGCCGGAGAAATGTTTATTAAACATCTCTTATCAACCTTGGAAAACGATAATTTTCTAAAAAAAGTCACCCATACGTGGTCGTTGAAAAGTCATTCGGTTACGCTAACTAAAGATATGGAAAAAGAGATATTGTTTGTGGAAGATTATCTAAAAAACTCAGGATTTAAACCTCCGCTTATGTCAGAACTAATTCCTTTCGCTAAGTCTAAACGATTTATTCATGAAACAAAACTTCGTCAGATTTTACATTATTTAGTCAAGCAGTCAACAGCATATGAAATTGAAGGTAATTTTATTCACTCCTCAATTGTAAACACGTGCCGAGAAAAAATGGTTAAAGCTCTTGAATGTAATCCTGAAGGTATGACGGTTTCTCAATTTAGAGACCTTATTAAAGGAAACCGTAAAATATGTCTTTTATTGCTTAGTCAGTATGATTATGAAGGGATTGTTGTGAGACGGGGGGATGTGCGGGTGCTTGCTGATAAACACCATGCTTTTAAGGGTTCAGAGCCTCCCTCATAAAATTGTTTTTAATTCTTTTTCGTATGTGTATCTGAAAGGTAGTAAACGGAGGGAATATGATGAAAACTGGTAAAAATATTTTTGCTTCAGGCTGGGGCGTTATCGCGACTGGCGCGGTTATAGGAATTGGAGCGGTATTATTACAAAAGTTAGGCAATCCACCGAACATGGGTATTTGCGTAGCGTGTTTTACGCGTGATATTGCCGGCGCGTTAGGATTTCATCGCGCCGCGGTAGTACAGTATCTGCGCCCTGAAATTTTCGGAATTGTTTTAGGATCGTTACTTACCGCGGTTATCTTTGGAGAGTTTAAACCTAGAGCGGGATCGTCAGCAATAATAAAGTTTTTTTTAGGTATTTTTGCCATGATTGGCGCGCTGGTTTTCCTTGGCTGTCCATGGCGGCTTAATTTTCGTCTTGCTGCCGGTGATGGTGGCGCGCTGTTTGGATTGTTAGGCCTCGTTGCTGGGATTTGGGTTGGTACGCGTTTTTTTGCTTTAGGCTATAACCCCGGCAGTTTAAAAAAAGCAAAATTTTCTGTGGGGCTAGCTCTGCCTATTTTTATACTGGGACTTTTGGGTTTATATTTTCTGTTTCCCGCGATTAAAGGGCAGGTAAAAAACGCCTTATTTTTTTATAGTATTAAAGGCCCAGGCAGTATGCGCGCGCCCTTATTTGTATCTCTTATTTTTGGAGGAGCTATTGGATTTTTTCTTCAGCGTAGCAGATTTTGTACGATTGGATGAATTCGTGATTTCATATTATTTAAACAAACCCATTTGTTAATGGGTATAGTAAGTTTACTGATTTCAGCTTTTATTATGAATCTTATACTGGGATATTTTAAGCCCGGTTTTATGAATCAGCCTATAGCTCATTCGTTAGCGTTATGGAACTTTTTAGGGATGATGTTGGCAGGATTATCTTTTACTTTGGCAGGCGGCTGTCCGGGTAGACAGCTTGTTTTAGCCGGTGAAGGAGATAGTGACGCGGGATTGTTTTTTCTGGGAATGCTTGTCGGCGCGGGGTTTTCTCATAATTTTATGATGGCGGCTTCACCTCAAGGGGTGAGTATAAATGGTAGAATCGCGGTTATTGTTGGTTTGGTATCGGTAGTTTTTATTGCCTTGGGTATGAGGGAAAAATTGTAATTTTTTTCATATAGGTGGTCAAAGAAATAACAACAATAGCCCTTTTGCTTCGCGTATGAATCCTGAAACCATATTGATAATGAGAAAGCATAATAATCAAAGCAAAAGGTACCGCGATTCAGTCGATATAAAATCGGCTTCAACACGGATATCCATCCGGATTCAAGACGTGCGCAAAAGAGATTTTTGTCATCTCTTTAATTATGAATAAGGTTGTTTATGTAATATATATCGATGATGGAGGTAGGTGATGAATGAGACCGTTGATGCCCGCGGTTTTTCATGCCCGCAGCCGGTAATGATGCTGGTAAAAAAAATGAAAGAAATGAAAACAGGATCGTTTGATATTCTAGTTGATGATGAAACAGCCGGAGAAAATGTGTGTAGAACCGCTGAAGGTAAAGGCTGGCTAATCCGCGGTATTAACAATATTGAAGATTATAGTAAAATATCGGTTTGTACTAAGTAAAAAAATATCATGAAGAAAAATTCAGATACCATTTATGCTGATAACGCGGCGACGACATGGCCTAAGCCTCAATGTGTGATAGAGTCAATGCGAAATTTCTTTTTTAATGTGGGCGCAAATCCGGGGAGATCCGGACACCGTATGTCAGTTAACTCTGCCCGGATACTTTTTGACGCGAGAGAAGAAACCGCGGCGTTTTTTGGACTAGATAATTCACAAAACGTTGTTTTTACGCTTAACGCGACTCACGCTTTGAATATCGCCATTAGAGGAATACCTAAAAAAGAAGGACACGTTATTATATCTTCCTTTGAACATAACTCAGTCATCCGTCCCCTAACATATCTTAAAGAAAAAGAAAAAACAACTATTAGTGTTGTACCTGTAGATTGTAAAGGTAATTTTGATATGACCGAGTTTAAGAAATCGTTTCGCGATAACACTCAGTTTGTTGTGATAAATCATGGCTCAAATGTAACCGGCGCAATAGCCCCTATTAGACAAATTGGCCACGTATGTAAAGAGAAAAAAGTACCTTTAATAGTTGACGTGGCACAAACAGCCGGAACGATACCTATTAACGTAAAAAAAGATAATATCGATATACTTATTTTTACCGGACATAAAGGATTAATGGGACCCCAGGGAACCGGCGGGTTATGCCTGAACAATGAAAGTCTTCAATCTTTTTTTCACGGCGGAACGGGAAGCAGTTCACAAGAAGAAAGACATCCTGATTTTATGCCGGACAAATTGGAAGCAGGTACGCCAAATATAATTGGAATCGCGGGATTAGCCACAGGTATAAAGTATCTTAGAAGTATTGGACTTAACACTATTGTTGAAAAAGAAAAGTTTCTTATAAAAAAGTTAATTAATGGTTTACGCGATAATGATAAAATAATAATATATGGACCGGACAGCCGGCAGGAACGGCTTGGAATTTTATCGTTTAATATAAAAAATAAAGCAGCCGATATTGTGGGTGACTTATTAGATAAAGAGTTTAGTATTATGACCCGGGTAGGGCTTCATTGCGCGCCGTACGCGCATAAGTCAATAGGAACATTTCCTGCCGGTACGGTTAGGCTAAGTTTAAGTTTTATGAATACCGAAAATGATATTGCTAAAATAGTTTCGGCAGTAAACAACATCGCGGATAGATCATGATAATTCTTGTATTTGAGTCAACTTATTTTATTATGAAAGCAGAAAAGGGATTAAAGCAGACCCGTATTATTTATAACATTATTCCTACACCCCGAGATATTTCTTCTGATTGCGGCGTGGCAATTAAAGTAGCTGCCGGTTTAGAAGAAAGAGTGATAGAAGTTTTAGGTAAGGCCAATGTCGAGTTTACAATAAGGAGAGTATAGTATGTCCATCGATCTACTTGCGACAGTTGAAAACGGAGGGTGCTCGGCGAAAATATCCGCTAAAGAATTGAATGAGGCGTTGAAGGATTTACCTAAAATAACAGATAAACGTCTACTGGTAGATATCCAAACGCATGATGACGCGGGAGTATATAAACTTAGCGAAGATATCGCTCTTATTCATACCACTGATTTTTTTCCGCCGGTTTGCTCTGATCCCTATGAATTCGGTCAGATTGCCGCGGCTAATTCATTAAGCGACGTGTATGCTATGGGAGGAGAGGCGGTTTCAGCGCTTAACCTGGTTATGTTTCCGTCAAAGAAATTACCACTTAACGTTTTAAAGGATATCCTACGCGGCGGGCATGATAAAGTAATACAGGCGCAAGCTGTGATAGCGGGAGGACATACCATCGATGACGATACGCTGAAATACGGACTAGCGGTTACTGGCATAGTTGCTCCTGATAAAATAATAACAAACACAGGAGCGCGCCCCGGCGATATGCTTGTGCTGACAAAACCTCTTGGCACAGGAATTATTATTAGCGGAAAAAAACTGAATAAAGTTAGCCATGAACAATATCGCGCCGCGATAGATACGATGAAACAGCTTAACGCGCAAGGAGCACGAATTATGCAAGAATTTAATATTAAAGGAACTACGGATATTACAGGATTTGGTCTATTAGGTCACGCTTTTAAAATGGCGCGCGCCAGTAATGTTACTATTGAAATTTATTCTGACGATATTCCTTTTTTACCAGGCGCCTATGAACTTGCCGATAACGGCTGTTTACCCTGCTCAGTATTTAAAAATCGCCAGGATATAGAACAAGACATTTTTATATCAGAAGCCGCGGATTTTAATAAAATCATGATTACCGCTGACGCTCAGACTTCCGGAGGCCTTTTTATTTCAGTGGCGCCGGCTAACGCGAATGAATTAGTTTTAGCCTGTCGCGGCGCCGGCTATAACCAAGCACGAATAGTCGGAAGAGTACTAAAACAGGAAGAAAAAATTCTCATTGTAAAATGAGCAAAATGATTAATAGAATTTTCATTTGTGTTTGCGAAAAGTCCCTAAATGTATTATAATAGCTGAAAATGGTAGAGCTAATTTGATAAATCGGTTAAGTAACTAGGTAAAGGTCAGGAAGCCAGTATGGTAGTTGGGTAAAAATTAAGTGTAAAAAACACTAACTACCTGACCTAATTTTCCAAACTGGTATCTTGACCCTAACCCAATTTACTAAATAAAAACGGAGGTATCTATAATGGAGGATGTGGATTTAAGAGAAGAACCAAGATTAAGTAAGAGTCAGATAAGAGAAGGCGCGCCTTACGCAGCGCTGTCTTACGTGTTTTTTTTATGGATTTTGACGTATGTTTTTAAGAAAACGTCTAATCAGTTTGCTCATTTTCACGCTAAACAGGGGATTGTTATTTTTGGGGGAGAAATGATTTGTTTCTTTTTGCTGGCGATTCCTTTGATCGGACCGTTTTTTTGCCGTATAGGGCTGATTATTTTGTTTGTGATGTCAATTCGCGGGATGGTTTCCGCGTTAACAGGTAAAATGTTTCGTCTTTCTGTAGTCAGCGGTCTTGCTCAGAAAATAGTTGTATAAGTGTTGTTGTAGTAGTTTCAGCTTACTTTAGAGAGGTGGTAAAAGAGATAACAAAAATAGCCCTTCTGCTTCGCGTATGAGTCCTAAAAGCATATTGGTAATGACAGAGCATAATAATCAAAGCAAGAGATACCGCGATTCAGCCGATATAAAATCGTCTTCATACGCGGATATCCATCCGGACTCAAGACGTGCACGAAAGAGATTTTTGTCATCTCTTTAAGGTATATAAAAGGTGGTTTATAGGTCTAATGGTTAGTATGTTACAAATTAAGGAAATATGCGGGTTTTTTTAAGAGTCTGGAAAGAGTGGGATTTAGCTGATATAGAAAAACATTTGATTGTTGTGGGGGAGCTTTCCTCGGAATGTTATGGCTGTCATAAAATAGGTATGGATTCAACAGCAAAGCAGTGCCCGGATTGTGGAGTTTTTTTTAAATATACAGGGTTTCGGCGTAAGGATCCGATAAATTATTTACGTAGAGTGAAAGATGAAGATCCCGGTATGGTTTTTATAGATTTTGATGATTTTAAAAAAGCGACAAATAAAAGAGACGCTAAAAATTTGTTAGATTGGTAAAATAGTATTAGAAATTTATTGAAATTAGCTTCGCGAGGTTTATAGATATTTATTGAAATAAGTAAATAAACAGTAAGCTTTATTTTTGGTTCTTTCTTATTAAATGTGATGTTTTTTCTATAACCCTATGTAACACAGTAGGTAAAGTCAAAATTACTTTTACACCTTGTTTAAACGCCAAAATCATTGTGTTGTACACAAT
>Ga0180007_10004631_pt1 | contig 14432 bp, 12 predicted proteins | sample MM_PC_MetaG_FD_121122 | JGI IMG/M metagenome (GOLD analysis project Ga0180007, IMG submission 121122) | Groundwater microbial communities from the Aspo Hard Rock Laboratory (HRL) deep subsurface site, Sweden - MM_PC_MetaG | ecosystem: Environmental > Aquatic > Deep subsurface > Groundwater... | reverse complement strand
GTAGCGCAACCAGAAAAAGTAATGATTAGCACTGAACCAAGAAATAGTAATAAGAACTTTCGATTCATCGGTTTCTCCTTTCCTATTGTGTTGCCGAACGACATGTATCACGGGCGCGGCGCTTGCGCCGAGTCCTCGTGCATACCCTCGTTAGATCCCTCTGTCTCCAACGTCCGGGGACTGTAAATGCTTAAAATATCTCCGACTACCATATACGTATAGACAACGTAACGGTCAGCCTCCACTCTGGCTGTAATGATCCCGTGAGAGCCTTTTTGTGCAGCCTGAAAAATGCTGTCGAGCCGTTCTCCTAGATATCTTAGATGCGATCCTACAATTTCTGAAAACCGTTGTGAGCTGCTATTGTCCTCTACAAAACACATCAGCCTATTTACGTAGTTGTCCGGCCCGAGCTTAATCTCTTTTTCACGTCCTTTTTGTCCAGAAACTCGTCCCTTCTCTTGTGGCGGGAAGATCACATCTGCTAGAGATTGAAGTATTCGCCTACAACTGTGGACGGCATTCGACCAATCCTCTGGGTTGTCAGATGAGAGATTTTGATAGGCAGCAGTAAATTTCTGTACTGCCTCGGGGACAACATTGCCTACAGACGCATCTACCGCATCACGAATTCTAGAAAATACATCTGATGCGACACCGGAGAATTTCAACTCGTAGTGTTTACGCTGCACATACGAGTGAATGAATGCCCTACGACTCGCTAGCCGGTGGCTTGCTGTCGCCAACGAACTGTGCAGACGATTCCGCTCTATCTGGTTTCCGAGAGGTGCATGGACGTATTGACTGGGGTTTGAGGACGAAAGTGACACATCCCTGTCCCGAGCGGCATCAATGCCAATTCTTGCGCCCTCTATTTGGCTCTCCAGTTGAGAAATTGAACTTGTGTAGGCGAAGGTCTGTATCTCGTCTTTCTTCTTCTCTTGGTATCTGCGGCCAGCTATCTCCGTCAAGCGCCAGACATCCTGCGGGATACCTTCCGGAGTGCTCGGATAACCACCAGCTTCGTACTCCATGATTCTTTGGTATTCGAAGTCATTCAACAACCTAGCGAGTCGGCTTGATTTCAGGGCTATGGCTGAAAGCGGAAGTTCTCCGAGTTCAATGTTCCGCAGCACAACGTCAGACAAATCCAGAGCTTCTCGCAAAGCAGCTGTATTAGGAGGTATCTGTGGTTCGTCGGAATGATCTTGCATTGTCGCCTCTCTTGATCTAACGTTTAAATAAAAGTAAAAATAAAAGTAAAGGGGTCAAGTCTGCTTTTGGCTTTTGATTAGCCTTTTTGAATTAGAAGAGTCAACGGCAGACTTGACCCCTTCCTTCCCCTTTTCATTTCAATGTAATGCTTGCATTTATCCGTGCCCGTGACGACGCGAAGCGGCGGCAGGGGCGTCGTCTGCAACGCAATGGTATGGCTTTTCCTTTTATTTCAATTAATTGTGCGAATGTAACGAGATATATGATAGGACGCTAACATCATATCTTCCTTAGATAGTATATCTGGTTGATTTTCAATGTAACTTGGTAGAGCTTTTGGATTCAAAACCCAAACTTCTGATTTCTTTCCTTGTTCAGTGGACTTTACATACCAACCAGGAAATAATATGACTGGCTTGATTATAAACTCTTTGCCTGTCGTTTCTAGTAAAATATTTTTCAACCAAATTGACACAGCTTTTACTTGGGTTATCGGTTTAGTTTGGAATCCAAGATCTTTTATTGTCAATTTTTCTCCATCAAAATCGATATTGGCTTCGCCTTTTACTGGTTTACTGTAAGTTTTTGTTTCAATGGCGTAAATGCCTTTCCTAGAAATTATGACATGATCCAGGTTGAAATTGTCACCAATTAGGTCATGAAAAATTCTATGACCATTTTCTCTCAAACTCTCTAGATATTGGCCAACTGCCCTTTCCCCATCTCTCCCAAGTTTTAACGCCTTTACTTCTTTAAAAATTTTTCTCACCCTAAATACGCTGAAAAGAACAAATAGTATTGCAACAAAAGTTAGTGTTTTAGGAGAGGGAGGAGGGTTCTTGTAGTAACGCCACCATTCATAGCCAGCAAAAAAAACTATCATAACTCCAGCCATAAAATATTCGGCAGCATCTTCGTTAATCAGTTTGTCAATTCTTTCATCAAGGGATTGTCCGACATAACGAAGAGGCTTGTCTTTAATTGGAGACTTTTTCTTTTGTTTCATATTTTTGCATTAACTTATATGTTTTGCGACAGGAGTCGAACCGGAGTTCTACCCTGAAAATAAAGGGCTTGACGATTGCTTGCAACTAAGTTGCAACAGCGTGAACGGAGCTAATCAGCTTCGTGCTTTTTGGCGTCTGCCGCATTAGTTTGATCAGGTGTCAATTTTGTTTCCAAACTTCCAGTCGAACGAATTTCACTGATTTCGGTGCTAGCAACAATTCTGAACTTTCGTTCTTCTCGCTTTTCAGCAAGCTGAGACAATAGGGCCTGGCCTGAAAAAGTGCTGACAAGCCGCCACTGCCCAGTACTAGGCGATGCTGAGAGACTTACCATCGGGAGCTTGGATAGTTTGGGGTTTGAATCAATTTCAGCGCGAGCTTGACCCCTATAGCTGGGGGCGAGAAAGAGGCCTAAACCGACCACGAGCAAAACGAGATGCAGGTGTCGTCTGCCCCATTGCAGTTTTGTTTCTGTGAGAGTGCCAATAAGCTCCCCAACAATAAGACCGGCCGATATCGCCCACAGGATTGCAGCAATAAAGGAGAATACGTATGCAGTAGGCAGACCAAGCCACTGTTTAAGCATATTCCCCGCTAAGATAAATAATGAAGCACCGAGCAGCATGTTTAGCGACCAACTACGCAAGCTATCGGCTGAGTGCGACTCCTCCAGCAACAGAATCACAGAAATGAAACCTGTGATCGCTACGATGCTGACAAGTCCCATGGATTCCTGCATGATCTGGGCCGATGAAAGTGTGGACAGAACCCAAGGAGCGCCAAGTTTGTCATAGTAAGCAGACGCTTCCCTCCAGCCCGCTAAATATGCCACAGCAGAAAACCCGACGACGGCACCTGCGATTTGAGGTAGCAGGCTATATACAGTAAATGCCGATTTGAGGGTCTGCTCCTTTTCAGGTTTATTCATCTTGATTGTCACCAGCGCGAGCCCAACATGTTTAGATAGAAAAAATATATTACAAAACATTTGATGAAAATAATTATTCAATCATACCAAATAAATATCACATGTAAATCATTTCCTTAAAAATCAAACTTGAATAATATCAAAATGTTACGGTAATGTTTTTCAAAGTGATATAATAATTCTGTCTAGCATACTACTGTAAATTTTAAATTAACTATTTGAATTTAATAGCTTTTATGAACGAAGAAAGTCCAACCTGTTTTGACCGAAGCTTTCGCCACCTATGCCCCGGACAGGTCATGGTCCTGAACTCAATCCAGCAGATCCTGCATCGGAACACGCATCTTGCTGTTTATCCCCTGTGTGGCGCAGTATTCTTCATTGAGCCTGCTTAGTTCCCCGTTAAAGGGGTCGATAAAAAAGAGCTCCTGCTGTTCAAAATCATAATCATCGGCAAAATTAAGCGGACAGGCGGAAACCTCTATCGCCTGCCGTTCATAATCCACATAGGCAATGGGCAAACCATGGGTTCGGCAGATGAGCGGTCTGCTCCGGTAAACCACGCACAGACGATCAACCAGCAAAGGGCATGCGGGCCCCCCTGCCTGAGACTGAATCTTCTTTTTTACATGATCATCGAGCTGGCCAACCGCCTGCCGGAGCAGCGTCGCCTCAAGCGGCAGCACCGATGAGATCGTGCAGCACCGGCAGCAACCTGGCTCGCAGCGCAGCCGGGCGCCATGCAGTTCCGCCATTTTTCCCACCTCACCGTCAACCCTGCTCACGAGATCATGGTATTTCTGCAGAAAATCCCGCTCAGTCATTTCTCTTTCTTCCTCAACCATTACCTGCCGGCGGCAGGGAGAATCCGCTCCGGCGCGTTAAAAACATTGAGCCGCTCCTGCCCCCTGTCCGGGGCAACAATCACGGTTGGCAGGCGCAGCTGAAACAGACTTATTGTAACAGACGCTGAAAAAAAATTCTTTGATCTTTAGCATGAGGAGGAGCTGAAAATCCTGCACAGCAGATATCAATACTGATACTGCCATCAGTTGCAATTTACTGACAAGTCTGGTAAAAATAATTATTTCCCTGACAATCCATAAAAGCGGCTCTCCGTTTCAGGAACCCGCTCTTTTTCAAGGATTTCCCATGCCCCAAATAGTCACTTTTATCGGCAGGCACAACAGCGGCAAAACCACCCTGGCGACCCAGGTGGTAAAACACCTGAAAGAGTCCGGCTACCGGGTAGCAGTCATCAAATCGAGCAAGGAAACCGGCATTTCCTTTGATAAACCGGGGACCGATACGGACAAACACCGGCAGGCGGGCGCTGATTCCATCCTCTTTGTCGCCCCTGACCAGATGGTGCTGATGACGCAAAACAACAATCTGTCGCTCACCACCCTTGCCCACCGCTATTTCCCCGATGTTGACATTGTCATAGGCGAAGGATTCAAAACGGCCGGCTATATCGCCAAAATCGAAGTGATCCGTGACGCCGGGGAGTTGCTGAGGAGCCAGGTGCCCGGCGTCATCGCCGTTGCCACCGACCAGAATATTGCCGGTGACTACATTTTCCGCTTGAACGAAAGCCGCGAGATCGCCTCATTTATTGAAAAACGGTTTCTGCGGGATGCCGGAAAGGAGGAGGAAAAGGTCTCGCTGCTTGTCAACGGCAACAAGATCCCCCTCAAGGAATTTGCCCAGAACGCCCTGTCCGGCACGGTCAGCGACTTTGTCAAGTCACTCAAATTCACTGATGATGTGCAGGAGATTGAGCTGCGCATCAAGCTCACCGGACAATAAACCCTCTTACCCTGTTTCTAATGATATGAAAGGTTTTTTTCATCTGATCAGCGCAAGCGAGTTCACTCAACTCTTTGCCCGCTTCACCGAGCTTGACACGGAAACAATCCCCCTGCCCGCCGCCCTGGGCAGATTTGTCGCCCATGACATCACCGCGCCGGAGGCCCTGCCCCCCTTTTCCCGCTCCACCATGGACGGTTTTGCGGTCAGGGCGCGGGATACCTTCGGCTGCAGCGAATCGGAACCGGCGCTGCTCACCGTCACCGGCGAGATCATGATGGGCCGCTCTGGCCAGTCCATTGCCCTCGGTCCCGGCCAGACAGCACGCATCTGGACCGGCGGCGAACTGGCCCGGCAGGCCAATGCCGTGCTCATGCTCGAATACACCAGCCCGCTTGACGATACGACCATCGAAGTCTTCCGGGCCGTGGCCCCGGGCGAAAATGTCATCCAGGCCGGGGACGATTTCCGGCAGGGCGAGTGTGTTCTGCGCAAGGGCGCCCAACTGCGGCCCCAGGACCTGGGCGTGCTTACCGGTCTCGGCATAACCGAGGCAACAGTGTTCAAGAGGCCGGTGGTCGGCATCATCAGCACCGGCGACGAACTGGTGGAGCCGGGCCGCAAGCTTGCCCCGGGTCAGATCAGGGACATCAACACCACCACCCTCACCGCCCTGGTGAATGAGGCCGGGGCAATCGCCCTGCCCCTGGGCATCATCGGCGACAACTTTGACCAAATGCTCAACACCTGCCGCGCAGCCATTGACAGACCGGTGGACATGCTGCTCCTGTCAGGCGGCAGCTCGGTGGGCAAACGGGATTTCACCCTGGCGGTCTTTAAGGAGCTTGACCAGACCGATCTCCTGGCCCACGGCGTGTCCATCCGGCCGGGGAAACCGACCATCCTGGCCCGGCGCAATAATTGCGCCCTGTTCGGCCTGCCCGGCCATGCCGCTTCGGCCATGGTGGTTTTTTACCTCTTCGTGCGGCCGCTGCTGCGCAGGTTCTGCGGCTCTGACCATGCCGGACTGCAGCGTATTGCCGCCACAACAGGAGAACAGATCCCATCAGCCATCGGCCGGGAGGAGTATGTGCGAGTCCGCCTGCAACAGCAGGATGGAGGTCTGCTGCCGGTGGCCTATCCCGTGTACGGCAAATCCGGTTTACTGAAACCCCTGGTTGCGTCAGGCGGGCTGCTCATCGTCGGCCGCGACAGTGAAGGAATGGAGAAGGGCGAACAGGCGGAGGTCATAGTATTTCCAGGAAACGAAAAATCTATCTGAATATGCAGACCCTGCGGGAGGCCAAACGCCTCTTCAGGTTTATCGACACAAGCAAAGGCCGTTTTCCTGCCCGGAAAACGGCCCTTCTCTTCGTGCGCCCTTTCTGAAAACGATGGATTTCTCACACTGATCGAATGGTTAAAAATGATAGTAAAGAAAGGCAGAGCCGGGTATAAAAAATACTTACAGGAAAGAATAACTGTCGGCGCCGGAGTTCGCTCTGGTGGAAAAATCGTTGAAGCGGGAGACAATCATGGCGGCAGAAGAGAAGTACGGGTTTGAAAATAAGTATTCCGACAAAGGATTCTGGAACAAAATCCTTGCCTTTGCCAGGACTGCGGGAAGAGAGGTCATTGAAAAGGCCCTGTGGCTTTATTACGCGGCGCAGAATCCTGCCACACCGGCCTGGGCCAGAAGTGTCATCTATGGGGCGCTCGGTTATTTCATTCTCCCGCTGGACGCTATCCCCGACTTTACCCCCCTTATCGGCTACGCCGATGACCTCGGGGTGCTGGTGGCTGCGGTTGCAACGGTGGCGCTGTTCATCACCGAAGATGTCAAGGCAAAAGCCGCCCGGAAGCTGAGAGACTGGTTTGGCGACTGACACACTGGCCGAGAATCACATCTACAGCAAAGAGTTGTATCAATCAATAATGCATTGACCAGCCTATTTTTGTTCTCCACACCCTGGCAATTTATTTTTTTCTTTTCCCCCGACATTGTGGTACACCAATACAAAATGGCATGATATTGAAAATGACCCGCAAATGGTGTATACCGCCCGGCCCCGGGTGTCATCCTGTGGACGCACAACTGATTGCATCTCTTCGGAATAACCATCTGTACGGAGAAGACAGAGCATGCCCGCCCAACTGAAATTCGCAGCAGCAGTCATCTGGCTTTTATTGATGTTTTCATTGCCGGTCCGGGAGGCCGGGGCAGAGGAAGAACCAACAGACGCCTCCCGGGAGCTTGACCTGATCATCAGCCAGGCCCTGGAGCAGAATCCGGACCTCAGGGCCGCCGAAGCCCGCCGGCGTTTCTTCGCAGGCAAAATCGTGCAGGCCTCGAGCCTGGAAGATCCGCGGCTGTCCCTGGCGCTGGCCAACTACCCGACCGACAGTTACAGCTGGAACCAGACCCCCATGACCGGTCAGATCGTCAAGTTGTCGCAGAATCTGCCTTTTCCCGGCAAGCTTGCCGCCAAGGCCAACATTGCCGAACAGCAGGCCAACTGGTACCGGGAGGCATACCGGGAGGCAAAGATCCAGCTTATCCGCCAAGTCAAGGAGGCCTGGTATGCCCTGTATCTCCAGGAGCGGACCCTGGAGCGCACCGAAGCCGGCCTCTCCCTGCTTGATGATATTATCCGCCTGGCCGAAAACCTTTACGAAACCGGCAAGGGAGCCCAGCAGGATATCCTCAAGGCCCAGGTCGAACGCTCCATTCTCTTTGAGAAACGCCTGACCCTGCGCCAGCAGCGCGACATCGACCTGGCGAACCTGAACAGCCTGAGAAACGCCCCGACGGAAACCGCCATTACCCCGCCGCATGATCTGGCTCCCCGGCTTTATCCCTATTCCCTTGAGGAACTGCAGGAAAAGGCGGCAACGCTGCGGCCCCTTGCCAGGGCCTATCAGTCGCTTGTCGACCAGTACAAGGCCCAGCAGGAACTGGCCCGGCTCAATTACTATCCGGATTTCGCCATCGGGGCGGCCTACACCTTTCGCCAACCCAACCCCGGGGACAGCGGCACCGATTTCGCGAGCCTGGAATTTGCCGTAAACATTCCGCTGTTTCAGGAAAAAAGAAGAGGGGCTTCCGCCGAAGCCGCGGCCGGCGCGGCCATGGCCCAGCATCAACGTGATGATTTTCTCAACAAAACGCGGCTGTCAATCCACGACGGCTTTACCCTCATGGAAAAAAACAGTCAGCTCATGAGTCTTTACAAGTCCGGCATTATCCCCCAGGCGACCCAGTCGCTTGCCGCTTCCGTCAGCGGCTACCAGGTTGGCAAGATCCCCTTTTCCACCCTGTTCGACAACATGCTTACCCTCTATAAATACGAAGTCGAATACTACCGGACCCAGGTCGATTATGCCCGGAGCATTGCCCGCCTCGAAGCGGACGCGGGGCTTACGGCAGACCCGGTCGACCGGAACTGAGAAACACGGCGTACCGGCAAAGGAGATTCCCATGGCTGCTTCCCTCAGGAAAAAAATATGCCTCCTCATCACCATCATCATCATCATCATCCTGCCCGGACTGCTTCTCGTCCCGCCCGCCGCTGATTTTTATCCCAGCTTCATGGGATGCCGCCATGAGCGTGGCGCGGCCCAGGCGGCGGAAGAAGAGACCCTCTATACCTGCAGCATGCATCCCTTCATTATTCAAAAAGAGCCGGGCAAATGCCCCATCTGCGGCATGGATCTCGTGCCCCTGCGCCGCGGCAGCGGCAGAAAAGAGGATGAGGCCTCATCCGGCATCATTACCATTGATCCCGCCACCCAGCAGAACATGGGGGTGCGCACCGCCGTGGTTACAAGGCGCAATCTCAGCCGCACCATCCGCACGGTCGGCATTGTCGGTTACGATGAACCCCGGCAGTACAGCGTCAACACCAAGACCGACGGCTGGATCGAAAAGCTTTATGTCAACCAGACCGGCGAATCGGTGCGCAAGGGACAGCCCCTGCTCGACATTTACAGCCCGGATCTCGTCGCCGCCCAACAGGAATTTCTGCTGGCTGTGCGTAACAACGCGGTTCTCGCCGCCAACCCCTTCCCGGAAATTGCCAAAGGTGCGGAAAACCTGCTGAAAGCGGCCCGCAAACGCCTGGAATACTGGGACATCAGCCAGGAGCAGATCAATGCCCTGGAAAAAAACGACGAAATTACTAAGACCCTCACCCTCTACGCCGGCAACAGCGGTGTGGTCACCCGCAAGGCCGTCAATGAAGGGGCCTTTGTCAAGGCTGGCACGGAACTTTTCCAGCTGTCGGATATTTCCCATGTCTGGATTTATGCCGATATCTACGAGTATGAGCTGCCCTGGGTGAAAGAAGGCCAGGAAGCCCTCGTCTCTTTCCCCTATCCGCGGCCCCCCATCCGCGGCAGGGTCGCCACCATTTATCCCTATGTGGAAGCCAAGACGCGCACCGTCAAGGCCAGGATCGACGTCAACAATGCCGATCTCGCCTTAAAGCCTGACATGTACGTCAATGTGGTCCTGGAGGGGCAGGGGGCAAAGGACGCACTGACCGTGCCGTCCGAGGCGGTGCTCCGTTCCGGACAGCGGGAAACCGTCTTTGTCGCTGTCGGCGACGGCAGGTTTGACCCCAGGCCGGTAAAAACCGGGCTGGAAAGCGATGACGGCTACTTTCAGATTATCGAAGGGCTGCATGAGGGGGAGAAGATCGTCACCTCTGCCCAGTTCATGCTTGATTCGGAAAGCAAACTGCGGGAGGCGGTGCAGAAATTCATGCCGGCCACCCCGGATGCCGCCCCGGATGCCGCCCCGACGACGGCCCCAGGCCCGGCTGCTCCCAAGCAAGACGAACTGGACGATCTGTTTAAATAATTGTAACTGCTCCGGTGCATAGTCTGTAGGTGTTTAGTCTGTTAAGTAATGAAAAATTTCCAGATGAGGCCCGCTTTGACCTCTTCATTTCGACCTATTTGTGAACAAATTTTAGCTTTAATACTTAACTGACTGGCTTGCAATGCTTTGTTTTTTTACCTAACAGACTACAGTCTAATAGTCTAAACAACCTGAATAGTTACAAATAATTTTTCACCATGAGCAGCTTATTTACGGACAAGCTCTAAGTCCAGCGAGGGACTGGGTATGCTCGAAAAAATCATTCACTGGTCGGTCCGCAACAGGCTGCTGGTTGTCCTGCTCACCGCTTTCGCCATCGGCGCGGGGTTCTACTCCATGCTGCATACCCCGGTGGACGCCATCCCGGATCTCTCTGATGTCCAGGTCATCATCTATACCGAATTTCCGGGCCAGGCCCCCCAGGTGGTCGAGGACCAGGTGACCTATCCCCTCACCACCCAGATGCTCGCGGTACCCAAGGCAAAGGTGGTGCGCGGCTTCTCCTTTTTCGGCCTGTCTTTTGTCTACATCATCTTTGAAGACGGCACCGACATCTACTGGGCCCGCTCCCGGGTGCTTGAATATCTCAATTATGCCAGCGGCAGGCTGCCCAAAGGGGTCACTCCCTCTATCGGCCCGGATGCCACCGGGGTGGGCTGGATCTACGAATACGTCCTGGAAAGCGACCGCCATGACCTGCAGCAGCTCCGCTCCATCCAGGACTGGTATCTGCGCTATGAGCTGACCGCCGTCGACGGAGTTTCGGAAGTGGCCAGCATCGGCGGTTATGTAAAACAGTACCAGGTGACGGTCGACCCTTCCCGGCTGCTTGCCTATCACGTCACCATTCCCATGATCCGCCGCGCCATCGAACGGAGCAACAATGATGTGGGCGGCAGCCTGCTGGAAATGGGAGAAACCGAATTCATGGTCAGAGGTCTGGGCTATATCCGCTCAACCCTTGATCTTGAGCAGGTGGTGGTGTCCACCGACGCCAGGGGGACCCCCATCCTGCTCCGCGACCTGGCCAATGTGGGCATCGGGCCGGAACTGCGCCGCGGCATTGCTGAGCTTGACGGCAAAGGCGAAGTGGCCGGCGGCATTATCGTCATGCGTTACGGGGAAAACGCCCTGAAAACCATCGACAACGTCAAAAACAAGCTCGCTTCCCTGCAGGCAGGCCTTCCCGAGGGCGTTACCATCAAAACTGTTTATGATCGGTCAGGGCTTATCATGCGGGCGGTGCAGACCCTCAAGGAAAAACTGGTGGAGGAGAGCATCGCGGTGGCCATCATCACCGCAATTTTTCTCTTCCATCTGCCGAGCTCGCTGGTGGCCATCTTCACCCTGCCGGTGGCCATCCTCATGGCCTTTACCATCATGTACGCCCAGGGGATCAATGCCAACATCATGAGCCTGGGCGGCATCGCCATTGCCATCGGCGCCATGATCGATGCCGCCATCATCATGATTGAAAACGCCCACAAGCACCTGGAACGCCATCAGGGCAAAAAGCCCCACTGGGACATTATTCTTGACGCAGCAACAGAGGTGGGGCCCACCCTGTTTTACTCCCTGCTGGTGATCACCGTTGCCTTTGTGCCCATTTTCTGGCTGCAGGAGCAGTCGGGCCGGCTCTTTAAACCGCTGGCCTTCACCAAAACCTATTCAATGGCCGCCGCGGCGCTGCTGTCGGTCACCATCGTGCCGGTCCTCATGGGCTGGTTTATCCGCGGCCGCATCAGGCCCGAGCATGCCAACCCGGTCAACCGGCTGCTTATCCGTATCTATCATCCCTTAGTGGACCTTGTTCTTACCTGGCGCAAGACAACCCTGCTGCTGGCCCTCCTCGCCATTGTCTCCATCTGGCATCCCCTGAGCAGAATGGGGTCCGAATTCATGCCGCCACTCTATGAAGGAGACCTTCTCTATATGCCCACCACCCTGCCCGGCATATCCATCACCAAGGCGCGCGAGCTGCTCCAGCAGACCGACAAGATCATCGCCCGGTTTCCCGAGGTGGAGCGGACCTTCGGCAAAGCGGGCCGGGCCGAAACCGCCACCGATCCGGCCCCTCTTTCCATGTTGGAGACAACCATCATGCTGCGGCCCGAAGAGTCCTGGCGCATGGTGGAGGTGAAGAGATTCTACTCCGACTGGCCGGAGTGGAGCTCCTGGTTCAAAAGGCAGCTGGCCCGCATCTTGCCGGAAACCCGCCCCATTTCGGTGGAGGAACTTATCAACGAACTCAACCGCGCCATCCAGTTCCCGGGTCTCACCAATGCCTGGACCATGCCCATCAAAACCCGCATCGACATGCTGTCAACCGGCATCAAGACGCCGGTCGGCATCAAGGTCATGGGAGACGATCTTGAAACGCTGAGCCGGCTTGGCGAAGAAATCGAGGCCATCATTCGCACCGTGCCTGGCACCCTGAGCGCCTATTCGGAAAGGGTGGTGGGCGGCAACTTCCTTGACTTCACCATTGACCGGCAGGCGGCCGCCCGTTACGGCCTCACCACGGGCGACGTGCAGGATATTATCCAGACCGCCCTGGGCGGCATGACCGTCACCACGACCGTTGAAGGGCTGGAGCGCTATCCGGTCAACATCCGCTACCAGCGTGATTTCCGCAACGATCTCCCTGCATTGCATCGGCTGCTTGTCCCGCTGAAGGACGGCACCCATATCCCCATCTCCCAGGTTGCCGACATCACCATCAAAAAAGGGGCTCCGTCCATCAAGAGCGAAAACGCCAGGCGCACAGCCTGGGTATATGTGGACATCACCGGCATTGATGTCGGCACCTATGTCAAACGCGCCCAGAAGGCGGTTGCCGAAAAGATCAAACTGCCGACCGGCTATTCCCTTGTCTGGAGCGGCCAGTATCAATACATGGAATCGGCCCGCCAGCGTTTTCAGGTCATTATCCCCCTGACGGTGCTGATCATCTTCCTCATCATCTATGTAAACACCAAATCCCTGGTCAAGACCGGCATCGTCTTCCTGGCCGTTCCCTTTTCCCTGGTCGGCGCCTTCTGGCTCCTTTATCTCCTGGGCTACCACACCTCGGTGGCCGTCTGGGTCGGGATCGTCGCCCTTGCCGGGCTTGATGCGGAGACAGGGGTGGTCATGCTCCTCTATCTTGACCTTGCACATCGGCTCTGGACGGAGAAAGGACGGATGCAGACATGGGGAGACCTGCGGCAGGCAATCCACCACGGCGCGGTCAAACGCATCCGCCCCAAAGTCATGACGATTTCGGTCATCATTGCCGGCCTGCTGCCCATCATGTGGAGCCATGGCGCCGGGGCCGATGTCATGAAGCGCATCGCCGCCCCCATGGTCGGCGGGGTCGTTACCTCCGGGGTCATGGAGCTTCTGGTCTACCCGGTGATCTATTTTCTCTGGCGGGGCAGAAAACTCTCGCGCAGCACGCTGCCCACCGCCGGGGATGATATTGTCGAGGAATAAACAAATGAAAAGACAAAATCTGTTAACAACAAACAAAAGGAGAACCATCTTATGTTAAAACGTTCTTTAGTCAATGTGGCCCTTTCCCTTGCCCTTACCGTTTCCTGGCCGCTGATGGCCGCAGCCGCCGACCACGCCGGCATGGAAGGCATGACAGGCCACGGCGGCCACAATTATGAAGCTGCATCTTCGGAGAAAACATGCACCCTGGGCGAACAAACCATTGACGGCATCAAGGCAACCGTGCAACTCAATGACGTCCGAGAAGCCATGGCCAAGGCCGGAATGCAGGAAACACACCATCTGCTGGTTTTCTTTACCGATCAGGCAGGCGCCAAAATCGAAACCGGTGTTGCCGCCGTCAAGGTTACCTCCCCTGACGGCGTCGAAAGTCAGGCCCTGCCCATGCACGGCATGGAAGGGCATTTCGGCGTTGATCTGCAGTTGGCCCAGCCCGGCGCCTACCGGTTCTCCGTGGGGACCAAGCTTGCTGACGGCAAAAAACGGCAGTTTGTCTTCTCGACCTCGGTAAAATAATTGCAACCGGCGCATTCAGTTGCACGAGCAGAACAGACAGTGATGCCTCTCATATAAAAGTAAAAGGCCGTTTCTCGTCTGAGAAACTGCCTTGCTGCTATCCGGCTCCCCTTGGTGCATACTTGGAAGCAGTTCGCCGAGCCGTCAAAAAATATTATTGATACTCCGCTGATTGCTGAAAATCAAGTAACGGTGAATGCGTGCATGACTTCCCCTTCATGCGCATCATCTTTTAATATTTTTTGCGCAATTATTGTTAGTGTTGTAAAATGATTCATACACCAAAAGGATAGGATTCATCCATTTGAATATCAGCCGCCGTGGGGGCAAAACCGCTCCTTTGAGGAGAACAAAGATGAACTGGACAAAAATGACGATGTTTGTGGTTTTCCTGTTAGTACTTAGCAGCATGACCCAAGTTGCCTGGGCTCATCGGCGTAGCCATGGCTGGCACGGCAATGTCGGTATCGACATTGTCGTGCCCTTGGGTTGGAGGCATTACCCCCCCCCCCATTTCCCCCCCCCCCCCCTCTACTCACCACCGCCCCCTTACTCCCCCACCCCCCCCCCCTTCCCTTCC
>Ga0180007_10004630_pt1 | contig 14437 bp, 13 predicted proteins | sample MM_PC_MetaG_FD_121122 | JGI IMG/M metagenome (GOLD analysis project Ga0180007, IMG submission 121122) | Groundwater microbial communities from the Aspo Hard Rock Laboratory (HRL) deep subsurface site, Sweden - MM_PC_MetaG | ecosystem: Environmental > Aquatic > Deep subsurface > Groundwater... | reverse complement strand
GAAAAGAGAAAACTGAATAAATATTATGGCCGGCGGAGCTAAAAATGAATGGTTCGCCGGCCCTTTTTAATACGCATTTTCAAACCAGGCATTTTATGACATTTTCACGCCGCCGCTAACACTATGCAAGGAAGAAAATCGAGAACTTGTACACAACTACACAAATCACTTGACAAACCCAGAGGAGTCTTTTAGTAAACCTGTCTGAATCATTATCAGAGGATAATGAAATTTATTGAGTTCTGACTGCAGGGCCCAGAAGGCATTGCAGCATCTATATTAAGATATTAAGCCATGAAGGTTATTCCCCGGCAGGGGATTCCTTGATGGCTTTTTTAGTTTAAGCGGGGCAGCCCGCCTCCACCGGGGATACCGGTAATATGAGATGGAACAGGATTAACACTGCCGATATCCAGCGCATTGATATTTTTAAGGGGCCGGGGTCCTCAATTTACGGCTCAAATGCCATGGGAGGTGTGATCAATATTATCACCCAGAGTCCAAAAAAAACCTTTGAAGGAAAGGTGTCAGCAGGCTATGGATCTTACAATACCCGCAAGGGATCTGTTCGGCTTGCCGGAAAACAGGCCGGTGAAACCGGTTTTTTGGGTCAGATAGCAGCCACAGGACTTAAAAGCGATGGATTTACTCTTTACGGCTGCACCAAACAGCCAATACCGCGACTTCGTGTCGCACTTCAACAAGTCGTTGTGTGGTTCCGTGTAATCTTCATTTTTTTATGATTTGGCAAAAAAAATGAAGAAAGCATAAAAATTATAGCTGGGTAACACCCGGATTTGAACATTATCAAAATTTGATATCCTGTTGAAAAGCCCAAAAGCCTTTTGCAGATGACCAAGTGCTCGATTTCTGTTCTGGATGCCTTTACATAAAGGACATGTTTATTCAAGAATTATTTTTGTTGACCTGTTTGGGTGATTTTCCGGCAGAGGATCACTTTATGCTTGTTTACAAATTTCATATTCACTATATGTTTGCGGTAGGATGGAATTTAAGAATAGAGGTTATAAAATGTCATTAGAAGCTGTTATTGAATACTTTTCGAAATATAATATGGGGAACCGAGTCATGGTGTTGGAAAATTCCACGGCCACAGTGGAAGAGGCTGCCCAGGCCCATGGGGTAGATCCTGATCAGATAGGAAAAACATTGTCATTTAAATTCGACGAGGACCCGATCCTAATTGTCGTTGCCGGCAAAGCCAAGATTGATAATAAAAAGTATAAAGGTTATTTCTCCAAAAAAGCAAAGATGCTCAATAAAGAAGAGGCCCTGGAACATACCGGACATGCAATCGGCGGGGTTTGCCCTTTTGGATTAAAGAAAGCAATGAACGTTTATCTGGATGTATCATTGAAAAAGCACTCGGAGGTTATCCCGGCTGCCGGAGACCGGTATTCTTCAATACGATTGACCCTGGAAGAACTTGAGAAATATTCAAATTGTAAAGAATGGGTGGATGTCTGCAAATATGATTAGTGTTCTGCCGACGTTGGCCAATTAAAGACGGCCAGGGGCTATGGGGCTCCGGAACCTTAAACAAAAACCCAAAGGCAGCGTTGCCTGGACTGTTTTATGGCATATGGGGTATCGAATACGCAGGAGATTTATAATGAAGATCGTTTATGTCAATACAAAACATCAGTGTCGAAGGGTAACGCTTGATGAAGTCGAAAACCGGTTGTGGGTAAAGCCAACCATAAGAGAACGGTTCATTGAGAAAAGAAGGGTTGGTTTTGATTTGGATCAGCTTGAAGCGATAAAAGAAATGCCGGTCATTGCCGAAAAAGTTTCTTCAGATTTTCATGTGGTTTATCTATTAATGGGTTTTAAAGATAAAAGACAAGTGGCAATCGGCGTAGACGAAAAGGGTCTATATGCTGTTACGGCTGCGTTGAAAATAGCCGGGCAAAGAGCCAAAGAGGTTTCAGAGTCTTTGATCTATAAATCTCTCTAAGGTGTTCGGAATTGCCCTGGCATGAAGGGTGATTTCAGGGACTTGAAAAAAGCAGGTTGTCCCGGGCAAAAAAGAACGGTTTAAGGTTGACGAAGTGATTTTCAACTGGTATGACCTCTTACCATAGAAAATTTTTAATGGCGTGAAACTTTAAGGATATCAAATGGATCTTACCATTGAAAAACCGTTAAAACCAGCCCAGTTTGCCGAAAACAAATTACTGGAAGCCATTTTGGACAACACCTACGGGCCCGGGGATGCCCTTCCGGCGGAAAGGGAGCTGGCCCTTTCCCTGGGTGTGACCCGGCCCACCGTCAGGGAAATGCTCCAGCGGCTCTCCACCGAGGGATGGGTAACCATTTCCCACGGCAAGCCCACCCGGGTTAACCATTACCTGGCTTCCGGGGGGCTTCGGGTGCTGAATACCCTGTCCCGGTTCGGAAATCACCTGTCTCCGGATATGATCGCCCATTTACTAGAGGCCCGGACCCTTATTTTTCCGGGGGTGGCCCATCGGGCGGCCATTGCTGACCCAAATGCCATTCTGGCCTTTCTGGATACCCCCATTACCCTTCGGACCGATGCCAATGCGTTTGCCTGCCATGACTGGGGACTGCAGACGCTCATGGTGGACATCACCCGGAATCCTGTCTTAAAAATGATGTTCAATGATTTTGCCCCGGTTTATCATCGGTTGGGGCGGGTGTATTTTATCCAAAAAAAGGCCCGGGAAATGTCCCTGGAATATTATAAATCTTTGATCCTTGCCCTCCGGGCCAAGGACGGTTCGGTCCAGGGGCTTGTGGAACAAACAATGGCAAGGGCCCAGGCATTCTGGAAGGAGATAGGATGAACAGACAAGGGGGGGGCCCCATGGGGGACCGGTATGACCTGGTCATTGTGGGCGGCGGGGTCACCGGCGCCGGTGTGTTCCATGAGGCAATCCTGCGGGGGCTGCGGCCTCTGCTGGTGGAAGCCAATGATTTTGCCTGGGGAACATCGGGCCGCTCTTCCAAGATGGTCCACGGCGGTCTGCGCTACCTTAAGGAGGGAAAGTTTTTGCTGACCCGGTCGGCTGTAAGGGAACGGCAGCGGCTATTGTCTGTCTATCCCGGGCTGGTGGACCCTTTAAATTTTATCATGCCACTCTATGACGGCCATGGTCCCTCCATGGGGGCCATGAAGTTCGGGTTGTCTCTCTACAGCCTCATGGCCGGGGAAAAACAACACCAGATTTTTTCCAGGGCACAGACCCTTGGGATGGTGCCAAAGGTTTGCCGGGAGAATCTTTTATCTGCCGTGGGGTTCAAGGATGCCCAGGTGGATGATGCCAGACTGGTCCTCCGGTTGATTTTCGACGGCTGCGATCGAGGCGGCCAGGCCTTCAATTATACCCGGGCCATGGCCGTTGAACGTAACCGGCAAGGCAAGGTGGTCGGGGTCTGTCTAAAGGATATGGAAACCCATGTGAATGTCCGGGTGCAGACATCTGTGGTGATAAATGCCACGGGCGCCTTTGCCGAAGCCCTCCATCCGTCGCCGGTAAAAGGGTTCCACATCCGGCCCCTGCGGGGCAGCCACCTCATATTTCCCGGAAAACTTTACCCCCTGGACCGGGTGATCAGTTTTATACATCCCAGGGACAAGCGGCCGGTTTTCCTTTTTCCCTGGGAAGGCTGTCTTTTTTTAGGGACAACCGACGTGGACCATGCCGGGGATGTCTCAAAAGAACCCTGTATGACCATGGCGGAAGCCGAGTATCTGATGGCGGGACTGGCTCATATTCTGCCGGATCTTCAGGTGTCCCTGGAAGATTGCATTGCCTCCATTGCCGGGGTAAGGCCGATCCTGAGCAAACGAAAGAAGGCGGCCTCCAAGGAATCCCGGGAGCATGTGGTCTGGAAGGACAAGGGGCTTATCACCGTCACCGGCGGCAAGCTGACCACCTTCCGGCTCCTGGCGGCCGATGCCCTTAAAGCGGCGCAAAAATATCTGCCGGCGTGTTCCAAAAACCTTGCCGACAGCAGGGCAGGGCAGGAATCAAGGCCATTGCCGGGTGGTATTCCGGGCATCAAGGAAGGGGTGTTGTCTGACAGAGAGACCCGGCGCCTTTGGGGCCGGTATGGTGCCAGGGCCAAGGACATGGCTGAAAGTTGCAAAGAGAAGGATTTTTCTTCCATTGCCGCCACCCGGACATTGTGGGCTGAGCTTTGCCATGGTGCCCGAAACGAGCAGATCCGGCATCTGTCCGATCTGCTGCTCCGGCGGGTACGCATCGGCCTTTTCCTGCCCAATGGCGGCATGGACCTTATGGACGAGATCCAGGCAAGGCTTCGGCCTTTTCTTGCTTGGGACGATGAAAAATGGACCCGGGAGAAAAAGGCATATGAACGCGTGTGGCAAAATGCCTATGCGCCGCCCGGGCGGAAAAAACAATTGGATTAGGGAGGGTCATGGAAACAAAAACAATTCTGGCAATTGACAGCGGGACCCAGAGCCTTCGTGCCCTTCTTTTTGCAGAAGACGGGACCCTTCTGGCCCGGGACCAGCAGTCCTATTCCCCCTATTACAGCCTGCATCCGGGCTGGGCCGAGCAGGACCCGGACATCTACTGGAACAGCCTGGCGGCCGCCTGCAACTGCCTGAAAAAAAAACAGCCCCTGGCTTTTGCCGCCATTGCCGGGGTGGGGGTGGCCTCCCAGCGGGCAAGCCTGATCAATGTGGACAAAGAAGGCAGGGTGCTTCGGCCGGCCATCATCTGGCTGGACCAGAGAGCCGCCCGGCCGGTATTCGGGGCAAAGGGAGTGTTGAATTTCGGGCTCAGGCTTACCGGGCTTGAAAAAAAACTTATGGACATCCAGTCCCAGGGAAAAGGCAACTGGATCATCCAGAACCAGCCGGAAATCTGGGAAAAAACCCATAAATACCTCCAGGTATCCGGTTTCTTAAACCATCGGCTCACAGGAGAGTTTGCCGACTCTGTCGCCAGCCAGATCGGGCATCTGCCCTTTGATTATAAGCGTCAGAAATGGGCGGGCAGATGGACCCTGCCAAACCGGCTGTTTCCCGTTGAAATTGAAAAGCTGCCCACCCTAATAGCACCCGGGCAGCTGATCGGCCAGGTGACGGCTTCAGCAGGAGAACTGACGGGCCTGAGGTCCGGGATACCGGTGATTGCCTGCGGTTCCGACAAGGGATGCGAAACCCTGGGTGCCGGCGTCACCAACCAGAAAATGGTCTCTTTAAGCTTTGGCACCACGGCAACGGTCCAGACCACCTCCCAAAAATATTTTGAGGCCATCCGGTTCATGCCGCCCTATCCATCCCCGGTACCGGGATGTTACAACCCGGAAGTCGAGATCTTCCGGGGGTTCTGGATGATCTCCTGGTTTAAGCAGGAGTTTGCCCACAAGGAAGTGGCAGAGGCCCAAAAATTGGGGATTGATGCCGAGGAGGTGCTCAACCGATGCCTTGAACGGACAAGCCCCGGCGCCATGGGCCTTGTGGTCCAGCCCTATTGGGGGCCGGGCCTGGAGCACCCCGATGCCAAGGGTGCCATGATCGGATTCGGGGATGTCCACACCAAGGACCATGTGTACCGGGCCGTGATTGAGGGCCTGGGGTTTGCCCTTTACGAAGGCATGGAAAAGATTGAAAAAAAAGGAGGCGTCTGTGTTGAAAAGGCGGCGGTTTCCGGCGGTGCATCCCAGAGTGATGAGATCTGCAAAATCACGGCCGATATTTTTAACCTGCCCATGGTAAAGGGACAGACCCATGAAACCACCGGATTGGGGGCTGCTATTATCACGGCCGTGGGTGTGGGGCTTTATCCCGGGATTGATGAGGCGGTTGCCCAAATGGTCCGGGTAAAAACCGTTTTTGAACCAGACCCCAAAAATGTCCTTCTCTACCGGCAATTGTACCAAAAGGTCTACCAGGGAATGTACAAGGCCCTGGCCCCTTTATACGCCCAGATTCAGAAAATTACAGGATACCCGAAAAGATGAAACAAAATCGACAAGATACCGGCTTATCACCCCTTTGGATTGAAACACCGCCCCAGAAAAATTCCTTTCGTTCCATCCTGAAATGGGGAGACAAGGATGCCTTTAAAAATCCCAGCAAGGGGTTTCTGCAGGTGATACAACAGACCCTGAACCTGACAGATGCCGATTTTCAGACCATGGAAAAGGATGGGAACCAGATTGTGGAAGCAGCCATGCCCGTTCATCTGTCAGAGACAGATCTAGCGTCCATGGAAAAGATTGTGGGCAAGGAAAATATCTCCGTTGCCACCTATGATCGTCTCAAATATACCAAGGGAAAGGCCATGGAAGATATCATGGAGCTTCGCCAGGGGCTGGTAAAAGATATTTGTGACATTGTGGTTCATCCCCGTCACAAACAGGATGTTGGGGAGATTGTCAGCCTTTGCCACCATCAGAAGATTCCCGTCCACGTTTATGGGGGCGGCAGTTCCGTGACCTTTGGCCTGGACTGTCCCAGGGGCGGTGTGACCCTGGTGATGTCCACCCATATGAACCGGCTGGTTTCCTTTAATGAAACCAACCAGACCGTCACGGTGGAGCCGGGGATGATGGGCCCTTTCTACGAGGACCTGCTCAACCATGCGCCCCAGAAGCTGTCCGCCCAAAAAGCATACACAGGAGGCCATTTCCCCCAGAGCTTTGAGTTTTCTTCCGTGGGCGGGTGGGTGGTGACCCTGGGATCGGGCCAGGCATCCTCCCTGTACGGAGATGCTGCCGACCTGGTGATCAGCCAGGAATATGTCACCCCAAGGGGGGAGTTTAAAACCCTTGAATACCCGGCTACGGCCACAGGGCCCAAGCTCAATGACATCATGAAGGGAAGCGAGGGCTGTTTTGGGGTTCTGGTATCCGTGACCCTGCGGGTCTTTGAATATCTGCCCGAAAATAACCGGCAATTTGCCTTTATGTTCCCGTCCTTTGAATCGGCCGTGGCGGCAGGGCGGCAGATCAGCCAGGGACGGTTCGGCATGCCGGCTATTTTACGGATCTCCGATGGGGAAGAGACCGATGTGGCAATGCAGATGTATGGACTGGAAGGGGGCATACTGGACAGGTTCATGGGCTTCAAAGGCATGAAAAAGGGTAAGCGGTGTCTGGTGATGGGCCAGTGCGAGGGGGAAAAGGGATTTGCTGCCAATGTGTTGCGCCGGGTGAAAAAGATCTGCAAAGGAAACAAGGGTTTTTTCCTCACCGGGTATCCCATGCAGAAATGGTACAAGGGGCGGTTTTCCGATCCCTATATGCGGGACGCCCTGAACGACTACGGGATCTTGATCGACACCCTGGAATCTTCGGTCACCTGGGAGAATCTCCACCATCTGCATACAGCGGTGCGGAAAGTGGTCAAGGCCAATCCCCGGACCATCTGCATGACCCATGCCTCCCATTTTTATGCCCAGGGCACCAATCTGTATTTTATCTTCATCACCAAAATGCCGGAACTTGAAGCATTTAAAGCCTATCAACAGTCCATCATCGACAGTATTGAGGCGGCAGGCGGGTCCCTGAGCCACCACCACGGGGTAGGGCGGATGATGGCCCCCTGGATGGAGCGTCACCTGGGACAACAACAGATGGAAGTGCTTCGGGCCATCAAGGCCCACCTGGATCCCAACAGAATAATGAACCCCGGCGGCCTGGGGCTGTAGGTCCTAGGCTAGAAGCTGCCGGGAAAAGGGTTGAACAATTTTTTTTCAATCTGATTTTGTGCTGCCAGCCGGGCCAGGTTCTGCTGGAGAGTATCCAGGCAGGCGGCAATGGTTTCTCCCCAATCCGTTATGTCCGGGTTTTCCCGGACGATTTCAAAAAAGGCCTGGACCACATCCGGGTCAAACCGGGTGCCCACTCCCTTTTTAAGGGCGGTGAGTGCTGCGGCCGGATCCTTTTTGGGGATGTGGGGGCGGCCGGTTATCATGGTTTCAAAGGCATCGCAGACCGTGAGAATCCTTGCACCCAAAGGAATCTGGTCTCCTTTTCTCCCTTCCGGATAGCCCTGGCCGTTGAACAATTCATGGTGGTGGCGCACCAGGGGCTCAATATCGCCAAAAAAGGTGAGGGGTCTTAGAATGTCCGCCCCCAGGCTGGGATGGTTCCGGAGGGCGGCCATCTCTTTGTCGGACAATTGGCCCAGCCGTTCCAGAAGGTTGTCCTGGGTTCCAATTTTTCCAATGTCATGGAGAATGCCCGCATGGAAGACCTGTTGCACCTGCTTTTCTTCCAGGCCCATTTTCCGGGCCGTCAGCTCGGACAATCGGGCCACCCGCCGGGAGTGACCATGGGTGACCTTGTCCTTGGCCTCAATGGCCAGGGCAAATCCTTCCACAATCTGCCGGTACATCTCCTTCATTTTTTGATCATACCCAAGGGCCTTTTCCAGGGCAATGGCCCCTTGCTCTCCCAGGGCGGTCAGCAATTCCAGTTCATGGGCAGCAAGGGTTCTTTGGCCTGTAAAATAAACAGCCAGAAGTCCTGTATAGGGACCTGTAATGTCAAAAAACATCCCAATGACAGAACGGATCTTTCGTTTGCCCAGGCGCTCCAGGTCGGGAATCCGGGTATCCTCCCTGGCATCTGAAATACAGATGGGGAGATGGCCGTTCTTGTCAAAGATGGTCATCAGGGATACATAGTTTACCCGGGACAGGCTCTGGAAATCAAATCCGTGGAAGATTCGGGTCTCAATGCATTTTTTTTGATCGTTGAGGATCCAGTGGATACAGCCTTTGGCAGACAGGACCTCCACAATGCTTTCCACAATGCAGGCCAGAATTTCAGCAGTTTCCGTGTTGGAATGGATTTTTTTGCTGATCTTGGCCAAAAGTTTGAAAGAGGATTGATAGAAAGTTTCCGGAGGGCTGTGGGGGTCGGTGCCGGGGTCTGGAAGGGGAAAGATCGTCATTTTGTGTATGGGTTCCTAATTGAAAAAATTCATCCAGATCTGGTTATAGGTGCGGTAAATCCTTTTCTGCATGCGGTCCACTGCATCCAGGGACTGCATCAATGCCCCGCGCTGGTCCTGGTTTAGTGTTGAAACATCCATGCAATGAATTGGCAAGTTCTTTTTTCCCTGACCGCTTAAATGGGTTTCGAACTTTAATCGGATCAGATGCCGGAATGCCCCGGCATATTCATGATATTCCTCTTCCGGCAGCACCTGTTCTTCTCCAAGGAGGTGAAGCCGTTTGAGGGTGGAGGGAACTTGTATTCTGTGGTTTGCGGCCAGAATCCTCGCCCCGTTGATCAAATGGGCCAGGCCATTGGTTTTGAGGTTAAAACAGGCCGTGGTTTTACCCTTTCTCTGGGTTCTGATCCGGCCAAACAGGGTTTTGGGGGATGCAGATAACCGGTCGTCCCGGGCCAGAAAATGGCTCACGCTGGGATTCTGATCAAACAGGTTAAAGACCCTGGACTGGATAATCCTGGCCAGGCGCATATCCCCGTAAACTGCCCTGAAATCCATGAGGATGGTCAGCTGCCGGACGGCTTCGGGTGCACTTGATCCCACCCATTGCTCCAGGGCTGCCAGCCATCCCCCCAGGGAACGACGCCAAACCGGGTTGGTGGCCATGACATTGCCGGTACATCGTCTGAAGCCGAATCGATCCAAATTCTGCACGATCCGTTCGGCCAGGGCCCAAAAATAACGGTCTGTCTTTTTGGCAGTTTCACCAGCAGTGTCGGCATAAATCAGGGCATTGTCCTGGTCTGTCCTGACCACCTGTTCCTGCCGGGCGTCGGAGCCCATGCTGATCCAGCAAAAAGGACAGGGCGGTGTAAGATTGTCCGAGGCTTCCAGGGCGGCCATGGCCTCTTGGATGATCTGGCAGGTGACCTGTTCGTTGAGAAATGAGACCATCTCCATGACGGTCTCAAGGTCTGCCCTCCGATGGTCCGGGCCGGTCAGAAGGGCCCGGGTGAGTTCGTCCAGTCTCAATCCCCATTGTTCCAGATTCCGGGTGAACCCGGGCAAAGCAATGCCCGCGGCAATCTCGGAAAATTGGGTGAAAACAAGGGGCTGTTTTGCCAGGGCTGCTTGGAATCGGGGGATGGTATTTTTCTGGGGCATATCCTTAAGATATTGCTGAATCAAATCGTTAAGAGAAGGCCATGTGTTTTTGCCCATAACCAATCAATAAAATGAATTAATGGTAGGACAGACGACCTGTTTTTGTCAATGGAGAAAATCCAGGTATTCTTAACTTGCACTCCTTTTCGGAACATGCTAGTAGTAAAGACAGCGTTTATGGTAAACATGACATTGACTTTTTGTTTGAGAAAAATGGTTTTAAGGCCCTTGGCAAATCGGCCGGATAGTCAGACAAAAAACAGACCCCCGGGCGAATGCTATTTTTCCGGGACACAGGAGTATCCTTTGAACAAGACTCTGGTTCTTTCTGCAACCCTTGAAAATCTCGAGCCCCTCATTGCACATGCCCGCAGTTTTGCCACGGACAATGGGATGGACCCCAAGCTGGTGTATCAGGTTGAGTTGTCTTTGGAGGAGGTTCTGGTCAACGTCATCAGTTATGCCTACCCCCAAGGATCCCAAGGCAATGTGGCGGTGAACTGCTCATGGGAGGTCTGCCAGGGGTTGACCATCGAGGTGGTGGATTACGGGGATGCCTTTGATCCCCTTGCAAAACCGGATCCTGATACGAGTCTTTCCCTGGACGAACGGAGTATCGGCGGTCTGGGTATCTTTTTGACCAAAAAAATGATGGACAAAGTGACCTATGATCGCTGCCAGGGGAAAAATATTCTCACCATGATCAAGCACTGCCAGGTCCCTTAAAAGGCAACCCGTAAAAGGTTAACGCGTTTTCGCCATCTGGGGGGATCGGTTTTGTGCCGGGCAATTGTGTGCAAAAATAATTCCAGCTTAAATTGTTTTTTTGCAGTGCAGTTTATTTGGATATGGTCCGACATAGAGTGAATAAGCAAAAAATAGTGTTCCGGTGTTTTTAAACCCCATAAAAGATCCATGAAATGCATATTTTATGAGCATCTGATTGTTAAGACACTTAATTATGAATACTAGATCCGATGTCATGGCCAGAAGCAATTTTAAAAGAGGGATGTGCATTTTTTTGCTGTTTATCCTCTTTGTGCTCCTCTTTTTCCAAACGCCCTGTTCTTCCAGAGAGGCATTAGGCCGCCCGATAAAGGACCTTGGGGCGGTGACACTCCGGCTTAAGTGGAAACATCAGTTTCAGTTTGCCGGCTATTACGCGGCATTGGAAAAGGGTTTCTACCGAAAAGCCGGGCTGGATGTAAAAATTCTGGAAGCAGAAGAGGGCCTGGAATCCGTGGCCCAGGTTATGAAGGGGGAAGCGGATTTCGGTGTTGCCATGTCCGATTTGATTCTCCACAGGGCCAAAGGTCAGCCCGTTGTTGCCCTGGCCTCCATTTTTCAGCATTCTCCCCTGATCATACTCACATCCAAAACCAGCAAGATTGAAAACATACATGGGCTTAAGGGGAAACGCATTGCCCTGGAAGGGCATGCCGCTGAACTTTTGGCATATTTGGAATCCGAGGAGTTGCCCCTGGAACACTTGGAAATAGTGCCCCATGGGTTCAGTGTCTCTAAACTCATTTCAGGTGAGGCGGATGCCATATCTGCATATTCAACCGATGAGCCCTTTGTGCTTTTAAACCAAGGAATCCAATACAACGCATTCTCGCCCCTTGCCGGCGGGATTGATTTTTATGATATGAAAAGTTGAAAATGATAGCTCCCGATTTCTCCCTTGACGGCTTTGTCTATTCCCCCCATCCGGAAAGCGATTCCACCTGGGTGAAATGGGTGGTTGGCGCCATGGCCGGGACCGGTTTGCTGGTGGGGATTTCAGCTTTGTTTCTCTTGTTTTTCAACAAAAAACTGAAGGCTGAAATTGGCGAGCGTAAAAAAATACAGGCAGCACTAAAGGACAGCCAAGAGAAATACAAGGCCATGTTCAACAATGCCCAGGTGGCCCTTTTCAGAAATGGAATCGTTGATGGTAAATTGCTTGAAATAAATGAACGATATGCGAAAATGGCCGGATATGAAACCATTGGGGAGTGCAGGGCAGAATTTAACGCAGCCGATGCCTGGGCGGATATCAGTGGACGCAAAAAATTGTTGGAGATACTGGCAAAAAAAGGGTTTGTTCTTGATTACGAAACACAAATTGTTCGCAGAGATGGGACCTTAATCTGGATAAGTTTTTCGGAAACAATTTTTCCTGATCAAGGATACCTGGAAGGATCAATCGTTGACATCACCCATCGTAAGCGGGCCGAAGCCTCCCTTAGGGAGAGTCAGGCAACCTTGAAAGCCGCTCTGGAAAGTATGACAGATGCTGTATTCATTTCCGATGGCCAGGGGCAATTTGTTGAATTCAACGAAGCCTTTGCAACCTTTCATCGGTTCGGGAAAAAAGACGCGTGCTTTAAGCGCCTAGAAGCGTACGCTGATATTCTTGAGGTCTTTCTGGCGGACGGCACACCGGCACCCATTGAAATGTGGGCGGTTTCCAGAGCATTGGGGGGTGAAACAGCCATAAACTCCGAGTACACCTTACGCCGAAAAGACACGGGAGAAAGTTGGGTCGGCCGTTACAACTTTGCGCCCATTCGTGACAAGGAGGGGATGATTGTTGGCTCTGTCGTTGTGGGTCGGGATATCACCGACCAAAAGCGGGCGGCCGAAGAAAGAGAAAAAGCTACAAAGGTGTCGTTGCGGTTGAAAGTGAACCCGGTAAAGGGACCCGGTTTAATGTGTTTCTGCCGGTAACCTCAAAAAGAGAAATTAAAACAGCAAAAGAAAAGGTTGGCGCAACAAAATCGGGCAATGGGCGTATTTTGTTTGTGGATGATGAGGAAGCCATCGTCAAACTGGGCGTTCGTATTCTCCAGCGACTGGGGTATGCGGTCACGGGTGAAACAAGCAGTATCAACGCCATGGAATTGTTCAAATCAGCCCCGGATAGCTTTGACCTCGTCATTACAGACATGACCATGCCCCTGCTGGTCGGGACCCAGCTTGCCCAAAAAATACTGGAAATCCGCCAGGAGATACCCATCCTGATTTGTACGGGATTCAGCGAGCAGCTGGACACGGAAACCGCAGCATCATGTGGGATAAAAGGATATATCAACAAACCCATTTTAAGGGATGAATTGTCTTCTAAAGTTCGGGAGCTTCTGGATCTGAACCCCATGTGACCGGCAATAGGTATTGACCTTTCCCCTGGGGGCATATAGAATTTCACAAATGAAATCATGAAATTTTAATCTTGTATTGAATCGATATTTTGATCAGGGGGGAGGGCAAAATGGAAAAAGATATCAATGAAGAATACCAGGAACGGACAGAACGACGCTATGTGGCTGAAGGGGAAATGAAAGCGGTCTTCTCACGGTTGGGAGATCAGATTGCCAAGGATCAGGGCTATGAAGATCTGCATGGAATGGATGCAGTTTTTCGGTATCTTATTGATAAGTATAAATGGCTTCCCCATCAGGTGAGAAGTCTTTCCATTGAGGATTTGTCATTGCTTTTTGATGATTATGATTCACAGAAGAAAAAAGATTCTGAAGGATAGAAAACTGTAATGGAAATTTCTCAGATCATCAGTCCGGACGGACATATCCATTCGATTCACACCAGAGAAAAGGACAGCACGGGTTTAACGGCCGACTTTTTGTTCCCCTGTGTATCCGATTATATTTGCGGTGCCATCAGGGAGGGCAAGCCCTTCTTTTTCTCAGGGCGAAGCGGAAATGCCCAGATCGGCATCAAGACCGATGAATTGTCTCCGGGAAAATTACCCCGGATAGACACCTCTGATATCTTTCTGGAGGGCCAGATCCAGAATCTGAATCCCCTGCTGGAAAATGCCCTGGACCTGTTTAAAAAAGGAGATGAGATCGGACGGCTGGTGGTTATGGATCCTGAGTTGAGAATTCAGGATGTCCGCCATTATCTTCACAAACGGCTCTTTGTGGGGCGAAGGGTCGGGAAGGGCTATTACGAGGGGTTTGAAATCTGCCAGGAAAAGGATCCTTTAACCGGTCAGACCTGCGACTATATCAGTGTGGGTCTTGAACCCTATCAATATTGTTTTGAGCCGGCCGCCATCAATCCATCCTCCATCAATGCCGTGATCAAAAAGGGCAGAAGCGCCCTGAACAGCATCCGGTCCAGAATGTCTCTGGACCTTCAAAACACCTTTTTAAACCCCGGACAATTGTTTGTGGGAGCCATTAAGATTTCCCTGGGGGATATATACGGTATCATTGATGCCGTGGCTGAACCTGAACAAGGAAAAATCGAGCACCTGCCCGCCCGGGTACTGGATCCCTTCCGGACATTCCGGGGCCGCCAGGAGGAACTTTATAATTTTGGATACAAGGCCGTTTGTCT
>Ga0180007_10004629_pt1 | contig 14441 bp, 7 predicted proteins | sample MM_PC_MetaG_FD_121122 | JGI IMG/M metagenome (GOLD analysis project Ga0180007, IMG submission 121122) | Groundwater microbial communities from the Aspo Hard Rock Laboratory (HRL) deep subsurface site, Sweden - MM_PC_MetaG | ecosystem: Environmental > Aquatic > Deep subsurface > Groundwater... | reverse complement strand
TGTTCTATATAGAAGAACCAGAAGAACCAGAAGAACCAGAGGATTTAGACTAGAATTTTATATGTTATGTAAGGTTTACAAATTTATGCTTAAATCTAATATATTATTTTTTTGAATTAAGCTTTGGAGCCACCTCCGGGAGTTGAACCCGGGACCTACTCATTACGAGTGAGTTGCTCTACCACTGAGCTAAGGTGGCCTAAGGTGTCATATATCTGAATATTTCGATTGCCTCTGGTTCTCGCCCACCATAGCTCCGCCGAGGCGGACGAAGGTGGGAGCTAAGGTGGCTTGTAAGAAAATTCTGTGCAAAGAGTACATTTCAATAGAAAATTTCTCAAGCGGGGAGATTGACAAACCTTAAAAATAATGTAATATACACGCAATGCCCGTTTGGATTGTCCATGGGCAATTTTCTGAGTTTCGCAATCTAAGGAGGATCCGATGTTGCGAAAAAGAATGGTTTGTTCTTTCCTTCTGATTGGCACCATGATTGTTTTGAGCGGCTGCTGTTCGCACCACTACTGTGTGGGTATGAACTGGCTGCCGCTGGCCGTGCCCATTCCCGAAGTCGAGAAATGCGGGAAAGGGTGCGCCGATTTACCTCGGCCCAGTGTCGAGGTAGAGGTGTGGCCTATTCCGCGTCCGCGGAGTTACTAGGCCTATCAGGGGGGCATTTTTATTTGACCGTCATTCGCCTAGTGCGGATGGCGGTCTTTTGTCTGAACCTTGATTTTCTTGATTAAAGGATTAACAGGATTTACAAGATTATTCAGTGTGGTTTTATTCTAAAAAAGCTTTGATCATGGATCAATGCCAAATGTTGTGGAAAAAATGGTAAACCGAGTTATAAATCCCAAATCCCAAAACACAAATCCCAAAATAAATCCCAAATCCCAAAACACAAATCCCAAAATAAATCCCAAATCCCAAAACACAAAAAATCCGTACTAATTTTCTAATACTGAATACAGTATAAAACTTATTATTTCTTCAGATTCTATTAAAAGATTAGGCGAATCAATTATTACTAATAATATGCTCAATCTTATAAGTAACACAATAAATCACATTTGGGATTTGTCTTTTGGGATTTGGGATTTAAAAAAAAGTCCCTGCATTTTGGCATTGATCCTTGATCGTGCAATCAAGGTAATCCTTTAATCCTATAAATCATGGTTCAGACAATGTAAATGTGCTACACTCGTACACCCATGCTCCGATCAACAGCCCTCACCTGGTCCTGGCTCAATATTCTCACAAAAAAGCGCTATGACGCTTTATCTCAGGTTTATGCGGATATGGAAGAGGCGATGGAGCATTTGGATGAGAATATGCTAAAGGAACTCGGTTGCAGGGAAGAAACTATGATGATTGCGATGAACAGATTGGAGGAATTTGATTCGGATGCTTATGAAAAGGAACTTGAAAAGCGTGGAATTAAGTTTTTGAGTATAGAAGATCCCGATTATCCCAATAGCTTAAAAAGTCTTCCTGATCCTCCTCTTTTCCTTTACTACAAGGGCTCTTTGGATATTCTGAATCAACCATGTATTGCCTGTGTTGGTACTCGTGAGATGAGTAGCTATGGCAAAAGGGTGGTGGAGGAATTCGTCCCATCATTTGTCAGATCAGGAATGACGGTTGTGAGTGGCTTGGCACTTGGTATAGATTCGCAAGTAGCACAGAGTGCTATTAATGGGGGTGGGAAAACTGTTGCGTGTCTTGGACATGGATTATCAACCATATTTCCAAAATCTAATTCCCGTCTTGCTGAAGAAATAGTTGAAAACGGAGGCTTGATACTCAGTGAATTCCCGCTTGATCAGCCTACGAGTAAGTACACATTCCCATCGCGCAACAGAATCATTGCAGGTCTTTCGCTCGGAACTGTAGTAATAGAAGCAGGAGAGGGCAGTGGAGCTCTGATAACTGCTGATCTTGCGCTTGATTATGGAAGGGAAGTATTTGCTGTCCCCGGGCAAATCTTTGATAAAAATTATATTGGATGCCATCAAATTCTAACAAAAGGCCATGCCAAGTTGGTTACTTCTCCAACAGATGTTTTGGAAGAGATTGGAATTGTAGCTTCCGAAAAAACACAGATATCTTATGAGCCAGCTGATGAATTGGAAAAGGTTGTTATTTCGATTCTAAGTACAATGCCACAGTCAGTTACTGATCTTGTTGAGAGAAGCAAGCTCAGCGCAGGAGACTTAAATACAAAGCTTACAATGTTGGAGCTTGCAGGCGCGGCGAAGAATGTGGGGGGTGGGATGTGGGTAAGGCAATAGGTTTGTTGTTCTATTGGAATTTGTGAGAGTGTAGGGTAGTCCTTAAGAATTGGAATATTAGAATATTGGAATATTGGGGCATTAAATAACAAGCATCAAAGTTAGTTTCACTTTAGACCAATATTCCAGTACTCCAATATTCTTTTAGTTCTTCTTCAGATACCCCGCATCTTTCGCTTCCTCAGCATCCGAAAAATAAACCCTATTCCCCGGCGTTATCCCTTCCCCGGCACTCGAAGTTACAGAGTAATAGTATTTACCCCTTTTGCTTGCAACAAATTTCATCCCTTCCGGAACTTTGATTTGGATGTAATTAATAAATAAGTCGTCAGCTCTAACTTTGAATTCCCCTTCGGTGTTAGGAATTATCTGATTTTCTCCAAGAAAGACTCGGGTATCTCCTGTAATACTTCCTTTCAGGTCTCCGTCAAAGATTCCCTCAAGTTCCACTACTCCGATATGATTATTATCATTTTCGATTAGTCTAATCGGGACATCTCCTAATTTGTAGGCTTTAGTTGCATTCCCGATTGTATAACCTAATACGAATATCAGGACAGACGCCAATGCAATATTTCTATTCGGCAAACGTAATAACATAAGTGGTGAATGGTACATGGTTTGCTTCTTATTTTCACTTAATTATTGTAGAAATATTGGGGGTCGGAAATATCAGATTATATTTCATTAATAGAAGTGTTTTAAGTCAGATGAATTAGAGCAGTATCATAAAATAGGAGTGTTGTGAGTCAGATAAAACTAATAATCTGTCTGCAATTATAATATTGGGAGTCGCTGGTTGACTAGTGACTCTTAATATTTCAACTATAAGCTAAAATATCTGAATATTTAGACTCTCAAACTTTCAATTACATACCAAACATCTGAATTATTAGACTCCCAAAACTTTAATAATATGCAAAATTCTGACTCCTCTGACACCAAACATCCCATTGACTAACTACTGCCCTGTATTAGGCTTTATCTGCACCGGAACAACGTCAATAATACGATTCTTTTCCTCGTTGTAGAGGATCGCGCGTTCAGGTGTTACGATCAGAAAATCGCCGTTTTCTGCTTTGTTGTAGAAAGAATTTTGTTTTCGCAGAGATGTAACGTCAACAATCGTGGCAACGGTTGGTTCCACATCACCAAGATCCATAAGGATTCTGACTTTTCGGGTTATGCGTTTTGCTTTCTCCTGATTTTCCTGTGTTCCGCCTCCCTGCAACTGCTCAAGGCGTATGGTAACTCTCTCCAGTTGTTCTGCGGTCATTTGGCGTTGGCCATTCAGTGTGAAAACCAGAATAATCAAACCTATTAGGATAATAATCAGAAGGGCGCCTTTGCTGCCTGATGAACTCATAATATAGAGGGGAATTTCATGTAAAGATTAGCGAAGAATGGGGGGTGATTGCAAGTCCTGATCTCATCTCCTGCCTCTCTCCTTACAACACCCTTAAATAATTGGATATATTAAAATATTGGTATGTTACTGTAATATTTCATATCCCCCAATGAGAGGGGCCAAGGGTGAGGTCAGCTGGTTGCTCCACTTCCCGTCTCCTGTTTTGTTTCTTCTTGAGATTCAGATGGAGGAGTGGTTGATCCAGTCTCTGTTTTTGGTTCATCTGTTGCTGGAGTATCTTCCGGTTTTGGCTCAGTTGTTGAACCACTAGAAGTTTTTGTAGGATCAGTGATAGTTGAACCACTAGAGGTCGGAGGATCGGTTACTGTTGAACCTGTGGAAGTATTCGGAGGATCAGTGACAGTTGAACCGGTCGAAGATGTGGTTGAACCACTTGAGGCCGGAGGATCAGTGATAGTTGAACCGGTTGAGGACGGAAGAGGAGTCTTTATCTCACCGCTTCCTGAGTCATTATCAACTGTGTCACCACTGCCTGTATCTACAACTGTATTCGAATCATCTGATTCCTCTTCGTCTTCTGATTTCTCTATCTGGTAATCAACTGTGACCAATCGGTATCCCTCAGGCAACACCAGTGGCGGATTTCGTTCGGGATCATATGTAAACTCGATTGTTATATCCGGATGAGTCCAGATATTGTCCTCGTGATATCTGCTGCAATTGTATGGTTTGCCTTCGCTATCCAGAGAAACTTGTCTTCGGATACATCCGTTCCAGATCTCATTTTCCGAAACCGGAATACCCTTATTATCAACCGGGAAGTCAATGTAAGTAACTCCATCACTGCGTTTGCCTTCCGAAATACTCAGATCTTTTACGGCGAGTGCGTTCCATGTAAATTCAATTTTTTCTGTTGCTTCTGCCTTGAGCTCAAGAATGAATCCTGTTTGTGAGCGGAAAGCAATTCTCCATGTTGCGAATGAGTCAGATGATGCTGTTACAACGGGAGTAGATTTGAATCTTGGATTAAATGCAACTGTCACTTTATCTCCGGCTTCGGGAATTACCGCAACTCCGGCTTGGTTATTGCTAACAATCAGCTCCCCCTTAACTTCCACATCTCCCAAGAACTTGGCGAGGCCTTTTATTGTCACATAGCCCATTACGAACAACGAATCCTGTGCGATTATGTCAGCAACTTCAAGTTTCTCGTCCGGGTTAATATTTAATGAGGAGGCGGAAATTGGCTTACCATTGATCAAAAGTTCACCTTCAATATTTACGTTTCCTTTGATAGTTGATCCGCTGCTCATGTCTACTGTAGAGGCGGAGAGGATTCCACCAACGGCAAGATTGTTTTTAATTTCGGCATCATATGCAATCACTCTTCCACTGATTTCCAGATTATCTGAGAGGAATATGGTTCCATTGCTTGTAATTTGACTTACATGAAGTTCCGAAGTTGTAACTTTATTTGCAACTTCAATCGAGTCTTCGAAGTAGGCAGTTTCCCTCACACGAAGAGAGTTTTGTACAAACACGCTTGCGAGTGCACTAAGAACTGTTTTTGTTTCCTTATTATTTTTGACTTCCAAAACTTCTTCGAATCGTGATTCCGGAAGAAGGTTACTTCCACTGAATGAAGAGATCATATTCTTTAATTTATCAACTCCTATGTTTTCGATCGCATCCGAAACCATGAATTTAACCTCATCTTCTATTTCCATTGCGGCGATGGTTTCCAGAACATGCTCTTCAACAACATCCACAGTCACTGAAGAATTGCGTCGTGAGATAAGTACGTTGATTTTGCCTTTTCCAGTCATATTTCTTCCTTGCAGTGCGACACCAACAGTTGGTTCACCTGCTCTTGCCTTGCGAGCAATTCCCGGAATAGCGGATGCAGTCAGTGCATCTCCGGGTCGGATTGGAGTTCCTTCTTCAACGATAACTTTTGTTGGTACCTGTCCGATCAAACCAACAAGGCTGTATCCCGGAACCGGTAATCCATCCGCTCCTCCTATGGTATTTCCTACAAATGCAGGATTTGTTGAGATTATTCCAATCAAATTACTATCTGCTTCATTCTCACAACGTTTTACTGATTCGTCTCTTGAAAGATCTATACAGACCAGTTCACCCGGCCGAAGGTTCTGACCTCCCGAATAGAACCATTCTGCATAGTCAGCGCCGGCACCCGAATAAGCTCCGTCCGAGAAAGTAGCTCCGTTTGCCTGTATTCTGAATGCGTTGTCTTCTGCCCCTGCAACATCGGAAATTATTCTAAATACATTCTGTGTTCCGGTTGTCTCTTCCGTATCAATTAAAATAGATTCCTGATTTACTGCGTTGGTTGTTCTGATAAGGAACTGATCATCTGTTGTAAGTACGTCTACACCGGAGCGATATAGATTGGTGTCAAATACTCCGTCATATCCAAGCATCAGGTGAGGAGCTGCTTGTGCATTGCCCAGGTGCATATCTATTGCAATTCCCGGTTGAGTGGTTGCTTCGGAATTTATCAGTATTCCTGTTCCGTTGCCGGACATTCCAAGATATATGGCTCCGGTTGAAGCTGTGGAGAACGTGGAGATATTCAGGCTCATTCCTGACATTGTTCCAAGAACGTCCAAAGCAGCGTCAGGGGATGTTTGGCCAATGCCAACATTTCCAAGTAGGTAAGAATTACCACTCATTACAGTCAAAGCACTTCCGGAAATTGTTCCAACAACATCCAAAGCAACTCCCGGTGCGGTTTGACCGATTCCTAAGTTACCCAATATATAACTGTCATCCCCCGCCATTACATTCAATTCAGATCCGGACATTACTCCTGCAACCATCAAAGAACCTGAGGAAGAGATACCATCTTGTCCATGCAGTACCCATCCCGAAGCTGTTCCGGAGACTTTCAAAGATGAACCTGAGAATGAATCAGAAAGAGAGAATACAGATCCTGCAAGAGTCAATCCTTCACCTGCAACATACGAAGTACCTGAATTCTGATCAGTTGCCCAGCTAAGTTGACCGGCTCCGTCAGTTGTAAGTACTTTGCCGGAAGCTGCACCATCTGAATACGGGAATGTATATGTAACTCCATTCAAAGTAACGGTTGATCCAAATGTAACAGCACCCTGAAGTGAAGATGCTCCTTCAATCGAAAGTGTTCCTGATCCTGCAATGTTTCCCGAAGCTCTCATAATCCCTGTGATATTCAAATCATCGGAAAGATCAAATTCATTACTTGTATCATTGAATGTTAGAGTCTCGAGTCCCGCATCATTTCCAAATGTAAGAACTGCATTGGCAGCTCCATTATCTTCATTAATAGTAAGGTTACCGTCAGTTGTAATGTTACCGGTTGTATCCAGAGCCCCTGTAATCACCGAACTACCGTTTAAGTAAGCAAGTCCGTCAATCGAAAGAGTTCCGGAAGCAGATATATTTTCAGATGCGTGTAGATAAAATCCGGATGATGTACCGGAGACTTCCAGTGCAACTCCCGGAGAGGTTTGGCCTATTCCTACATTACCAAGGAAATATGAATTTGTACCTCCCATTATGGTTAAAGCCTTTCCTGACATGGTTCCCAGAACATCAAGAGCTGTGTTGGGGGAATTGTGACCGATTCCAATATTACCCAATATATAATTGTCACCTCCCGCCATTACATTCAATTCAGATCCGGACATAACTCCTGCAACCATCAAAGAACCTGAGGAAGATATACCATCTTGTCCATGTAGTACCCATCCGGAAGCTGTTCCGGAGACTTTCAAAGATGAACCTGAGAATGAATCAGAAAGAGAGAATACAGTTCCTGCGAGAGTCAATCCTTCACCTGCAACATACGAGGTACTTGAATTCTGATCAGTTGCCCAGCTAAGTTGACCGGCTCCGTCAGTTGTAAGTACTTTGCCGGAAGCTGCACCATCTGAATACGGGAATGTATATGTAACTCCATTCAAAGTAACAGTTGATCCAAATGTAACAGCACCCTGAAGTGAAGATACTCCTTCAATCGAAAGAGTTCCTGATCCTGCGATATTTCCCGAAGCTCTCATAATTCCTGTGATATTCAAATCATCAGAAAGATCAAATTCATTGGAAGTATCATTGAATGTTAGAGTCTCGAGTCCCGCATCATTCCCAAATGTCAGAACTGCATTTGTTCCACCCAAGTCGTCATTAATTACCAAATTTCCTCTGGTCAAGATATTTCCATCAACAGTCAAAGCTCCGCTGGAAGATATCTTACCTTCGACAGATAATGTTCCACTTGCTGACAAATTTGAAGATACTCCCAATGTTCCCGTTACTATTCCACCACCATTCAGATATGCAAGACCATCCACAGACAGAGTTCCTGAAGCAGCAAGATTAGAAGTTACATTCACTCCCGTTGCAGTCAGATTTTTTCCTTGTAAAACCAGATTGCCCGTCATTGTATCTCCCGAAATCAATACATAACGTGCGTCTCCATCAGCCTGAGCCATTCCTTCTCCTGTTGAATCCGCTGACCATGTAAGTACCCCGGCTCCATTTGATTTAAGAACTTGTCCGTTATCTCCATCAACAGTTGGCAATGTGTATGCACCCTGAACAGAGATAGTTGTTCCCGAAATTGTACCGACAACATCAAGTGCAACTCCCGGAGAAGTCTGTCCTATTCCTACGTTACCCATAATATATGAATCAGCTCCTGCCATTATATTGATGGCAGCTCCGGACATTGTTCCTATTACTTCCATGTAACCGGATCCAACTTCCTTTGGATTAAACACAAAGTTAGTTCCGTCATATTTTATGGAAGCATCATTTGCAGCTCCAAAGTAATGCAGAGCATTATCAGCATTTTGTGAAAGATTTCCTTCCATCGACAGAGCTCCCGAAACCGTCAAATTCTGAGTAACGATTACTCCCGTTGCTGTCAGATTCTTCCCCTGCAATACCAGATTACCTGTCATTGTATCTCCGCCGATTTGAACATAGCGTTGATCTGCTTCTCCTTGACCAAGTCCACTTCCTGCAGTTGCATCAACTGCCCATGTTACCGTTCCACCTCCATTTGTTTTTAGAATATATCCGCTATCTCCGTCTGCTACAGGCAATGTGTAGGCTCCTCCAATCGTCAGCGCTCCCTGTAATGATGTGGTTCCTTCTATAGATAAAGATCCGGAACCGGAGATGTTTGATGTGGCGGAAAGTACTCCTGTAATTGCTGTGTTGTTATTAAGGTATGTTAGTCCATCAACAGAAAGTGTTCCGGAACCAGCGATATTTGAAGTTACATTCAAAGTTGATCCGAGTGTGGAAGCTCCGTCGAAAACCGTAGCCCCTGAAACAGAAAGCGTTCCCCAGATATCCGCATTATTATCTACTCTTAAATTAGAGCCGGATATTGCTCCTATAATTTGCAGAGCTGTTCCGGATAATGAATTGGATAGGGAGAAGACTGAGCCTGCAAGTGTTAAACCTTCTCCTGCAACATAAGAGGTTCCTGTATTTTGATCAGTTGCCCAACTAAGTTGTCCTGCTCCGTCGGTTGTAAGTACTTTTCCGGAGGATGCTCCGTCTGAGTAGGGGAATGTATATGTAACTCCATTCAACGAAACAGTTGAGCCAAATGTGGCTACACCGTCGAATACAGTTGCTCCGCTTACGCTTAATGTCCCCCAGATATCTGCATTGTTATCCACTCTCAGATTAGATCCGGACATTGCTCCGATAATCGAAAGCTCAGTATCAGGCGAAGTGGTTCCGATTCCAAGATTCCCCATAATGTAAGAATCTGAAGTTGCCATAACAGTCAAAGCTCCTCCGGAAATTGTCCCAACAACATCCAGAGCAACTCCCGGTGCGGTCTGCCCGATTCCGACATTTCCCAAGATATATGAATCACCTCCCGCCATTACATTCAATTCAGAACCGGACATTACACCTGCTACCATCAAGCCACCCGAAGAACTTATACCATCCTGTCCGTGCAATACCCATCCGGAAGCGGTACCGGAGACTTCCAGAGATGAACCGGAGAATGAATCAGATAGATAGAAAACAGATCCATCCAGAGTTAAACCTTCTCCTGCTACATATGTTGTTCCCGTATTCTGATCAGTTGCCCAACTAAGTTGCCCTGCTCCGTCAGTTGTAAGTACTTTTCCGGAAGCCGCTCCATCCGAGTATGGGAATGTGTAAGTAACTCCATTCAACGAAACAGTTGAGCCAAATGTGGCTGCACCGTCGAATACAGTTGTTCCGGAAACTGCAAGGTTACCCCAAAGATCAGTGTATCCGTTGATTCTAAGAGTTGCTCCCGAGAAGGCCGATTTTGTAATTATATCCCCGGAAGCAGTTAAGCCTGCACCATTTCCGATTATCAAAGCACCAGTCATTGTATCTCCTGCCTGTTCAACATAACGCCTGTCACCTGATGTCTCTGATAAGCCTGTCCCAACTGTTTCGTCATCTTGCCAGCTCAGCACTCCTACTCCATTTGTTTTAAGAACTTTATTTGCATTGCCATCTGCAACAGGGAAAGTGTACGCACCTCCGAATGTTACAGCTCCAAGAAGAGAAGTTGCGCCTTCGACCGATAGTGTTCCGCTAGCTGCAAGATTAGCTGTGATTGTGACTCCGGAAGCAGTCAGATCAGCGCTCTGAAGAACCAGATCTCCTGTCATTGTGTCACCTGCAATATTCACATAACGCGCATCTCCTTCGGATCCAAAGATTGTCAAAACGTTTCCACTTGAGAATGTTCCACCTGCATCTGTAATCCATGAAAGCTGTCCGGCCCCATCCGTAGCCAATATCTTTCCGGATGCGGCGCCATCGGTGTAGGGGAATAAGTATGAGACTGCGTTAAATCTGACTGTCTGGCCTTCCTCTACGATCAGTCCTCCGGAGGTTGTAAGAAGATCCTGAGCGTGGAAGACAAGTCCCGATGCGGTTCCTCCAATTTCAAGTTTGGTTGAGGGGGCGGCTATTCCTATGCCTACGTTATTTGCAAGCGCGGAGTAAACATTGGTGCCGTCAACCGTCCAGTCGCTGTCACCAACTGTTTGTGTAATGGTTGTAGTAGTTGTGGTTGTTGTGGAAGATGAAGAGCTTCCTCCACTTCCGCCATATCCGCGCCTGCTTCCTTGCTCAGGGGCTCCAGAGTTTTCTGCTCCTTGTGGCATACGTCCGGCTCCCATTTCCGGATTGCCGACTCCGGGGGTCATAGGAGTTCCCCACGAAGGTACTCCGTCACGGATTATTAGCACTTCGCCTTCCTCGCCTTGTCCAAGAAAACTCCAGATATCTACCGGTGTTCCGGCAACTGTGGTTTGGTTCACAATCACAGTTTGACCGGCTTCAGACGGTGCAGAGGCATGTGTTTGATTTGTGTCCTGTACCAGTATTTGATTCCAAAGCTTTTTCCTGCGTTCCTCGAGCCTCTCTTCTCTGCGGCTTATAAGCTTTTCTTTTTCGGTTACGAATGTGTTTTTAACCGCAATCTTGTGGTATCCATCGGGCCAGAGCTCACGTTTTTGTGAGAAGAGAGGAGCTGCAATGGTCTCCCCACTTGCATTCATTGTTACTGTTTCGAACGTATCTATTCGAGCTTCCAGCGAGTCTGAGTCCGGAAGAAGTATTCTGGTATCTCCGGAAACTTCGAAAGTATTTGGCACTTGTCCGGTCAGGAATGTCAGGTCTTCGTTATATCCTTTCATACTGTTACCGGCAATTAAGATGAGAAGGCATCCGACTGCCGCGACTGCAGCTCTTAGTCGTGGTGGCATTCTGCCGATTATCTGTCCGGCCTCGAAGCTGTTTGTATCAATGAGTTTTGGTTCCTTTTCCTGCACCTTCTCGCGGTGAGTTTTGATGGCGCGCGCAACCTGTGCTCGGGAGTAACCGGTGGTCATCTGAAGGTACTCTCTGACCATGCCTTTTTGCTCTCGTGAAAGCAGGTCATATTTTTCATTTTTCAGGACATGATCAATGAACGAAATCTTCTCATCTCGGTTTAAAATCAGGGGGAGATTTTCACCATCTTCACCGCACTCGAGATGGGTGCTGTTGGGGTCATATGAAGACAGAAAATCTTCGATATTTTTGATTCCGGTAAGTGGATGAGAGGACTGTTTCATTGAGTTTTCTATTTTGTTTTTTGTCGAATGTTGAATGTCGAAAGTTGATTGTCGATTTGAGCCCATGAGCCTCAGGCTCAAATCTGTTTATTATAGCTTAAAACGGTGTTTTGTTCAATAATTTACTATACAACAAAGTGGTGATTTGCAATGCTATAGATTACTCTGAAAAGGCTGTTTTTGGTTGTTATTTGGGTAGGTAAATTAGGGTTAACATAGGTCCTCCTCCGACCTCACCCCTCGAAGATGCCCCACAGGGTACTGACCCCCTCTCCTGCCACTTAAATGACTTCGAAAAAGTTTGATGTAAATAATTCAATTTTGGTAGTTCACAGGAGAGGGGGGAGCCCATATTATTGGAATAAATTATATTTCTTGAATCACGAATAATATTTAAAAACATCCAACAACGGAGCTCCCCTTCTCCTGTTTATCTGAGCATGTATCAGAAATAAACACGATTTGTAAAAACAATAACGGGGCAGGAGAAGGGGCAGGGGGATGAGGTCGGAAAATCAGGCAGCTGTCTTTATCATATACGGCTCCAAATTCTTCTCGATTCTATCAAGAACATTGGAGTCTTTCGGGATTGCGAAAGTATCACCTGTCATCTTCTCGTACAGGTCGATATATTTGCTTGCCAGCATCACTCTTACATCGTCCGAAATCTCCGGCCATGTACTCTTGTCACCGTACTCAAATCCATGTTCGCGCATCCATAATCTGAAGAATTCTTTGTCCAGATATTCGGGTTCTTCTCCCTTGTTAAACCTTTCTTCGTAAGTGTCCTTTACCCAGTACCGCGAAGAGTCGGGAGTATGAACTTCGTCTGCTAACGTGATTACACCATTCTCATCCAGCCCCATTTCGTACTTGGTATCAACCAGTATCAGGCCCTTCTCATCAGCTATTTCCTGACCTCTCTTGAACAGTGCAAAAGCCTTTTCTGTAATCTCTTCCCACTGCTGCGCTGTGGCTAGTCCCTGACTTACTATTCCCTCAGGATCAATTGGCTCATCATCATCAGACTTGGTTGTTGGAGTAATAATAATCTCGTCCAGTGGTTGGTTTTTTACCATCCCATCTCTTAAAGGATTACCGCAGAAGTTCCTTACACCGTTGTTGTAATTAACCCATGCGGAGGTCTTTGTAGAGCCTGTCAGATAGGCTCTTACGACTATCTCGACCATGATTATCTTAAGTTCTTTTCCGACAGTTACGTTGGGATCCGGAAAATCAATAACATGCAGAGGCATAATGTCTTTGATTCGATCAAACCACCAAGCGGAGATTTGACTTAGGACTTGTCCCTTAAGAGGAATCGTGCACCAGCTAATGTCAAAAGCAGATTGGCGGTCAGTCGCAATCAGGATTTTTTTTCCTTCTTGCTCGTAAACATCGCGGACTTTGCCCTTATAAAGCTTACCAAGAGCGGGGAAGTTTGTGCCTTCCAAGGCTGTGCCTAAGAAGGGGCGCAGTGAGTTTGGATCAATCATGATTGGAGGTTACCACGAGAATGGAAGAAGTTCAAAACAAACTAATCCTATCACTTCTGTTTTTCTTCCTCTTGTGTCCCTCTCCCCCCGGCCTCTCTTCCCCAACCCTCTCCCCCTAACCCCCTCTCCCGAGGGGAGAGGGGGAACTCCGTTCTTGGAGATAACAAACATTGATAATTTCAATATTTAAGAGAACAAACTTTGATTTCTCCAATAGCAGAGCCCCCCTCTCCCCTCGGGAGAGGGGCCGGGGGAGAGGGAGACAATGGGAGAGGGACTACTACGGGATGGGGGTAATCTCTGGCTTCCAATATATTTAATTGCTAATATTCCCCCATATGGAACCTCCCAAAAGAATAGTCCTTGCCACCGACCACGCCGGCTTTGAACTAAAAGAAATCATCAAATCTCATCTGGCCGAAAAAGGAATTGATGTAATTGATGTTGGTACTTTCTCTAATAAAGCTTGCGATTATCCGGATATTATTAGAAAAGGGTGTGCTGTGGTTTTGGAAGAATGTATTCCGGGAATCATTTTCGGGGGAAGTGGGATAGGTGAATCAATTGTTGCAAATAAGGTCAAAGGCATCAGATCAGCCAGATGTTTGACTTTAGAAGATGCTGAAATGTGCAGACGGCATAACAATGCGAATGTGATAAGTTTGGGTGGGAGGATGATAGAGACGGAAATAGCAAAGCAGATGGTAGATATATTTTTAAGTATGGATTTTGATGGAGACAAACCGGAAGGGGAAAGGCACAAGAGGAGGGTGGATGATATTGAGTAGGTTATTTTTATATATATAGCTTTCGCACCTCGAAGAGGTGCTCTGGTTATGCATGCAAAACCAGAGCGCGTCTTCGACGTGCGAGGTACTCCATTTGTAGCCCCTCTCCCCCTGACCCCCTCTCCCGAGGGGAGAGGGGGGACTTCGCAGTTGAAGAGAACAAGCATTGATGCTTTCAATAACTAAGAGAACAAGCTTTGAATTCTTCAATAACAGAGCTCCCCTCTCCCGAGGGGAGAGTCCAGCTATAGGAACCACACAAATCAATCAGCTTGACAGGGGACAAGATAGTAAGCGTGAAAGTATCTTAAAAACTTACGTGCAGTAGCAAGAATAGCAGTGTAATAATGCTTTCC
>Ga0180007_10004628_pt1 | contig 14442 bp, 18 predicted proteins | sample MM_PC_MetaG_FD_121122 | JGI IMG/M metagenome (GOLD analysis project Ga0180007, IMG submission 121122) | Groundwater microbial communities from the Aspo Hard Rock Laboratory (HRL) deep subsurface site, Sweden - MM_PC_MetaG | ecosystem: Environmental > Aquatic > Deep subsurface > Groundwater... | reverse complement strand
CCTTTATCATAATATTCTGATTCAATTGCAGGATTTTCAATTAATTGTATTTGACATATTTGATAATTCATTATTCCAATAATGGGGTGGGTTGTAGTGAATTGGTGCTCTGCTATTTTTGGATTTGCATTTGTTATAGCAGATAATAGAGAGGATTTGCCAGAATTAGCCAAGCCAATAATGACTGCTTGCATTTCTGCTTTTTTTATCCCTTTATAAGTTGATTTTCCTGCTTTTGATTCTTTTTCTTTAGCGTATTTTAGTTTTGCAAGGCGTCTTCTTAGTTGGGCTAAGAGGTTTTCACTACCTTTGTGATGGGGGGCAAGAGAAATCATTTTTTTTAAACACTGGATTTTTTGCTCTGTGGTTTGCGCTGCTTCATATTCTCTTTGAGCTTTTTCAAAATGGGGAGATGCATTGATTGGCATTTTATTCGAATTTATTTAAGACTTCTATATACTCTTTATTTAGTCCTCCTAACCTAAATATAATAAATTTATTAAATCCTACTCTTTTTACAAATTCTATGTCTTTTTCAAGATTTTCAAGAGACAAAATTGGTTCATTTCCTAAGATTCCAGTAGCAATTGTGCCAAGTCCAATTGCATAATTATCTTTATTTTTTATTTTTTTTAAGTCTTTAATGGTTTGATTAATTATTGTTTTAGGAAGCATGCTTGTATAAAACATTGGATTTTTTTCGTAACTTATATTATAATGAAATCCTAGCAACCTCATAAATTTGAAAGAGCCTATTGATATTTGCATTGGAACAGTTAGTCTTTTTTTATTTTTTTCTAAGAATTTTTTAATTACTTTTTTATTTTTAAAAAAAGAAAAAAGGTTGGTTAGAAGCATGCTTTTTTTTAGGGGAATTTCGATATCTCTTAATAAAGGATTTTTTATTGAGTCTAGTTCTTTAAATAATTCCATTAAATCTTTTGTATTTGCAAAAGGAGATATATAGTAAGAGTTTTTAACAATTGGCCAGTACGCTACTTCTGTATTTGGGTTTAGCCTTTTAATTTGTTTTTCAAGATCTTTGAATTGTGTGATAGATTTTGACGCTATAAAGATTTTTGTTGGAAATTTTATTAGCTTTAGTTTTATGAGATTCTTTTTTGTTGGATATTCTTCGTAGAATTGTATTTGCATACATCTTTTAAACATTATTAACTTAAAAATCTAATGAATAATTATGAGTTAATTAATAAAATCATGAAAAAGAAAGAACTTAGTCAGCTGCCTAAAAAAGATGTTAAAAGGGTTTTTATTATATTTGATAAGGAAAAATATTCTGATATTGAAAAGATAAAACTAACTAGAGAAGTTCTTAATAAACTTTTTTGGGGATTTAGAAGCCAGAAATTATTGTCTCCTAAGAATAAAGATGAAGAGTGGATTTTAAGAAAGCATTTATCTACTAGGGAGAGATTGCTTTATTACCCAAAAATTTATAATAAGGTTTTTGGAAATTTAAATCAGGCTAGTGTGATTGATCTTGGAGCGGGGGTTAATGGTTTTTCTTATAAATATTTTCCTTGTAAGGTTGATTATGTTGGAGTAGAAGCTGTTGGGCAACTTGTAAACCTCACTAATATTTATTTTGAGAAAAAAAAGATTAATGGTAAAATGCATCATTTTAGCTTGCTTGAATTAGATAAAATTAAAAAAATTATTAAAAAAACAAAAAAACCAAGAATTGTTTTTCTGTTTAAAGTTTTAGATTCTTTAGAGATTATAGAAAGAGATTATTCAAAAAAGCTGTTAAATGAAATTGTGCCTATGGCTGATAGAATAGTGATAAGTTTTGCAACTAAGAGCATGATTAAGAGAGAGAAATTTAAGGTTAGTCGGAGATGGATTTTAGATTTTATTAAGCAAAGGTTTAAAATTCTAGATGATTTTGAGATTGGAGGAGAGAGATACTTTTTTTTAACTAAAAAGGCATCCCCTAGGTTTGCTTAGAAGTCAAACTAGAGAGGTATATTTTGTTGGAAAATGATAAAACCAAAATTTTATAGGAAGGTCTTAGAGAACGGATTTACAATCTTATTTGAGAAGAGAGATATGCCTGTTGTTAGTGTTGCTATGGCTGTGCGAAGTGGAGGAATAAATGAGGCAACTAATGAAAAAGGAATAAGTCATTTTCTTGAACACTTATTATTTAAGGGAACGAGAAATAGGAGAACTCAAAAACAAATAGCAGAAGACATTGAGAAAAATGGAGGAGAACTAAATGGTTTTACTGAAGAATTAGTAACTGCTTATTGGTGTAAGATGCCTTTTAAAAAATTAGGAATCGCTTTGGATGTGCTTTCTGATTTGGTTAAAAATCCTCTCTTTGATGCTAAAGAGTTAGAGAAAGAGAGAAAAGTTATTTTTGAAGAAATAAAAAAGTATAAAGACAACCCTGCTGCCCATGTTGTAGATAAAATTAATGAAAGCTTATATAAACTCCCTTTTGGAACCCCCCTTATTGGAAATTATAAGACTTTGAGTTCTTTAAATAGAGATAAAATTTTAAAAAAGTTTGAGGAAATTTACAAGCCTAACAATATGGTTCTTTGTGTAGTTGGAAATGCAAAATTTGAGGAGTTAGTAAGATTTGCAGAAAAGAATTTTGGAAAACAAAAAGGCAATGTAAAAAGGTTTGAAATTAAAAAGAGGAACTTGATTAAAATAGAAAAGAGAAAAGGGATTGACCAAGCAAATTTAATTTTTGCTTATCATGTTCCTGTTTTAGGAAGTGGAAAAAGTTATGCAGCAGAGGTGTTAAATACTTTAATGGTTTCTGGCATGTCTTCTAGGCTTTTTCTTGAAATTAGGGAAAAAAGGAATCTTGCATATACTGTTGTAGGAGCTTCAGAAATAAATAAGGATTTTGCTTATAATGTTATTAGGGTTGGAACTACTAAAGAAAAGGTTAATAAAGTTAAGGAGATAATCTTAGAAGAATTTAAAAAAGTGGCTGATTCTTTGACTAAACAAGAATTAGAGAGTGTTAAAGAACAATTAACTGGCAACCATCAAATTTCTATGGAAGACTCGGTTATTCAAATGACAAATTTACTTTTGTATGAAGTTAATGGGAAGGTTAGGGATTTTTATAATTTTGAAAAAAATATAAGAAAAGTTAAGCTTGAGGATGTAAAAAATTTAGCTAAGATTAAGAATTATAGTTTTTTTGCTTTGGTGCCTGAGTGAGATTTTATACAAAATTTTATAAAAAAATAACAAGAAGTAAATAAATTAAAAATAAAATAAATTAAGGGTTTATTTTGACATTAGCTTCAAGATACCAATTATCAAGAATCCTAGCATTATTAACCAGTTTGCAGCTTCGCCAAGGAATGTTAGGCTTATCAAAGGTAACAAGTAGATGATACCAATGATAATAAAAATCCATGCAACAATCTTATCCATTTTTATAACCTCCTTTGTACCCTTTTTATTATGAAAGTATGTGGGGAAACTCTTTTAAATAGTTTTTCCTTTTGACAAAAATGCAAATAATTAAGGTTCCTTATATTAATGGTTTGGGGAAAACAAAAAGTTGCGAAAAAGCTGGAAATGCTATTTTAAGTGCTCTAAAAGAGATTTATAGTAGTGAGAGTGGTAAACCTATAGACACTCAGTTACTTGATTTAGAAGAAATCCATCTTAATAATGATGATTTAGAATCAAGTAGTAAATTAATCTATAAAAATTCTTTACAAGCTTTTGATAAACCTAAAGTTTTATTTTTAGGAGGGGACCATTCAATAAGTTTTTCTATTGGAAGGGCTTTTTTAAAACACTGCAATGATAATAAAAAAGAACCTTGCTTAATCGTTTTTGATAGTCATCCTGATTGTATGAAACCTGTTGATGAAAAGTTTCCAACCCATGAGGAATGGTTATCTACTTTAGTAGAAGCAGGATTTCCTGCTAAAAATATTATGTTAGTTGGAATAAGAAATTCTTGGAAAGATGAAATTACCTATGTTAAAGAAAATAAAATTAGAGTAATGGATATTAATAATATCCTTTTAGATATTGAGAATGCTTGTGATACAATTATGGAATTTTCTAATGGGAGGGAGTTGTACCTTTCTATTGATATAGATATTGTTGATCCTTGTTTTGCTCCTGGAACAGGCTATTTAGAGCCAGGAGGCTTGACAAGCAGGCAGCTTTTATATTTAATTCAAAGAATAAATAAAATGAAAAATCTTAAGGGAATAGATATTGTTGAAATTAATCTAGAAAAAGATAAAGATAATTTAACAGTTAGACTAGGAGCAAAGATATTAGCTGAACTTTTATAAAAGTTCAGCGCTTATGTCCAAGCGTGGCCATAATGGGGAGTTGATATAATAAAATGGTAAGAACTTTTATTTCAATAGACCTTCCTGAAAATATTAAGAAAGAAATTCAAAGAATTCAGGATTTGCTTCCTGATTTTGTTGGTAAGAAAACAGAGCAAGAGAATTTGCACCTTACTCTGAAATTTTTAGGAGAGATTGACAACGAAAAGGTAGAAGAAATTAAAAAGAGGCTTAAATTAGTTAAAATAAAGGCCTTTGAAGCAGAGGTTGATAATCTTGGAGTTTTTTCTGAGAAATTTGTTAGGATAGTCTGGATACATTTGAAAGGGGCTGAAAAATTGCAGGAAGAAGTAGATAAGGCTTTGAAAGAGATTTTTGATAAAGAAGAGAGGTTTATGAGCCATATTACTATTGCGCGAGTTAAAAGTATTAAAAATAAGATGGATTTTTTGTCTAAATTAAAGGAAATAAAAATTCCTAAGCTAAAATTTAAGGTTGATTCTTTTCAATTTAAAAAATCAGAGCTGTTTCCACAAGGGCCAAGGTATGAAGTTATTGAGGGGTATAATTTAGGGTGAAAAAATATAACTTAAAAAGAATCGCGTATTTTATATACTTTTTGCATTAGGAAAAATATATTCTAAGATATATATTTTTAAATATACAGATTTCCTACTTTTATTTTAATGAAAAACATTAAAAAAAAGAGCTTTGATTATCCTTTTAAGATTTTTGAGTTAATTAGTTTTATTCAAGTTAATTTTTTTATTCATTTAAATAAGGTTTCTTTAGGAGATTTTTAAAATGTATAATGCAATGGATTTTAAAAATTATAGTAAGATTGTTACTTTATTGAGGGAATTTTTCCAGAAAAAAGGGTTTGTAGAAGTGCCAACACAGGCTAATTTGTCAATTCTTGCTGCCTGTGAAGACCCAAAAACAGTTGGCCAGTTTGTGTTTGGGGGAATTAATTGGCCATTGCCACAAACCGGCCAGGTTGTTTTAGAAGAAGTTTTATTAACAAATCCAGATGTCGAAGGTGTTTTTTGTATTTCAACTTCTTTTAGAAATGAGCCAGATCCTATTCCAGGAAGACATGATTTAATCTTTCCTATGTTTGAGTTTGAGGGTAAGGGAGACATTAATGATTTGAAAAAAATAGAAAGGGAATTATTATTACATTTGGGGTTTAAAGAGCCTGTTAGTGTTGATTATGAAGATTGTTGTGAAAAATATGGTACTGACACCTTGGAAGCTGAGCATGAGGCTATGATGCAGAAGGATTTTGGAAATTCAGTTAGTCTTGAGAAATTTCCTGTTAAGTCCCAGCCTTTTTGGAATATGAAGTATATTGGAGACGGGCTTTTTAATAAGGTAGATGTTTTGCTGCATGGAATGGAAACAATTGGAAGTGCAGAGCGTTCTTGCAACAAAGATGAGATGCTTATTTTTTTCAATACTGTTTCTGGTGGAAATTATAAGAAATTATTGTTTAATCTTTCTACAGAGAAAAGAGTCATGGAAGAATTAAATACTTATCTTTCACTTCCTATGATCCCAAGATTTGGCGCTGGAATTGGAATAACAAGAATGCAAAGAGCAATGAAAATGGAGGGGTTGTTGTGAGTTTATGTTAAAAATAAATAGTAAAGAGCAAAATGGAATAAGTCTTAGTAATTTGATATGTTCAATTCATGAATCTCAATTAAAAGGAAAGAAGGTAGATAGATTAATGGAGAAGCTTCAGGAAGAAATTAAATGTTATAATGAATGGCATGGGGTGCCTCCTTATGAACTAGCGAGTAATTTAGTCGATATTGGATTTTTTACCTACCCTAACATTTCTCTTCGAGTAACTTAAAAATTTCTGCCTTTTTTCCGATTAGTGATTTAAGGTCTTCTAAAGGAGCATTAAAAATTTCTTTTAGGTTTTTATAATTGCTTAGGAGTTTTTTTGCTGTTGCTTGGCCAATTCCAGGAAAGCCTTCAAGAATAAACTGCATTTGCTCTTTTTTATTTAATGCCTTTTTTTTAGCTTTTAAAGAAACCTCTTTTTCTTGTCTTTTTGATAAAATAAAGAGAAATTTAGCAGTGTCTTCTGGATTTTTGCTTAGGATTATTGGGGTATTGTGTTTTAGTGTTATTGAAAGCAAGAAGCCTCTAATCGCATTTCCATTTATTCCTTCTGGCTCATCGTTATAAAGTTCTTGGTCTTCAATTCCTTCTATAATTAAAAGGCATTTTTTGTATTGTTTTAATTCTTCAATCTGCTTTAGAAGCCTTTTATTAATCATTGAGCTTAGAAAATCTGAAATGGTTTTTCTTTCTACTGCTACATCTTTAACAATATAATCTCCTACTTTAAGTTCTTTAAATTCAACTTCAAAACCCAGAGAAATTAATTCTGATGGAACTAAAGAGTTTTTTTCTCTATAGTCTGCTATTATTTTTGGCTTTTCTTTGACTATTGTTTTTCTTTTTGAGAATATATTAAAAAGTTTTGGCATTTTGATTCATAAACTTATTTTAAATTTTTATCTTCTATTTTTGAATAAGGGAATAAAACCCATTTACTTGTTATTTCAACAAAAAAATGTGGCCTAAATGGGCTTTGAGGTTTGTCATAAAGAACAGCTGTTTTTACTTCTTTGATTTCTGGATTTTTTAAGAGTTCTTGACTTATTACTTGAAGAGTTTGGCCTGATTCTACTAAGTCATCAATTAACAAAATTTTTCCTTTTAAGGGCCTTATTGTTGATACTTGCCCTAATCTTATTGGAAAATTAGTTCTTGTTCCTTTATCATACGATTCTGCTGTAATTACAGAAAGAGGCATTTTTAAAGAATCTGCAATTAGCTTTCCTAGAATTAAGCCTCCTGAAGAAATACATAATACAGAATCAAACTTTTCTTGAGATAATTTATTAATAAGTTTTTGAGTTAATATTTCAAGATCTTGCCAAGAGAGTTTTATTGTCTCCATCATTATTAATGGATTTTAAGATTTAATTATTTTTTGAATTCATTACAGGGTTTTTTGCTCTTCTAGTTTATTTTTTGATTTAGATTCAAATTCTTCTTTTATGTTATTTATGACTTTGTGCATTTTCTTCTCTTTATTAAATGCGCTCCAATAATATGCTTCATCACGCGTTTTTAATGTCATGAGAATTATTAATTTTCCTTTTGTTAATCTCGCAGTTCTACCTCGGCGTTGTATACTCCTAATTTCAGAGGGTATTGGCTCATAAAATATCACATTACTAACTTCGATAATATCCAAACCTTCTTCCCCAATTTGAGAGGCACAGAGGACATTTATTTTTCCTAATGAGAATTCGCCTATTATTTCTCTCTGCTCTTTTTGAGACAGGCCTGTTTGCTCGCCTTTTTCATTTGTTTTCATTGCCTGTCCTACAAATATTCTTGCGTTGATATCGGGGATTTCATTCAGTGTTCTGTTAATTTTTAATAGTGTTTCGCGGAACTGGGCAAAAACAATTGTTTTCATTTTTGGATTGTTTTTTAGCTCGCTTTCAATTATTTCTTTTAGTTTTGCTAATTTTGGATGCTCAATTTTTTTTGTGATTAGTTCCTGAGTTTTTATGTATGCTTGATTGAATTCAGGAGACTTGACTAGATTCTGGACTGCCTTGCTTTTTTTCTGTTCAGCTTGAGAGAATAAATCCTGAAGATAAGACATGAAACTTGAAAGTGTTTGCGTTTCTAATAATTCAAGGGCATGGCTTAGTTTTATTGCTATTGCGCATGCGCTTGCTCCTAAAAGAAGATTAAAATGCTTGTTTCCTGTTGCAATTGAACGCATAATCTTGTGCTGGCATTCTAAGAGGAATTTTTTTGTAGGGGGCATGAATAATAATTTTCTTGATTTAAGCTCTTCAACTTTTTTATCATATATTCTTTTTAACAATGCCTTGATTTCATCAAATTCTTTTGGGAAATCCAGTTTTACTATCTCAAATTTTAATTCCTGCAAGTATTCCTTGACATCTTCAGAATCTCGTGTTCTGATTTCAACTGCTTCTATGCCAAGTTTTTCTATAATCTGCTTTATTTTTGCTTTTTCATATCCAGGAGAAGCAGTTAGTCCTAAAACTCTTGGGTTTTTAGCTTGCTCTCTGTATTTTTCTGCAACATACGTATATGAATAATTTTTCACGCATCTATGAGCTTCATCTTCAATAAGGAGGCAGACTTCTTTAAGATCATAAAGGTTATTTCTTAAGTCATTGGCTATGCATTGGGGAGTTGAGAAAATTATATCTGATGTCTGCCAGATTTTTTTTCTGCTATTTGAAGCTACAGCCCCTGTAAAGAGTTCCATACTGGCAAATAACTCTGGAAGGTGTTTTTTAAAATAATTTAGATGCTGTTCAGCTAAGGGTTTTGTTGGAGCGAGAAAGAGGATTTTTTCTTTAGGATATTTTTCAAGCCGTTCAATAGCCAACATTAGGGCAATTAGCGTTTTTCCAATTCCTGTTGGCAAAACAACCAGGCAATTTTTATTAACACATGTTTCAAATATTGTTTTTTGATATTCCCTAGGGTCAATATTTCTTAGAAATTTTGAAATCATTTGGAGAGGAATAATGGTAAGTATAAAAAGTTTGTTAAGATTTGTAAACCTAAAAATTCTTTGAAGCTTATGGAATCAAAAACAGGATCAATTTTACTTTTAATTAGCGGGATTTTGACAATTGTATTATCTGCCATAGCTATATTTTATTATAGTTTAGTATCTAACCTTTTTGGAAGTCCTGGAGGAATTTCAATTGGCTTGATTGTGTTGCTTTTTATTGTGATTCTTGTTATTGGAATCTTGAAACTTTATACTTCTAAATTAATGAAAAATTCTAAGACTACAGTTAAAGGAGGAATTCTTGCTTTAGTTCTTGGCATTGTAACTGGAATAGATATTTTAGCTATTATTGGAGGAATTTTTGGTATAGTTCAAGGTAGGAAATAAATTTTTAAAAATTTACTCTTTTTTAATTATCGCATAAACAATCAAAATAGCAGAGCATAATATGAGGAGCATGCCTATAGCAGATACAAAATTTACAGAGAGATGACTGCTTCTTATAATATTCCCTGTTACAGGATTTAAGAAGCCTGTATTTAAGAAATAAAATCCTCCCAATAGGGCGATTATTCCAATTGTAGCAGCTACACTTCTTTTTTGCAAAAAGCTTTGTTTTTTTGTCATGTTGTTTTCAGGATTTAAAGGTTTAAATTCTTTTTTATTGCATAATCTGGTTTTGGGACCTTTCTAAAAGGTTTGTTGGCATAATCTGGTTTTGGGAACCTTTTTCAAAAAGGTTCATTATACAAGGAAAAAAGCATAACCTAAAGCAATGAGTGTTAGAATTGCTAAAAAACTCCAGAATATTAAGCTTCCAAAAAAGATTTTATTTCCATCTAGGTTTGAGAGTGGGATAATATTGAAAAAGGCAAAATAAACATTTAGTCTTGCAAATTCAGGAAAGCCTGCCAAATAACCCATTACTGCTAAAAAGAGATTTGCTAAAACCCCCCATCCAGCGATTAATCCAATGTGATATTCTGTCATCTCAGAAAATTTGTAAAGTCCCCATCTTTTTGCTGCACGATAGACTTTTCCTTTTGTTTCAAAGACTAAACAAGCCATCCATGGAAGAAGGCCAAAACTAAGCCCGGTTATAATTAAAGGTAGAAAAATTCCTGCTGGAAAGCTTTTTTTTAAATGATAGTGTGGCTTCACACCCCATCTTTTGATTTCCCAAAGTTTTATTTCAATTTCTGAGTCAAGCACAAAGGAAGTTATTTTTTTTGCTAATATATTGACTAATATTACTAAAAAGACAATTGCCAGTATATAAAGGAAATGTTCTAAACTTTTCATTAGGCTTATTGTGAAAGCAAGAACTAAGGATATTGTGATAATCCATGTGATTTCTTTACTACTTAGCATGATAAATTAATGTAGGCATTTCTTATAAATTTTGTTATATATCATAATACGGAAAAGTATTTAAATAAAAGATGTTAATTTTGTTTATGAGGATTAAAAAGATTAGCGAAGTGCTTGGAATTAAGGTTTATACTGATTCAGGAGATTTTTTTGGGGAAATAGAAGAAGCAAATCTTTTTGAAAATAAGGTTGATGGTTGGAGAATTAAGGTTGGGGGAAGCGTTATGTCTTTGATTGGTGGAGCAAGAGGGGTTATAATTCCTCACCAGTTTGTAAAGGCTATAAGTGATGTGTTTATAATAAATAAAGCTGCATTGCCAAGTCCTTCAGAATCTGATGTAGAAGAGGTTCCAGAGGATTAGTGTAAATTAAAAAAAGATGGTGAATATCTTACAGCACGAGATTTTGACTGATTTTGTGTATCCGTTTTTGTTGGTGTTTTTTATAGTTTTTGCTGTATTAGAAAAAACTAAGATTTTTGGAGATGGAAAGAAACAGATTAATTCTTTAGTCTCTTTTGTTATTGGGTTGATTTTTGTTGGAGCAGTCTCTCCAAAACTAATGGTAGAAAATCTTATCTTGTTCTTAACCGTTGCTATTGTGGTAGTGTTTGTAGTAATGTTAATTTGGGGTTTTATTACTGGAGGAGAGGCTAAGTTTTCAAGTAAACCTTTACTAATTATTGTAGGCTTTGTTGTTGTAATTGCAGTTCTTATTGCCCTCTTAATAATTACTGGCATGTGGGACGGTGCAGTTGATGTTTTGTTTCAAAGCGATTGGAGTAGTGATGTATGGACAAATATAGTTTTTATTGTTGTGATTGCTGTTGCGTTAACAGCAGTTCTTTTGGGTAAAGGAAAAGGAGCTTAATTTTTAATTTCGAAACATATTTAAAATGGTTTTTCCTATTTAAACCATGATACAGGGGTTGATGTTCTTACAATGGGGAGGTTTTTCTGGAGGAAGTATTGGAGAATTGCTTACTCAATGGGAACAATTAGGAGTTTTTTCTTATGTTTTGCCTTTTTTAGTTATCTTTGCATTAATTTTTGGCATTTTGACAAAGATGGATATGTTTAAAGGAAATAAAGGAGTCAATGCAGTTATTTCTCTTGCTGTTGGATTAATGGCTTTGCAGTTTGAATTTGTGCCAAGGTTTTTTGCTGAAATTTTTCCCAGATTAGGGGTAGGAATTTCTATAATTTTAGTTATTTTAATTTTGGTTGGATTGTTTACTCCAGAAGATAAAGATGATAAGATATTTAAGTGGATTCTTTTTGCTGTTGGGGCAATTGTGGCAATAGTAGTTCTTGTTAGTTCTGGAAGTGCTATGGGTTATGGAATAGGTTATTGGTTTGAGGAGAATTGGGGAAATGCTTTATTAATTATTATTGGAGCAGTCCTTTTGATTTGGGTTCTTTTTTCAACTGGCGGTAAGAGGAGGAAAAATGTTGAAATACCTATTTAAAAAATTAGATTTTTTTTCTCTTAGCATTTTTATCAAGAGCAGTGTTAACAACTTTTCCAAAAGAATCCTGCATCATCGTCATTTCTTTTTTTATGCTTTCTAAATTTTGGCCATAAGAGCCTATTTTTTCAAGAATAGATACTTGCAATTGGTCAAGAGTTGTTTCAATTCTTTTTAATCTGTCTTCAAATAATGTTATTTTAGAGCTGGTTAGGGTTTTAAATTCTACAATGTTCTCTAATGCTGTTTGGATATTCTTGATTTTTTCTGCAAACACTTGCTCTGCTATTTCCATTAGAGTGCTTGTGTCACTTGCTCCCCCTGAATATGAATATCCCCCTGCATATTCGTCTCCATAATAGTCTTGGCCATATTGGTTCTGCGCATATTGGTTTTGACTATACTGGTCTTGAGAATATTCCGGCATTTCTTGGGTTTGAGGAGCATAAGGAGTTGGAGCTTGAGCTGTTGGTTCGTATCCTTCATTTTCGGGAACTTGTGTTTCTTGGAATTGCTCTTCTGAATTTTCCATTATTGATTGTTGCATTCCTTGTGTTTGAGGAGTTTGTTCTCCTGCAATAGCCTCTTTAATTTGTGCTTGATTTAAAGCATCTTGGATTTCTTTTGGTGGCACTCCTTTTTCTTGTAAGGCCCTTATTATTGATTGGTCTGTCTGGCCTTGACTTCGCATTTGTGTGATGATATCTAACACCCCCATTATATTATTAATTATAGCCTCTTTTTTAATTTTTCTAAGTCTGATTTCCTTACAAACTCTAAAGGCTGGAACATTTTTGCTTGTTTAGCTAAAATCTCCACATCTTCTTTTCTTGCAAAATTGGAAAACTCTGAAGAGGCAGTTTCTATAAATGATTTAAGTCTGTCGAGAGAACTTTTTATTTCTTGCACTTGTTTTTTTAATTCTAAGAGGTCTTGCATATTCTTTTCTTTAATTTCTAAAAGGTTTTCCCCTATAAGTAAGAGCCTATCTTTTAGTATTCTTTGTTTTTCTTCTAAATCACGCATTTTAGTATTTACATCGCCATAATATGCAGAGTAGTCATACTCTTCTTCAGCCATTGAAAGACACCAAGGTTTTTCTAACTTCCTTAGGTTAGATTTTGCCCCTTTTTAATTATAAAATAAAAGGCTGGTTGGTTTAAAATTGTTCCTGTTCTACACAAAACATTTTAAACTCTCAAGGCTTTTTGGATTAGTTAAATGAACCTTTCAAAGACCAGAATCTAAACCTTTTTGAAAAAGGTTTCCAGAACCAGGAGAGGTTGCCAAAAATAGATTCTGTAAAGCCGTTTAAGTATAAACGTCTAAAGGTTCCCAAAACAGAACTTATCAATAAGAGAGGACTAAAAAAGGATAGGAAAATGCAAATTACACCTGATAAACCCTTGTATCATTGTGAGATGAGAAGAGAAGGAGGAGAAGACATTCTTTACATAAATTACTTAGGTGCTCCTTTTGTTCCGAGTGTTTCTGATTACCCTGAAGTAATGGAAAGGGTTGTTGATGCTTTGAGCAAGAATCCAAATTCTTCAAGAGTTATTCTAGTGCAGCAAAAAAATTATAATTATGATTTTAAAGAGACTGCAATGCTTTTAGAAATAGCTCAGCTTTATGTGTTTTTTTTAAGGCAAGAAAGAATATTAAATCAGAATAAATTAGTTGTTAATTGCCCGCAATTTTTTTCTAAGAGGTATAATGATTTATTTGCCTTTTTATTTTTATTAAGGAGAGACCCCCTTGCAGCTTATTTTGAAATAAAAAGGTTTATGTTAGAGGCAAGGGTTGACTTAGAAAGAATTGGACCTAATTGCAAGCATGACCAAGCAAGTTATATGAATTTTTTAGAGAAAATTCTTGGGTTTTTAGATAAATCTAGACTTATAGAAGAGATAAGACCTTATCTTGAGGATTATCGTATTGGGAAGAGAGAAATTTATCATAAAATTTTTAAGCCAGACACAATCCCTAATTTTACTTTTACAAGACTTGTTTACGATCTCCCCGATGAAGCAGAAATTATTGGCCAGTATAAAATTGGCCAAGAAGAAGAGTCTTTGGTCACTATCTTAAAGAAAAAAGAAGATGCAAAGTTTATTTATCATATCTCCCCTCCTGAAACCACTTTAAGTGAGGATCATAATACTTTATTGAATTTAGCAAGAGGGGTGCTTTTAGAACACCAACCCCAAGCAGAGGAGCTTATAGATACAGAAAGAACAAGGCAGGTTTTTTTTAATATTGCAAAAGATCTTTTAGGGGATCTTGCCCAAAGCCAGGGTTTACGGGTGAGTTACGCAGATATTAATAAACTTTCTACAATATTAGTTAGGCATACAATTGGGTTTGGGATTATAGAAATTTTATTACAGGATAAAAAATTGCAGGATATTTTTTTAAATGCCCCTATTTCTATGAATAATATTTTTGTTAGGCACCAGGATTATGATGAGTGTATTACAAATATTCTTCCAAGTCAGGAAGATGCTGATTCTTGGGCCACTAAATTTAGAATGATTTCTGGAAGGCCTTTAGATGAGGCAAATCCTATTTTGGATACCCAACTTGAAATTGGGAATATAAGTGCTAGAATTGCAATAATACAGAGGCCTTTATCTCCTTATGGGCTGGCTTACGCAATAAGAAGACATAGAGAAGAGCCATGGACTTTGCCT
>Ga0180007_10004627_pt1 | contig 14444 bp, 11 predicted proteins | sample MM_PC_MetaG_FD_121122 | JGI IMG/M metagenome (GOLD analysis project Ga0180007, IMG submission 121122) | Groundwater microbial communities from the Aspo Hard Rock Laboratory (HRL) deep subsurface site, Sweden - MM_PC_MetaG | ecosystem: Environmental > Aquatic > Deep subsurface > Groundwater... | reverse complement strand
TCTCCCGGCTCCCCGGGTGCGCGTAGCGCTCGGGGTCGGGCCGGCCCTGGTGGGCGGGGTGCACGAGGCGAGCGCCGTATTTCAGGTACCGGGTGCCAGACACGGCCTCTACCCGGATCCAGGATGGCCTCGGGTTGGCGCCGTCGACGTAGCTTAGGCCGGAGCTGTTGAGCTTCGGGACGACTATCAGGCGCCCTTCGGCAGGGACGGCCCTCTCGACTAATACGGTGGCGGCGGTCATGCCGGCTATCTCGTTGGCGTGGGTGCCGGCGACGACGAGCATCGTCGCCCCGGGCTTCCCCGAGTCGAGCACGAAGACGCGGCTGTCGCCCGGCCCGTCCCGCAGGCTCGGTTCGTAATCGGAAAGCCACAGGAGCCCGGTCACGCCCGGGCCCGGCCTAGCGTCGCTCCCCAGGGTCAGGAGTCCCCCGCCGGCCGGATCCCCGGACGGAGAACCGGACGGAGAACCGGGCGAGACCGGGGCAACGGCCGCGCCGGCCCCGGGGCCTAACCCCCCGGAGCTGACGCAGGAGGCGAGCGCCGCGGCTAACGCTATCGAAAGGAGGCTGATCGCGCGAGCGCCGCGGGCTATCATACGCTGCCTAGTACCCGAGCACCGCGCCGTCGCGGCGGGGATCGGCGCCGCCGTGCAGCTTGCCGTTCTTCACGATAATGCCCTGCACCCCGCCGAAGAAGAGGTCGCGGCTCTCGTAGGCCTTCAGTTTATAGCCCATGTCCGTCAGCTTCGCGACTTCGGTCTCGGGGAAGAGGAAGCTCTCTATATCCATGGTGGTCTTGCCCGGGCCCTTCAGGTTGGTGCAGTACATACGGGGCGCCTCGATGGCCTCCTGCATGCCCATATCGAAGTCTATGAGGTTGGTGACGATCTGGGTCAGGGTCGGGACGATGCGGACGGAACCCGGGGTGCCCAGGGTGGCGAAGGCCTTGCCGTCCTTCATGACCAGGGTCGGCGCTATGGTCGTATTCATGCGCTTGCCGGGCATGTAGGCGGCGGTGCCTTTCTTCTTGTTGAAGTTGACCATCTCGTTATTGAGGATGATGCCCGTGCCGGGCACGGCCACGGCGGCGCCGAAGAAGCTGGATAGCGTCTGGGTGAGCGCGACCATGTTGCCCGCCTTGTCGACGACGGAGAGGTGCGTCGTGCTCCAGTGCTCGCTATTGGGGTCCACGGGCTCGTAGGAGCTGGCCATGGAATCGAGCTTGATGGAGGCGGCCTTGGCGTCGGCGTAGCCCTGCGAGGTCAGGGCCTTCATCGGCACGTCGACGTAGTCGGGATCGCCGAGGACGTTATAGTAGTCGTCGAAGGCCCGAGCCAGCACCTCCGAGAAGAGGTGGAGCTTCTGGGCGGAATCGAAGCCCATGGAGCGGATGTCGTAGTTCTCTATCATGTTCAAGGCCTGGATGAGGAGGAAGCCGCCTACCGGCGCGGGAGCGGATACCACGTCGTAGCCGCGGTAGGATCCCGTGGCGGGCTCCCGCTCGATAGCCTTGTAGGCGGCGAGGTCGGCCTCGTCGATGAGCCCGCCGTTAGCCGCCATGTCGGCCGCTATCAGCTTGGCTATCTCTCCGGTATAGAAGACCTCGGGGCCGACGGAGCCAATGAGGCGCAGGGTGCGGGCGAGGTCGGGGTTCTTGTACAGGTCGCCGGCCTCGAGGGGCAGGCCCGTGGGCGCTATTATCGACATGAGGTAGTCGTTGGGCATCGCGCGCTTGAAGTTATCGGCTATGACTCCCGCCAGGGTGGCGCTGACGATGAAGCCTTCCTCGGCTAGCTTGGCCGCGGGCTCCACGACCTGGGCGAGGCTCATGGTGCCGTACTGGGCCAGGGCCTTGGCGAGGCCCGCGACGGTGCCGGGGACCGCGACGGCGCGATGGCCCGCGTTGGGCCAGGTCTCGCCCGAGGCGTCGGTTAGCGAAGCGCGGCTCCGGTAGTCTATGGACGTGACCTTGTTCGAGTCCTTGAGGTAGATGACGATATAGCCCTCGCCGCCTATGCCCGTCGCGTTAGGCTCCACGACGCCGATGGCGAAAGCCGTGGCCACGGCGGAGTCGATGGCGTTGCCGCCGGCCTTGAGTATATCGAGCCCGGCCTGGGAGGCGAGCGGATGGGCCGACGCGACCATGCCGTTCTTCGATACGACCTCGGGAATGATAGTCTTCGACTCGGGGGCTGAGGCAATTCCGGCGCAGCCGACGACGAGCAGCGCCACTAGCAGGACCGAAAAGAAACGTATTTTCACCTTCATACCTACTCCTTGGACCGTTAATAATAGGCCGCGCCATACGCGTAGCCATGCGTCGGTCCCTGTTACGAAGACCGACGCGTAGAGGACTATTTCAAGAAGGGGCCTACGCCGTCGGCGACGAGGGCCTCGTACCCGGGCAAGCCGGAGAACACGATGCTCGCATCGGGATGGGCCTGGTTGTAGGCCCTGACCACGGCCTCAGTACAGGCGAGGTGCAGGGCGACGCGCGAGCCGAGCGGGGATCGCGGGTCGTCTACAACGTCCGTATCCGCCGCGGAGCCCTGGCCCATCCCGGGATGCGCGGACTCGGTCAGGAACGAAAGCGCGTCGGAGCCCGAGCCCCATTCCCGGTGGCTCAGCCCGCGGAAGAACAGGTTAGAAGGCTCCAGCTTCATGGACAGGCCGAAATCCAGATCGACGTCCATCGCGGCGGCCGCGGCGATATCTATATTCTTGGGGTGGGCCACCATCATGTTCGCCAGGCGGCCGCCTATGTCGGCCTCGTGGTAATCGAAGGCCACGCTTACCCGCTCGGACCGTAGCAGGAGCATGACGGCGTACGCTATCTTCTGTGTTAGGCCGGAATCGGTCGCGCCGGGGTACGCCCTGTTGAGGTTTCGGAACTCCCAGGCCGCGAGGGGCTCTTCCTCGCTGTCGGGGTGGACGTAGCCGCCATCGGGGTCGGCTACTCCCTGGTGGGCCAGGTTAGTGCAACGCGAGCCGTACTTGAAGAACCGGACGCCGCTCGGGGTCTTGAGCCGTATCCACGCCGGGCCTACGGTCGTGTAGTCGGGCTGGCTCGGCTCCTTGTCCAGGTGGCTGACGCCGGAGCTATTGAGGTTCGGCACCACTATTACCCGGCCGACGTCGACGCGGAGGTTCTCTATGGCGACGACCGCCGCCATTATGCCGGCTATCTCGTTAGCGTGGGTGCCGCCGCCTATGAACAGGGTCCCGCCCGGCTTCCGCCCCTCGAAGTAGTATACCCTGCTGTCGCCGGGCGTACCCAGGAGGCCGGGATAATAATCCGACAGCCAGCCCGTCCTGGAGAGCGAGGGCGAAGGCCTGTAGTCGTGGGCGATGGTATAGCGGCCGTGGACGTCGGCTCCCGTCGGGGCGGGCTGCACCGAGGCGACGCCGGCGAAGGCGGCCGCGGCGATGAGGAAAGTGATTACTCGCTTCATGTCTAATGCTACTCCCTATCCGCCGCCGGCACGGGGCTTAGGAAAGCGCCGACGCCCCGGGCTATCAGGTCCTCGTAGGGCGGGATGCCGCCTATCTCGACGTCCCTTCCCGGCTTCTCCATGCCAAGGGCGAAGGCCAGCTCCCCTATCGTCGCCAGGTGCCGGCCTACGCGCGTCTCGATGGAGATCCCGTCGCCGTCGAAGGGCACGTAGAGCCTGCCGAGCTCGAAGGCCTTCATGTAGGAGGCGTCCTTGCCGCTCAGGACCAGGGCCTCGTCGGTCCGGCCCCGTAGCCTGCCCTGGGAAGGATTGCAGGTCTCCAGCAGCACGGCCAGCGTGTCGGTCGAATCGCCCAGCTCGCGGTGGGTCAGCCCGCGCAGGTTGCGGGGCGACGGCTCCAGCGTGATGCTCAGGTCCTGCATCTCCAGCCCCAGCACGGCGTTTGAGGCCAGGGGCATGGCCCGTTCGTGGGCCACTACGGCGTTGACCACCGGGTACTCGGGGGAAGCCTCGTGAAGGTCGACGGTCAGGTCTATCGACTCGGCTCGAATCAGCTGGGCTATCCCGTAGGCGACGCGCTCGGTGAGGGTGCCGTCGGTTCGCCCGGGGTACGCCCGGTTGATGTTCCTCGTCTCGTTGCCCGAGAGCGCCTGGCCGCTCGACGCGTGGATATACACGTCGGGATCGGGCCACTGGTGTATGGGGTTAGTCGCCCTCGATCCGTAGCGGAAGCTCCGGGCCGACCCGTCGGCCAGCGTGAAAGAGAAGCTCGTCGGGGCGCCTTCCTGCGGGTCGTTATGCGTGAAGCCCGACGCGTTGGTTCGCGGGATCACGTACAGGGTGCCGCGATCGGGCTTCGCGTTCTCTATGAGGAGCAGCGCCGACAGGAAGCTGGCGGGCTCGTTAGGGTGCGTGCCGCCGAGGACGAGCATGCTGCCGCCGGGCTCGTCGCCGGAGAGGACGTAGACTTCGGTATCGCCCGCGCCGCCCGCCAAGGCCGGGAACCAGTCGGATAGCATCCGGACGTCTTTCACGCCCGGGCCCGGGACTATAGTCTCCATGGCCGAGTGACCGAGGAAGCTTACGGAGGCGGCCGCCGCCATGGCGACGGCGACGGCGCTGACGACCAGGGCGCTTACGTGGTGTCGTTGTATCATCATGCCCTACTTAATCAACAGGACGCGAAGGAGCAGCGGGATAGCAACCATGGCTGCGGCGCACTGCTTCCGCCAGTCCTTCTCGGTCCATAGGTTCCAGACCGTCAACAGGAGCACGGCCGCGCAAATTGCCAGGTATACGTATGTCATGCTAGGACCTTCCCATCATAGGAATCCCCGTATCGTGGTCGAGAACCCGATGAACAAGAGCGCCCACGCGACGACGACCAATGCGGGTAGTATCAATTTCTTCAGGACCAGCGAATACCGATCCACGCCCACGACCTGGGCCGCGAATATGGCCGACAGCGCGGTCGGCGGCATGAAATCGCCGAGGGCGGCGACGAGGGACAGGGCCGAGGCAGCGATTATCTGGTCCTTCCCGAGCAGCGCGAGCAGGAAGGGCACGCCGAGCACGCTGGCCGAGCCGAACGACGAGACCGCCCCGAAGAGCGGCATGGTCACCGCTATGGCTACGTAGAGCAGCGCCGCCGGTACCGACAGGGAGCTGACCACGACGAATCCGCGGACGCCCGTCAGGGTCATGACCTGGATGAACATTCCTACGCCGGCCAGGATGGCCAATACGGGGAGCGCGTCGCCCATCGCGGCCTTGGAGGCCTTGAGCACGCTGAAGCGCTTGCCCACGAAGCGCGCCGCGGCTGCGCCGAGCAGGAATACGACGGGAAGCCCCAGGCTGAAGATCGAAGGCAGGGCCTTCCCGAGGACCATCAGGACGGCGACGCCGACGATGGGGAGGAACAGCCTGAACCCGTACCGCTCGTAGCTCGCCGTATCGAGCCGGGGGGCGATCTCCTCCCACTCGAGCCTCTTGATCTTCTTAAGGCCTATCCACCACGAGAACACGATGGCCAACGGCATGGTCAGGAGGAGCAAGGGCAGCTCGAAACCGACGAAGGGCATGTCTATGCCGCCGCCTATGATCATGGCGGGAATATTAACGGGCGGGGCAATCATGCCCAGGATGCCGGCCAGGGCGATGAAGGCGCCGGCCGACGCCTTGGGCAGGCCGAGTATGATGAGCACGGGCGCCACGACCGCGCCGGCCGTCAGGACCGACGCGCTGGAGCTGCCTGTGATCATGCCCGGGAACATGGCTACGAGCATCAGTAGCGGCAGGAGCAGCGCGGGGACGCGCCTGAAGCGCTTGATGATGACGATGGTAAGCGCGTCGAGGGCGCCGCTCTCCTGGACGGCTCGCATGAAAATCATGGCCGTGGCAATGACCAGGATCGTGTCCACGTAGCCGAACGTGCCCTCGACGAGGTGCCGGATGCCGAGGCCGTTCCCCGACGCCAGCAGGGCGGCGAGCGACGCCAGCATCATAGAAAGGGACACCGGCAACTTGAGGACGAACGCCCCGACGACGAACACCCCCACCATCACTAGGAATAGGATCAGCTCGAAAGGCACGTCGGTATCCTTACTTGAAGGCCGCGGCCAGGGGAGCCCCTACGGTGGATATCTTGGGAACCTTGGTGAGGGCTATCTTCGCCTCCCCGGCGAGCTTCGTGAAGAGGCCGTCGGAGTCGCCGTCGGCTACGATGATGGCGTAGTCGGAGGCCGCCATGCAAATTTCTATGAAGCTATCGGAAAGGGGGCCTCGCCTCGCGACGCCGCCGACGTGCACCGTGATTATCTTCATCTTGAGCTCTTTAGCGCGCTTTAGGAGGGCCTTCGTCCGCTCCAGCTCGACCTCGGCGCTGATGCCGGCCGCGCCTAAGCCCTTGGAGCTACCGCCCGCGACCAGTATCAGGGTCTTGGACGAGGCGTTCAGGTCGCTCGCCATGACGAGCGTATTGGCGGTAAAGGGAATCTTGCTGCGGGTAAGCAGGACCTTGATCATCTCGAAGTCGGCGCTCTGCCCGATGGCGGTCACCAGGGCCGGCTTATCCGCGAAGGCGGCGGTCGGCTGAGCGAACGCGGCTCCGGCGGCGACGAGCGCGATAATGCAAGCGAGTGAGATGCGTTTCATGTGTAGACTCCTCGTAATACGATTTAAGGACTATATACGGTATTCTTTCACGCGTAAAGTTCAGCGCTGGAGAATGCCGGAATATGCGTGACTACCGCGCCGCGCCGCCGCGCGGCTATAGGATGAAGCGCCCCGCGGCGTCCAGGACCTCGGCGAGCGCGCTCGCGTTACCCGCCGCCAGGCTCGTCGTCTCCTGGACCGCGAGCTGTATCTCCGCGGTGCCGCTGGCTATCTCCCTCTCGCTCCCGTGTACGGCGCCGTTTATGGCCTTCAGGCTGACGACCTGTCCTAGTATGACGCCGTTCCCGGCGGCCATGTCGTCCGAGCTCCGTCGCACGTCGCCCGATATAGCCTTCAGCTGGGCGAGCTCGCGGAGTAGCTGAGCGCCCCCCGTCCCCTGTTCCGCCATCGCGTCGCTTATATGCCTTATACCGTCGTCCAGGGGCCCCGTCTTCTCGACGATGGACGCGAAAGCCTGCGTAACGGCGTCGGTCGCGGAGCGTACGCCTCCGATCGAAGCGGAGACCTTGCCGAGGTCCCTGGATATGTCGTTAGCCTGCGCGGAGGCCTGCTCGGCCAGTTTACGGATCTCGTCCGCCACGACGGCGAAGCCGCGGCCGGATTCGCCGGCATGGGCCGCCTCTATGGCCGCGTTCATCGCCAGCAGGTTCGTCCTCGAGGCGATATCCTGAATTACCGAGACGGCGTCGTTCAGGTTCTTGGAGACCTGCGTTATGGCCTGCACCGACTCGTTGACGTTATGTATGCGGGATCGGCCTTCCTGGCCCTCGCGCTTCAGCTCGGAGCTGGCCTCGGACGCGCCCTGGGCGCTCCTGGCGACGCCGTCGATATTCGCTATCATCTGCTCTACGGCGGACGCCGACGAGCCGAGGATCTCGTTCTGCCGGCCTATCAAGCCGCCCAAGGCGTCTACGCCCCGGGCCGCCTGTTCCATCGCGGCGGATAGCTCCGCCACGGCCCTCGACTCCTCGTCCAGCCTCTCGCCGTTGCCTACTATATTGCCGTTTATCTGGACTACGGCCGCGCCGGTCTCCTCGATATTGGCGATCAGCTCCCGCTCCCGCTGCGCGAGAGCGTCGAGGCGGTCCTTCAGCGTGCTTATGAGGCTCCTGAGGGCGAGCACGAGGCCGTTCACGTTAGACGCTATGATGCCCAGCTCGTCCGTACCGGTCATGGGGCTGAGGGTTCGTAGGTCGCCAGCCCCTACTCCGGCTATGAATCCGCTTAAGGTCCGTATGCCCTTGCTGATGCTTAGGAGGGTCAGGACGAGGACGGACGCGATCAGGGCCATGCCCGTCGCGACGACGCCCGCGAGAGACGCGTAAACCGTCCGCACGGTCTTCTTCGAGGCGGAAAATCGTCGCTCGGTATCGTCCCTGACGACCAGATCGAGCTTCTTCATGGCGCGATCCAAGTCTAGGAAGCTGGCTCCGACCTTCTCGACCTCGGCCTCCGTCGGCGCGTTTCCCGCCTGGAACGCGTTACTCACCGTGGCGAAAGGCGCCGCGTACATCTCGAAGTTCCCGTATACCTCGTCGAGGGCCTCGAACTGGTCCGGGCTTAGCTCGTCGAGCATGAAAAGGGCCACCATCTTGTCGCGGGCCGCCCCCAAGGCGAGCTCCATCTCCTTTATGCGGATCTCGACCGCCGAGAGCTCCGTTCCGTTCCAGGCCGCGTATACTGCGTCCAACAGGTACTTCTGCGCCTCCCAAGCCAGGATCTGCAGTTCGTACGACTGGCTGCTAAGATCGTTGTATACGCTGTTCATGCTATCCATCGTTACCTCCAGGGAGGATAAGCCCCTCGAGGAGACGACGACTAATCCGGAAAAGGAAACCAGGATGACGACGCCGAGCACGATGAATTTTGCAAGCAGGCTCGAGCGTTTAGCCTGCGCCGGTTTCGATGTTTCAGTAGGCATCCTAATCCTTCTATTAGATTATTCTTTTACGAGCCGACCTGAGCGCGTCGCGGCTAGGATCAGAGTATCGTCTAATATGTCAAATATGTCAATAATTAAATATCTATTGCTGTTATAAATATATACTAGTTATATACTTATCTCACGGCCCCTCGCTCTTTCGGCCCCGCCTCCCCGTCCTGGCGGCGAAGACTACGGCTAACGCGACGGGAGGCAGAAGGAGGAGCGCGCCTAGGGCATAGGAGGTTCGCCTATACAGGACCCTCGCGTTCCTCGCGTCCCAGGGCGGAGCGTCGAAGACGAGGCCGCGGCTCTCGTACAGCCGCCTTACGTTGAGTAGCTGTACCACAGGCTTCCGCGCGCGCATGAACGATTGCATCAGCCCCGGCCCGGGCGGGACCTCCGCGGATCCCGGCGATACGACGCCGGTCGCCAGCGACAGGCCCAGGTCGGCTCCGGACGAGGCGTAGTTGCCGCCGATATTGACGAGCGCCGCGGCCGCCCCGTCTCCGTCCAGGGCGGCCGCGCGCGTCGCGACGGATTCCTCGAGCGACGAAGGCGAGGATACGCGAAGGCCGCCGGCCTCGAGCCGGGCGATCATCGACTCGAGCAGCTCGGAGTCCATGTCCAGGCCCCGGTCGTCCGATCCTCCCGGGCTTACTCCCACTATGGAGTAGTCGTACTCCGGCGGGAAGGCCGAGGCGGCGGCCGATACTATGTCGACGACGTTAAAGTCGGCGTTATTGGCGCCCCAGCTCGAGGAGCCGAGGGAGAGGAAAAGCCGGGCCTCGGCGTCGAGCGCGCCGCACGCCGCTATGGCCGCCAGCGCGAAGCCGGGGAACGAGCCCGACGCATTGACGGCCACTACGGCCCCGGACGAGACGCCGGCCTCGCGCAGGAGCCGTACGAGGAGGGCCGCGGCCTCGGGCGTGGCCGCGCTCCGCTTGGCCTCTATCTGGCCGAGGGTGGTGGTGATACCGGAATACGCCTCGCCGATGAGCCCCGTGCCGTAGCGGTCGGCCTCTGCGTCAAGGCCGAGGCCGAGCCTGGAACGGGCCTCGCCGGCCGCGGCTATAGCCAGGGCCTGGACGCGAGCGGCCTCGAGGGCCTGCTCGTCGATATACCGTCGCGCGGGTCCCGCGGGCACCCTCGCCGTGAAGGCGGGAGACGAGACGAGCGAGACGATCAGGGTCGCGGCGGCGGCGTACAGGGCGAGCCCCGCGCATAGCGCCACGAAACCCGTGCCGCACGGCGTCCTGGCCGGCCTGGGCCGGAGGGCGGCTGGCAAGGGCCTCATGCCCAAGCCCACGCCAGGGATACCGTATACACGACGGCTACGACGGCGCCCATGGCTAGAAGCGTCTTTACGGGGCCCTGCTTCTCCATGTCCGAGGCTATGATGCCCGGCACTATCCAGCCTACGGCCCTGAGCCCGGCGAGCGCCGGGCTGATAGACGGCAGGAAACGCCGGGCCAAGGCCGACAGCGCGCACGCCGCGATTATGGATACGGCGAAGCGCCTGCGCCCGTAGAGCAGCGCGTATCGGGACGCGAGCCTTAGGATCCCCATGGTAACGAGGGCTATCGTTACCGTCAGCGCAATCGCCAGGGGTTCCCTTAGGTACAAGGCGATATAGCCGGGGACGATGAGCCCTCCCGGGGAGACGCCTGTCAATTCCGTGAAGAGGAGGCCCATGAAGATGCCAAGGAGGATGTACGCGTCAGGACTCATTGTGCGCTCCAGTGATAGCTCGGGTTTCCGGAAGGACGGTGAGAGGCTCGCGGGAATCGACGCAGGCCCGGAGCCGCGTACCTAGCCCCACCCTGTTCCCGACGCCGACTATCAGGCAGGCTTCGGGGCCGGGGGATCCGTCGACGCCCCCCGCCGGCGGAAGCGCGCCGAAGAGGCTTTCGGGGTCGGGGAGCCTAGCGTACGGGGCGGAGGCCGAGTCGAGGGCGGCGCGAGCGTAGCGGGGCAAGGGGCCTAGGAAGAGCGCCGTATCGAAACGCCTCCCCGGGCCGCATTCCGCGGCCGCGTACTCCGCGAACTGCAGGCACCGGTCCGGCCTATCGGGCCTATTCACCACGACGAGGACCCTGCGTCCCCAGGCCACCCCTTCAAGGTCGGCTCGCTTTAGCGCCATGTCGACCAGGCGGGAGGTCGAGGCCGGGTCGTTGGCCGCCAGGGCGTCGGCGAACCAGAAGGATCCGCCCCGTTCGTCCAGCCAGCGGACGAGCCTGAATTCGCCCGGGTCCGCCGTATAGGAGCGCAAGGCTTCCAGGGCCGCGGCAGGCGGCAGGCCGAGGGCGTCGGCCGAGGCCAGGAGACAGGCCGCGTTCTCCGGTATATCCGAGAGGCCGACCCCCTCGGCCGGGGCTCGATAGAAGAAGCCGGCCCTCCGCGCCTCGGCCTCCGCGGCCCATAGGTCGGAGAATTCGGGATCGGCCGTCGCTACGGCCCCTCCGGGCGGGATGGTGGCCGCGAAGGCCAGCGCGGCCTCGCGGGCCGTACCCTGCTCGAGCCGGTGGTCGGCCCGGGCGTTGGTGATGACGAGGAGGTCGGCGCCCAGGTACAGGGCCGATACCTTCTGGAGCTCCGGCAGGACGGCGTTGCATTCGAACACCAGGGCGTCGGCCCCCCGGAGGGCGGCGAGCACGGCGTAGTTCCTCTGCTCGCGGACGTTCGCCGGCCCTAGCCTCCTAATGACCCGCTCTGCCCCGTCGGGCGAGAGCAGCCTCGGCTCGGTACCTGTGGTCTTCCCGTAGACGGTATAACCGGCGGCGCGGAGCATGGCGTGCGTCATCCTGGTCAGAGTAGACTTCCCGCGCGTGCCGTTCACGTGCACGACTACCTTGAATCGCCCGCGAGCCCATCCGACGACCAGCCTCTCGGCGAGGAGGAGCGCGGCGCACAGCCCCAGGACGCACGACGGAAGCAGTATAGCGGCACTCATCCCGGCTTACCTCGCCAGCAGCTCGAGGAACGCGTCCCCGTAGCGCGCTAGCTTAGCCCGGCCGACCCCGTAGACCGTCGCGAGCTCCTCCTCCGACTGCGGCCGGCTCGTCGCCATCTCCTTCAGGGTCCTGTCGGGGAACACGACGTAGGGCGGGACGCCCGCCTCGTCGGCCAAGCGCTTTCGCAGGGCGCGGAGGGCCATGAACAGCTCCTCGGCCGCGCCGTCGCCGTCGTCGCTCGAGCGGACGAAGGGCCGCTCCTCGCCTAGCCGCCTCCGGCTACGCTTGGAACCTAGGGCGCGGTCGACGCCGGAGCCGGCGCGGCTTCCGCCCCCTATCGCGTCGACCGGGACGGGATAGGGGGGCTTCTCCTTGAACATCGAGTAGGCCGGCGCGCCGAGCGAGAGGGTCGATCGCTCGGGATCGCGGACGAGATGCCCGGTCGCGGCCAGGCGGCGCGCCAGGGCCAGCCAGTCCTGCCTCCCCAGCTCCGTCCCTATGCCGAAGGTCGAGAGCGCCGCGTGCCCGAAGCGTGCCACCTTCTCGGTCTCCTCGCCCAGGAGCACGTCCACGACATGGGCCGCGCCGAAGCGCTCGCCCGTCCTCTTGACGCAGGAGAGGAACTTCAGCGCGGGCACCGACAGGTCGGCGGTCTCGCGGGGCCCCGAGAGGCAGTTATCGCAGGCTCCGCAGTTGCGTTCCTCGCGCGCCTCGCCGAAGTGGTCCAGTATGACGGCGCGCCGGCAGAGATCGCTCTCGGCGTAGTCTCGCATCGCGTCGAGCCGCGCCATCGCCGCCCGGCGCTGGTCCTCGTCGAGCGACTCGAAGAGCCTGGAGGCGGCCATGACGTCGCCGGCCCCGTAGAACAGGACGCATTCGGCGGGCAGCCCGTCGCGGCCGGCCCGCCCTATCTCCTGGTAATAGTTCTCCACGCTCTTAGGGAGGTCGGCGTGGACCACGTACCTGACGTCCGGCTTGTCGATGCCCATGCCGAAGGCCACCGTGGCGACGACGACGAGCAGGTCGTCGCGGACGAAGGCCTCCTGGACTCGCGACCGTTCCTCGGACGGCAGGCCGGCGTGGTAGGCCCCGGCAAGGACTCCGGCTCCCCGGAGCGCCTCGGCCAGCTCCTCGGTCTTGCGACGGGAGCCGCAGTAGACTATGCCCGACTGGTCCGGCCTCGAGAGCGCGAATCGTACGACCTTGCGCCTCAGCTCGAGCTTGCGCTCCACCGAGATGCGCAGGTTGGGCCTGTCGAACCCTCCGAGGAACACGGCCGGGTCGCGAAGACCCAGGCAGCGGGCGATATCGACCCTGACGCGCTCCGTCGCGGTCGCGGTCGTCGCGAGCCACGCCGCCCTCGGGTAGCGCTCCCGGAGGGCGCCTAGGGTCCGATACTCGGGCCTGAAGTCGTGGCCCCACTCGGAGACGCAGTGCGCCTCGTCCACGACTATGAGGGCGGGCGGGGCCGCGTCGACGAGCGACAGGAGGCGTTCGCCCGAGAGCGACTCGGGGGCCGCGTATATGAGCTTGACGGCGCCCGCTCTAACGCGGGCCTCTATCTCGCGCCTTTCCTCGAGCTCCAGCGAGCTATTTATGAAGGCCGCGTCGACCCCAGCGGCCGTCAGCGCCGACACCTGGTCGCGCATGAGCGCTATCAAGGGCGAAACGACGAGGGTCGTGCCCGGCAGGACGAGGGCGGGTATCTGGTAGCATAGGGATTTGCCGCCCCCCGTCGGAAGCACCGCGAGACAATCCCTGCCTGCCAGGGCCGCTTCTATGATCTCTCGCTGGAACGGCCGGAACGAGTCGTATCCAAAGACGGTCTTCAGTATCTCTTCGGGACGGGAAGTCTGCATGGGCGATATTGTATATGAAAACGGCGTCGGGAGGCAAAGGCGCTTCCCGTCATTCCCCGCCCTCGGGCGGGGGGCTAACGTCGTCCTTCCCGATGTCGGCCGCCAGCGCGCGGAAGACGCCGCACAGCGACAGCGTCAGCAGGACGTGGTATATCATCCAGCCGGGCAGGCCGAAGGCGGTCGTAGGCGCGGCGCGGTAATTCCATGCGTCGACGCCCATCAGCCCGGCCAGGAGCGCCGCCGCTACGGACAGCGCCCGTCGCGCGGGAACGCCGGCCCTCGGCTTCCGTCCGGCGATCGGCCGCCCACGCCCCGCGCCCGAGGCGAGCGCCGAGGCCAGCGCCATCGCGACGGCCTGCGCCCCGAGATTTAGGAGTACGGCGGGTACGGGCGATACCAATAGCCCCGCCGACTCGAACGCCACGAGGCAGGTGCCTACCGCCAGGGCGGCGGCGGCGGGGAACCGGCCCAAGCGCGGCGCGTAGATGGCGGCGAGCGCGACCGGCATAAGCGTCGCGTAGCCGGGGAAGGCGGTCTTTCCCAGGAAGTCGAGTATCGACGAAGGCGGCCTTATGGAGACTATCCAGGCGCCTCCCGCGAGCGCGACGGCGGCCAGCGCCGAGGCCTTCGGTCCTCGAAGCCGGGGGGGCAGGAAATCCGTCGCTATCATCGAGGCGCACGACAGCAGTTGGCTGTCCATCGTCGACATGAGCGCGGCCAGCGCGGCTATAGAGAAGACGGGCCCCCATACCGGCCCGGCGAGAGCGGTCGTCAGTACAGGAAAAATGCTGTCGCTGGCCGTCCCCGACAGGCCGGGAATCATGGCCGATCCGAACACGCCGACGGCGCAGACGGGCAGGAAGACCAGTACGGCGATCGCCGGATACGCGACCATGCTGGAGAGCAGGGCCCTGTCCGAGCGGGCCGAGTAGAAGCGCTGTATGAAATGAGGGAACATGGGATCGGCCAGGGCCCAGAGCGCGTAGTAGCCCAAGAGCGGTAGCCACCCGAGCGTCTCTCCGACGCCCGAGCGGGACATCCGGCCGGGCGAGGCGGCGACCGCGGCGGCCGCCCCTGACGGACCG
>Ga0180007_10004626_pt1 | contig 14444 bp, 14 predicted proteins | sample MM_PC_MetaG_FD_121122 | JGI IMG/M metagenome (GOLD analysis project Ga0180007, IMG submission 121122) | Groundwater microbial communities from the Aspo Hard Rock Laboratory (HRL) deep subsurface site, Sweden - MM_PC_MetaG | ecosystem: Environmental > Aquatic > Deep subsurface > Groundwater... | reverse complement strand
TTTCCGACACGGCGCACCGGCAAGGCAACCTTCTTTAAAGGGGTTAATGCCGCCAACGACATTGAAGACTGTTCTTCAGCAACAACTTTTAGAGGCGCTGATGTCTCCGCACCAACAGAAGATGACGGTTCCGTAACGGGTTTTAACGACTCTGACGGCTCTGCAGTCACGGATGATCGTGCTTCAGTGACCGGCTTTAACGGTTCTGATTTTTCCAGAGTATCAGTCGTTTCGATGGTGTTTTTATTTAATTTAATATCGGCAAGCCATGCTGAAGGATTTTCCGTGGAAATCGGCAGCAGAAAAACAGCAAAAAAAATGATAAAAAAAAAACCAAGCCTGTCCGTTTCCCAAAGGATATAAACGGGGTCTGGATCTGTCTGCGGGGTTCAAGCTCATGGATCGCGATGTTTACCATGGAAAGGGTTACTTTTTTCTGGTCAAGGCTGTAAGCCACCAGAAGGGACCTGTCACAGACAATATTAATCAGTCTGGGTATCCCCCGGGAATATTTATATATCTTATTCTGAGCCCTGACCGTGAATATTGTTCTGGGTTTCCGGGAAGCGACATTGACCCTGTGCACAATATAATTCCGGGTTTCCGCCAGGGTCATCGGCTGGATATGGTAACTTAGATTTATTCTCTGTCTGAGCTGGCGCATTTCATAGGAATCAAGAATATCACCAAGTTCCGGCTGCCCCACCAGAATAATCTGGAGCAACTTGCTCCGGGTTGTTTCAAGATTAGACAACATCCTCACCTGCTCTAAGGTTTCCCGGCCCAGGTTCTGAGCTTCATCAATGAGCAGGATGACAGATTTCCCCTGGGCTTTTTTTTCCAATAAAAATTCATTCAGGGCAAGGGTCAGATCTACCGGGTCGGAAGCTGAGCAGACAATCCCCAGCTCCCGGTGGATTGCTTTGAGCAGCTGGAGCGAATCCAGTTTTGAATTAAAGATAAAAGCCGTTTCAATATCCTTGTCCAGCTCTTCAAGAAAAACCCGGCACAAGGTGGTCTTCCCTGTCCCGACCTCACCCGTGATCTCCACAAACCCATCCCCCTGAGAAGTCGCATAAGCCAGGTGGGCCAGGGCTTCTTCATGACTTTTTCCCAAAACCAGAAATTCAGGATTGGGAACCAGTTTAAAAGGTTTTTCCTTTAAATCGAAAAATGCATTATACATCTGTATTGCTCCATAAGATCAGAAATGACGGCGCATCAGAATACGACTTGTCATATAAAAACAGGACAGTCAAGGAATTTTTTGGGATACTGAATCAATAAAAAAAAGATGAAGGGCCTGTGGCAAAAACACCAGGCCCTGATAAAAAACCTTGTGGCAGGAATCAATCCATAATTCAAATTATAGTGTTGCAAATAATGGCCAGACTATATTTCCCTTTCATAGCAGGAATATGAATTTTTATGCGCCTCCATTCCCTGTTTGATTTTTTCCGTGATAATTCTTTTTTGTTTGTCATCAAGAGAATTATAAAAACTTGTAAACAAAGCCAAATTTTCTGACAATGAATCTGACATCAATTCTATATCAGCCTTAAACTTTCCTGATATTACTGCAAGATCCGGGTTTTCTTTGTCAAATTCAGCCATGGTGTGTTGTTTGAATTCCATTCTTGTCTTTAACCCATTGTCCATGAACGCCTCTAATTTAGAACGCAAATTATCATATTGTTTCTGCTGTGTTTCAGACAAATCAAGGGGTTTAATTTCTTTATCCATTCTCCAGAGCATAAAATTTCCAATTTCTTTGTGCATAAATGGCGGCATCCCTCTTTTATGAAACCGATTAAAACCCATACCAGGGTCACCATAAGGTCCGCAGGCACCTGTGATCATCACAAAACCAAATACTGAAACCATAATAACCAATAGTGAAATACTGGCAACGGCAATTGTTTTTTTCTTTTTTGTCATGTTAAATCTCCTTTTAAAAATCAATTTAAGGTTCAATCCTTTTTTAAAACTATCTCTTCTTAAGACTGTTTCTTCTTAAGGATGGTTCAAGAATAGATACAAAATGTATATTAAATATTTTCAATTTGTAAAAAAATGTAAATTCGTTGTAAAAGAGGTTAAGAAGGTATTTTTAAAGATCATAACTATGAAAAGAAAAATTCTTATTATTGATGATGACATACGACTGATTGAACTGCTTTCAGAGTATCTTGGTGGAGATCAATTTGATGTTTCTGCTATCTTTGACGGGATGACTGCCGTGGCTGAAATAAAAACACGGATGCCCGATCTGATCATTTTAGACTATATGATGCCTGGCAAAGACGGTCTGGAAGTTTTAAGAGACATCCGGCGCCATTATGATCTGCCGGTTATCATGCTGACGGCTAAGGGTGATGATACAGACAGAATTGTCGGTCTTGAACTGGGAGCAGATGATTATCTTCCAAAACCATTTAATCCAAGAGAGCTTCTGGCAAGGATCAAGGCGATTCTTCGCCGTCATGTCACACCTGTTCCAAATGGTCATCACAATAATGATCTTGTCCTTCGATGGGGTGACCTGATACTGAATAAAGCGGCTCACACCATTGAAGCCAATGGCAGCGTTATTGATCTGTCAACAACGGAGTTTAAAATACTTGAAGTGTTGATGAAAAATCCAAACAGGGTCTTAAGCCGTGATCAAATAATGGATATGGCACAGGGAAAAGATTTTATGGCCTTTGACAGAAGTATTGATATTCATATCAGCAAATTAAGAGCTAAAATAGAAACCGATCCGGCTTTACCCAAAAGGATCAAAACAATCTGGGGGACCGGATATATGTTTGCAGGATCGATATGAAACTAAAAAGCCTTTACAGCAAATTGCTCCTGTCTTTTTTAGGTGTTCTTTCGGTTACCATAATACTGATTTTTGTCTTATTTATTATTACTGCAGGAAGATCTTTTAAACATTATATAGACAAACAGTCCATTGCAAAATTAGTCATTTTCAAACATATGATCCAGGAAAAAGTAAACCAGAAACCATCCATCCCCATTGAACGGAACAATGAGGTCAATGAACTGTTGCATATGCTCTCTGATCTTTTTGATGTCAGGATATGGGTTACATCACCCGATAAAACCGTTTTAATAAAAACCTTTTCCTCACCGATTGATATCAATTTAAAAGACAGGGCAGATTATGATGCTTCGCACGATGGGATCAAATTGTATCATCTATCCCGCAGGCACGTGAATTATTATGCGCAATTATCTATTATGGTTGATAAAACCATACACATCATCCATATTCATCTTTACACAAAAAACGAAAGAAAACCTGAAGCAACTTTCCTTATCGGGCTTTTATGCATAGGTGTTATCATTGCTGTTCTTATTGTGCCATTAACAAAAATCATAACCAAAAGAATTAAACAGCTTAAGCAATCTGCCCTTGAATTTGCCGATGGGAATTTAAGTTGCAGAACCCGGGTCAAAGGCTCGGATGAAATTGCCGAGCTTGGGGATTCGTTTAATGTTATGGCTGACAAACTTGAAAAGATGATACAGGGCAACAAAGAACTTTTTGCAAACATCTCCCATGAACTGAGAAGTCCTCTGACCCGGATACGGGTCTCAACAGAATTGATTCAGGATAAGCTTGATGCAGGCTTAAAAAAAGATATCAATCGATATCTTCATCATATTGATCAGGACATTGAAAGCCTGGATAATTTAATTGATAAAATTTTAAAATTATCAAAAATGGATTTTCAGGAATCTGCTTTATCTTTGGAACAGATTGACTTTAATCTGCTTTTAAAAGACTTGAAAAAAAGATATCAGCCGTTACTGGAACAGAAAAATCTGACTTTACAAATGGATATCATGGATTCGCTGATCCTGAATGCAGATAAAAATATCCTCGCATCCATTCTTTCCAATCTTATTGACAATGCCATAAAATATACGGAAAAAAGCGGTAAAATCCATATTACTGCGTCTAAACCCAAAGAAGGAAGGCTTATTTTCAATATCACAAATACATATCGGCAACTTGATTCAACAGAAATAGAAACGATTTTTGAACCGTTTTTCAGGATAAAAGACAGTAAAAATCCCGGGTCAGGTCTGGGATTAACCATTGTAAAAAAACAAGTCAAACAATGCAACGGGCATATCGCTGCAAGAAACAGTAAAAATGGATTAACATTTGAAGTAACATTTTCAGTTTGACAGGGACGGCAAATTTTATAAGGGACACAGAGACTATGGATCTCCAGAACAGGACGCAGATTAACGCAGATTTTGAAAGATTACCAATCTGTGACTATCTGTGACTATCTGTGACTATCTGCGTCCATAAACCAGTGGCGAAAGGTAAGGCCTTCCAAAATAGTGTTATTTCATCTGTGCCGGCAGCCATAAAGCGATCTCCGGGAACACAAAAACCAGGATAATGCCTAAAATCAGGATGATTACAAACGGGACAACACTTTTTATGATAAAAGAGAGGGGTTCATCAACAATCCCTTTAACCGTGAACAGATTGAGTCCTACGGGCGGCGTGAGCAATGCTGTTTCAATGAGCATCATCAATATAACCCCAAACGCAACTGTGTCTATCCCTAAAGCCGGAAGCATGGGTGCAATCACAGGAACGGTCAAAACGGTGATTGATCCGCCGTCCAGGAACATCCCCAGACAAAGATAAAGAATAACAATCAGGAAAATAACGCCCCAGATCGGAAGACCGGACAAAAGGATGAATTCAGTAAGGTTTGCCGGAATCTGAAGAAGGGTTATCACGTTGGACATGACCAGGGCGCCCACCATAATCATGATGATCATTGTTGAAAGGATGCTGCTGTCGATCAGACACTGTATCAACCCCTTCCAGTCTATTTTGCGAAAAATCAAGGCACAGAAAAGACTGTAAATCACCAGTATGGCACCTGCTTCCGTGGGAGTTGCAACGCCTGTGTATATGGATCCAAGAACAAAGACCGGTCCAAGAATGATGACAAAAGATTTTCGCAGCGAGACCAGACGCTCGGTCCAGCTAAAAGATACCCCCTCATATTTACCGCTGACCCTGCAAAAAATTACAATATATATGCTGAACATGATGACCAGCATAATTCCCGGAATAACACCGGCCATGAAAAGGTCTCCCACGGATGTATCCGTCAGAAAGCCATAAACAATGAACCCGATACTGGGCGGGATGATCAACCCCAGGCTGGTGCCGGTCACCGTGCCGATGACCAGCTTTTTATCGTAGCCCCGGTCAAGCAGCGGTTTCATGGCAACAAGGGTGATGATTGCCGTAACTGCCGTGCTGGATCCGATCATGGCTGCCAGGATTCCTCCGGTGATACAGGTCCCCACACCCAGACCGCCCGGCATCCAGCCAAGCCATTTGCTGCTCAAATCATATATCTGCTCACCCAGTCCGCTTCTTGATAGAATAAGTCCGCCAAGGGTAAACAAAGGAATGGCCAGTAAAATAAAATTGGTGGTCGTATGTTCCGCCACAATGGGCAGGGTATTTAAGCCGCCAATATTTCCATGGAAAAACAATAGCCCGGTAAGGCCAACCAGCCCGAGGGCAAAGGCTATGGGCATCCCCCAAAACAAAAGTATCAGGGCAAAAATAAGAATACCCAGGGGCTGGCTGAAAAAATAAACACCGATTCCCACGGCCGTTGACAGCAAAAAAAATAAAACCATCACAACGGGCGAGACAGCGGATGCGTCAGAGGATTTTTCAGGATTCATATTCAGCCAAAAGACTCTGGCCTGAATTTTTCTTATGATTTGAATGGCACTTAAGGCCATACCGCTGGGGATTGCCAGAAAAACAAGCCACATGGGATAACGGAACAGTCCTTCACTCGTGGAATTATATTCAACCGCTTCCAGAAAATGACCAAAGCCATAAACCCCCAGCGCACAGATAAAAACCAGGGAGGCAATATCCGTGGCCACACCAATGGCCTGCCGGGTTTGAGCAGGCAGACGGGCGACAAAAATATCACAGGCAACGTGTTTGTCTGATTTGATACCATATGGAACAGACAAAAACGTAAACCAGATAAATATCAGCACTGAAATAGACAAAACCCATGACGTGGGCTGATCCAGAAAATGCCGGGAAAATGCCTCAAAGAACATAAACAAGGCCACACACAGCATCATCAGACCGGCTATCAGAGCAAAGGCAAAGGAAATGCGATCTATCAGCACCCCAAGGCGCGGCTCTGGTGAAACCACTATTTTATCCATTATACGTCCTTAATAAAAGCCGTTATAAACCCTGACATCTTCTACTTTGATGCTTCCAGCAGATCCCATAATTCCTGGAAATAATCGCCAAGCTCCTTTTTTGCAAACTCTTTCATCACGGGTTTGACGGTATTGACAAGCTTGATTTTCTCTTCGCCGGAAAGTTCTACAAATGCCTTTGCTTTAGATTTCAGAAATATAAAATCCTCTTCCCGTTCCCTGGCTGCGTAATCCCTTGTCCAGGCTTCATACTCTCTGGCTGTGTCTGTTAATATTTTTTGATCCGAGCTTGAAAGTTTGCTCCAGGATTCGTTGTTGACGACCAGCCACATACTAAAATAAGGGATGGTCGGATCAACGGTCAGATACGGCGCCACTTCATAGAGTTTGCTTCGTCGCCATCTGGAGACTCCGGAACCGGCTCCCTGGATGGTTCCCCGTTGCAGGCCAGTATAAATTTCTTTTGAACTCAGGCTGATGGGAACAACCCCCAATGCATTGTACATGGTTGCCATGGCAGTTCCTGAAGTACGCATTTTCAGCCCCTTGAAATCATCAATCGTTGTAATGGCCTTATCTCTGCATCCGAGCAAACTGGTCCCAAATGACCATGCGGAAAGCAACCTGCCGTTAAAATACTTTTCAAACTCAGCTGACGCTATCTCGCGGGTCCTGGGGTTATCAAGGAATCTGTAATAATGTTCATTGCTTTCCCAGCAACCCATGGCACCAAAAGATCCGATAAACTCCAACACGGGTGAACGCTGCCCGACCAGGGCCACATGCAGAAGACCGATATCAATCTGATTCTTTGACATGGCCTGCATAATGGACTTTGCATCATATAAAGATCCGGCCCCATAGTGTTTAATGGTAATTTTACCGCCTGTTCTCTGGGCCACTGCCTCTACAAACTTCTGGGCGGCTATTTCATGGTTGCTTTTTGGTGGCGTGGTGGTGGCAAAACTCAGACTGCCATCGCCGGCAACGGCGCAGTTTAAACCTGTTGTGACCATCAACAGGGAGGCAAACAAACAGAGTGCGACACATAAAGGATTAAATCGTTTCATTTTTTTCTCCTTCAACAGAATTCCCCTGGCATCTATTGTGTTGGGTTTAAAAATAATTACGTTCCAGGGAACGCAAGTGATCAAGTCCGATCAGACGATTGAACGCCTCAAAAGAGAGCATCCTGTCACTGAAACCAGCCGTGGTTCCGGTAGCAAAGAGTTCAGCCATCAGATCTCCCACAACCTTTGCTATTGCATATGTGGCAGCCACAGGAAAAACTACGGTGTTGTAACCGATCTTTTCCAACTCTGCGGCAGACAGTAAAGGCGACTTGCCCCCTTCTATATTATTGGCCAGCAAAGGGGCATCTACCTTTGCGACAATCTGTTGCATCTGCTCGATCGAGGTGGGCGCCTCAACAAAAATCAGATCTGCTCCAGCCTGAAAAAAGAGATTGGCCCTGTCAATGGCATCTTCCAGGCCATTGACAGCCAGAGCATCGGTGCGGGCCATGATAACAAAATCATCATCCTTCCTGGCATCCACGGCTGCCTTGACCTTTGCAATCATCTCCTGCTTTCCGATGACCTGTTTATCACGCATATGTCCACATCGTTTGGGAAAAACCTGATCTTCAATAAACATTCCTGCTGCTCCTGTTTTTTCAATCTCTCTGACAGTACGGCGAACGTTGAGCACACCGCCATGACCCGTATCGCCATCTGTAAAAACAGGGATGTCTACGATATCAACGATTCGACTGACACAATCGGCCATTTCCGTTAAAGTTAAAAATGATAAATCAGGTTGACCCAGAAGCGATGCACTGGCAGCGTAGCCACCGATAGTTAATGCGTTAAATCCGGCCTGCTCTACAATTTTCGCTGTTAATGCGTCATGAGCACCCGGCATTACAAGAATACCGTCTTCAAGGATATACTTTTTGAGCAAACTTGTTTTTTTCACTTTCCAAACTCCTTTGTTTTCTCACAGCAAATAACCCGGGCAAAAAAAATTATCCCCGGTTTAAGGGATTACAAAAAACCACCAGCACTTTGGCCTGTTTCGGGCCAATACTGCGGGTCATGTGCGGACGATCAGAATCAAAATACATTGCATCACCAGCCTGAACAATATATGTCTGACCATCGTAATAAAATTCATGGGTTCCTTCCAGGGTAAATGCCAGTTCCTGACCGGCATGCATGAGCGGCATGGAACTGAACTCCTTGCTCACGGTGACAACATAGGAATCCATGACCCGGTCTGATTTATTAAAGGGGAAAGCATCATAGACTGAGTCAGGAGGGGCACCGGTATGGGTTATGGGTTGGCGTTCCCCTGCCCGGATCAAAGAAAATTTTTCCTGTTTTCTCTTGGGCTCCTCTCCCGTTATAAGAGATATGGCATCCAGGCCAAGGCCAAAGGCAATTTTGGTCAAGGTCCCAAGGGTCGGGGTCTTATCCCCGTTCTCTATCTGGGATAAATAGCCTTTGGAAAGACCTGAGGCCCCGGCCAGTTGATCCAGTGTCCATTCGCGTTCAAGCCGCTTTGTTCTTATGCGGGCGGCAATCACTTTTTCAAGATCCCGGCCGTGCGTTTCAATTTGTATTTGATTCATAATACAATTATGTTTACTGTCAGCAAACAGAAAAATCAAGCTTTTTTTCGCGTCATCACCAAAAATTTTTCAGGTTTTAAAGTTCGCCAATATTTTATGGACGTAGATTGGCGCAGATAATCGCAGATTGGGTGTTCTTAAAAATCTGCCTTAATCTGCGTCCTGTTCTGGAGATTTATATTTTTCCGATTCCCTTATCAAACCCATTCCCAGGAATGGGGTTATTGACGAAATTATCTTAATGATCCAAATGATCCAGTGCCTGAGCTTATTCGTTCCTGAGAATATCTGCCAGGATATCAAACCGGTCAAAGGGGGGCATGATACAGGCCCCTGAATACATTTTTCTGGCCAGCTCGAGCATTTGTCTTGCCTGGACAACGCCTTCTTTTAAGGGATCTTCAGCATTTTTCATCTGCTGTCTCAAAATTTCTGGAACGGCAATCCCGGCCACCTTATCGTGAAGAAATAGGGCATGTTTATACGACAACAGGGGAAGGATTCCCATGATGACGGGGACTTTCAAGTGCCGTGTGGCCATATGAATCTTTTTTGCCGTTTGTTCATCATAAACGGGCTGGGTGACAATAAACTGACAGCCTGCAGCAACTTTTTTTTCCAATCGTTTTGCTTCGCGTTCAAGCCCATTGATTTCAGGCCTGAAATCAAGCACGGCACCCGTATGAAGATCGGAATTCCGGGCCATGGTGATCAGCTGGAACACATTTAAATCGCCCACGGTGGAGGTGATTTCTTCGGCTTTTGATGCTGACGGATCACCCGTTACGGCAATCACCGTATCAATCCCCAGTGCCTTGGCACCCCACAACTCGCTTTGCAGCCCAAGCCGGTTGTGATCCCGAACCGTGCAATGCAATATGGCTGGTTTGTTCGTGGCTTTTTGTATGAGATGGGTGAACACCATGGCTGACATCTTTGGTTTTGCCACGGGATTTGATGCCACACTAAAGGCGTGAAAACCAAGTCCGGCAAGATCAGTCAGTTTTTTCAACAGGTCTTCGGGAAAGTTGCCGTTTGGCGGCACCACTTCAATGGTGATGATAAATTCATTATTGTGCAAAAAAGAAGCTGCCATTTTTCCCTCCAGAGATAAAATTTATTGAAAGCGTTTATCGTGTGAATTTATCATATCAGTTCGTTTTTCTGTCCAATGGCTTTACACACCTGGGCCACAAGAAAGACCATTTGATCAATACTGTCAAGCTCGGCATACTCATCCGCCCTGTGGGAATTGGCCCCCACAATGCCCATCCCGTCAATGGTGGGAGTACCTGCGGCAGAGGTATAATTGCCATCAGAACAACCGCCCGTTGAAATCGCTTCCATGGGCAATCCAATATTCTCCCCTGTTGATTGAATCAGGTCCCAAAGTTTGCGGGTTCCATCCCCCGGTTCCATGGGCGGTCTGTCTATGCCCCCGTGAACCATTATTTGGGCCCCGTTTAAATGAGGGTGTTCGGGCAGGGTTCGAAAAAAAGTTTCAATCCGTTCTTTTTCTTCACGTTTTAAAATTCTGACATCAACCCAGGCCTGGGCCATGTTGGGGATAATATTCACCTTATCCCCGCCTGTAATAACGGTGGTATGGGCAGAGGTTTGCAGTTCATTTTGATTCAACTGATTGATTTTAACAATCTGATGGGCAAGTTCGACAACGGCATTGATCCCTTTTTCCGGATCAGCCCCGGAATGGGCTTCCTGCCCTTTTACAACCACCTGAAACTGGCCGCCGCCTTTGCGTTGAAGCACAAACCGGTATCCTGGCCGGCAGGGCTCGAATACAAAGGTTTGCCGGCATTTTTTTGCCGTTGACATAATCCAGTCTTTGGAAGCATGGGAACCTGTTTCCTCGTCCCCGTTAAAGGTCACACAAACGGAGAGTGAATCAAGAAGACCCTCATGCTTCAGGGTTTCAAGCACATGCAGCACCACAAGCAATCCGCCTTTCATATCGCAGACACCAGGACCGAATGCCCTGTTTCCTTTGATTGAAAAAGGACGCTTTTCAACTTCTCCCGTGGGAAATACCGTATCCATGTGGCCCAGGAACATGATATCAAACGGTTTTTCAGAAGGACTGTGTTCGGCATAAAGACAGGGAACTTTTTGATCCCCTAAAAACAGCACCTGTGTGTCAAAGCCGATCCCGGCAAATCGTTTTTCAAAAAACCGGGCCACTTTTTCGATGCCGCTTTTATTGTCCGTGCTGCTGTCAATATTAACAATGGTTTCAAAATCCGTTAAAAATATTTTATGCCGGGTTTCAATAGTGTGTTTCATCATCGGTTCTCTATTCTTCGCTTATTAAGGTTAAATTTCAGTTGGAAATACGATCATCATATCCGAGGTCATTTCAATGGCGGGTATCATTTTTTCCCCATTGTCCGTTTAATTTTTACCCCGTCATTGCAAAAATAAAGTGGGAAATTAATAGTAAAAAAGCTTTATAGGCCTATGAATAAAGGTTATAATAAGTTTATGAGACAAAAAACAACCCAATTCAGGAGGCCACCACAAGTAAAGTCCAGTAAAGCACAAATTTATACTAAATTCCACAAAATTCCTGAAATTCAATTCCAAGATCAACAACTCACATCTTTCTCAGGTCTTTGGATTTTTCAACCATTGTTTAAACGATTTAATTTGAAAATCAGGCTCAAAAGGATCCCCGATTTTCGGTCACCATGTAATCGTGATGCTGCTTATCAACTTTTTATATTAACTGGAATATAAAAGAATGGTTTGTGACAGTGGCTGCGGGTAATAAACTTGAATTAAAAATTCAATGCTGAAAAAACTGTCAGATGCTATATATTGGGGTTCTCAAATTTTGTATTGCCTGAGTATTACAAAAGTCAGTACACAATCTAAATACAGTATGTGGTCAAATAAACAGGCTGCCCTATATTTATCAGCTAAAGCCTGAATGAATCCTCAAATTATTTATTTTGCAGAATCTTTTAATGCTTTCCCTGGGACAAATTTCGCCACATTCTTTCAGCAATGTTTATTTGTATGCCTGTTTGGGGATTCCTTCCTTTTCTGGCTTTTCTGTTAGCCGTTTTGAATGTTCCAAAGCCAACCAGTCTAACAGGATCATTACCACAAAGAGCTTCTGTAACTGATTTAATTGTGCAGTCGACAGCAGTTTGAGCATCTTTCTATCTGCTTAGAATTTCAGAAACCTTGTTAATTAAATCTGCTTTGTTCATTCTGATCACTCTTTTTCTATAATTTTATCAATGATACAATGTATCAGCTTAACATTTTTATTAAATGAAACTCACAATCAATCAAATTTCATCTATTTTTTTAAAACAACTTTATTTACATCCATAATTATCAATTCCTGACAATGATGGCACAACATATTTAATTTTTGGACATTACCGTTGAATAGGAATCTTTTACAATAAGGACAGCGATATTCTTTAAGAATCGAAATGCCTTGCATTTGTGAAATCATCTGTCCTGTCATATTTGAATTACTCATTTTCATCCAATCCTCCTTTTTCAGGCATTATAATATCTGTGATAAGCAAGTCAGACAAAAGATGCAATATTTTCTGACGACATAGTCCACCTCCTGATAGTTTTTCACGTTGACTGGGTTGAATCCACTTCCCTTATAAAAAGTCGATTTCAGTGTTTTCCACAATCCCAGCTCTGGCCATGGTTGTTGTCATCGTGGTGGTCATACTTCCCATCCACCAATGCCTCATCCGCATGCTCCCGGACATCATCAACAAGGTCGATCTCCTAATCCAGTCGAAACAGGCCAGCCCTTGGCAACACCATCATCGGAATTCTTATCCGGCACATAGATCATTTTTTCTTGGGGAAAAACAGGCCCAGACAATCTCGTCTTTTCAGAAGTCATTTGAAGAGGACCGAGATCGACAGTCCGAATGGCGCTTCACCCGCCATACTTAGATTTTAAGCCCCAGAATTCCAATAGTGCCAATAATGATCAGATAAATCGCGACAATAAGATTCAATAACTTTGGTCTGATGAGAATAGCAACTCCCGCAACAATAGCGAGCACATTTTGGATACTGAAATGCAGTTGAAGATTCATATTTTTGTCTCCTTTTTCTATGTGATTAACACGCCTGACTTTTTGTCCTGAACACCTGTATAATTTTCTTGTGTAATTTTTCTTTGTTCCATCAATATGACTTCCCCTTAATTAATCGTCATGGTATTCACAACACCCTTTACACTGTGGACGTCACCCACAAGCTTGGTGGTCAATTCCTTTTCTGCTGCATTTTTCACATTGCCTTCCAACTTGACCACACCATCATTTGTCTTAACTGTCGTATTCAAGTTGCAGGTTGAGCGATGATACATCAAGGTTGTCTTGGTCAGAGGCGTAATAGATGCATCATCCAAGAGTTCCATAGCCACATTGATTTTTTCGGCCACTTTTGTCTTATTCGATTTCAATATAGCAGGTGAAACGGTTATCCTCCTGCTTTGATAATGTTCATTAACATCGTTTATAGGCGGTTTTGGCATTCTGCGCAGATCGGATTTGGGAAGAATGCATCAGTGGTTGCCACTGCAAGCAGGGCAATATCAATATCAGTTACGTCGCTTATCGTTCTGCTGATCATGACCTCGGTTGTCATTCCGCTGATCGTTGCCTCTCTGATCATGCCCCCGATTGTCATTCCGCTGATCGTTGCCTCTCTGATCATGCCCCCGATTGTCATTCCGCTGATCGTTGCCTCTCTGATCATGCCCCCGATTGTCATTCTGCTGATCATGACCCCGGTTGTCGTTCCTATGATATTGGTTTCGGCTTTTGTCATATTTCCAGTGTTCTTTTTTGTATTTGACCTCTTTGGCATATTGGCTTCTTGGCAGGTCTTTCCAGGGCCCTCTCTTTGACTTCGAGTAGTACCACCGGTTGTCTGTGTAATGATAGTGATAGCCCTGATGGTAATAGTAGGGTTCCTCCTGCATCACCACGAGAAACGGCAGCGCGGGGATGCTCACGACTACATCCACACCTGGACCGTGTACTCCCATCGCCATCACAGTATAGGCAATCAACAAAAATACCATGACAATCGTTGAAATCAAAATCTTTTTCATATTGCCTCCTTAGTAGAGAAGATTATGCCATCCAAATTGATGGCAGACGCTTTTTTATCTTTTAAACTGTTCATCTTGTCCTACTTCATTTCAATTTTTGTACCAAGCTTCAAATATCAGGGTAGCTTCACTCATCATAATGATTTATATAGAGAATTATGTAAAAAGGCTCATTCAGATCAGCGATTAACCACAATAGAAAAAGGTCATATGTGCCCAATCGGTCATATATGGCTTTTTGGGATTTTTTTGATGTTATGAGCGGCAAATGATTATAATGAGGACCCCGGTGAGCCCCTGGAGGGCAACGTCGTAGTGTTAGTATCGCCTCGGATCACTTAGCCACCCTAAACGAGCTTTGCCTTGAAACATTAAACAGAAATTATAGAGCCTTTTCTATTTAGATTGTTTGCTTGTAAAAATCTTCAT
>Ga0180007_10004625_pt1 | contig 14452 bp, 10 predicted proteins | sample MM_PC_MetaG_FD_121122 | JGI IMG/M metagenome (GOLD analysis project Ga0180007, IMG submission 121122) | Groundwater microbial communities from the Aspo Hard Rock Laboratory (HRL) deep subsurface site, Sweden - MM_PC_MetaG | ecosystem: Environmental > Aquatic > Deep subsurface > Groundwater... | reverse complement strand
GAAAAGCGCATTATTTTATATTAAAAAAATGGGATTGGTCTCTTCAGGAAAAAAGTCACAAGGCCATGTGGAAATTATGCTTTCAATGATATTATTTTTAGGATTTTTGATTTTTATATTTGTGTTTCTTTCTAGTGTTAGTAAACCAATAAAACCTGCAAAGATTACAAACTTACAGGATAAAGTTATTGAAGAGATGAGTTCAGATATTGGTATTTTAAGTGTTATTGTTGATACTCCTACTGATTGTTATTTTCTTAGTGAAGTTAATGATGAATATGGTACTAATTTTGTAGAAGTTCAAGATCCTGATGATCTTAGGAAATATACTATTTATTATGGGGATTTTTTTGTTGGTGGTGGGATAAGTTGTGTTCCTAATCTTTTGGATTCTTCCCCTTATGATTTTGAATTAGGATTATACACTGAAGAAAGTATACTGGTTCATAAAAAAATTGTAGATTTGAGAGCTAGATACTTGACAAACTATGGTCAGTTAAAACAATCTCTTAATTTAAGAGATTTTTCATTCAAGTTTAAATATTTGAATGGGAGTAAAGTTGATTTGTTAAGTATTGATTCTTCTGTTGAAAAGATTCCAGATAATGTAGATGTTATTGCAAAAGATATTCCTGTTCGGGTAATGGATGAAAATGCTGAAATCTCTGAATTAATATTAAATATTAGAGGTACTTAGATGATAAAAAGAATGAATAATAAAGGGTGGATAAGAATTGTAGAAGCTGTTATTGCAATTTTAATGATATTGGGTTTTGTTCTTGTTGCAATGTCTAAAGATTTTGAAAAAACGGACATTTCTGAAGCTGTTTATGAAAAACAAAGGTTTATTCTTGAAGTTATTGCTAATAATGAAAGTTTGAGAGAAGATATAATTGGAAGCGGGAATTTTGCGAATACTAACAATTATATTTCTAAAAATATTCCGAGTACTTGGGATTTTGTTATTAATATTTGTGGTGTTAATATGGTTTGTAATGGGGGTACTCCTCAAGATAAAGAAGTTTATGCTAGTGAGACAATTATAAGTTCTACCTTGGGTAGTTTTCCAGGTAAATCTCAGAAGTTAATGTTTTTTATTTGGAAGAAATGAAAGAAAGGGATAAGGTTTATATATTATAAATTCTATGAATTGTTATAAATAAAAAAGACGTGTAAGATGATTAAAAAAGTTTTTATGAGTGTATTAGTATTAGTTGTGTTATTAAATGTAAGTTTTGTTGTGGCACCTACACTTTCTGGAAAAAGTGTTAATGCTGATGAGGGTTATTGTTCTGCACATACCACTTATGAATGGAGCAGTAATCCTAATGGAATTGTTGCTTCTTCGCCTGATTTTTCTCCAGGTGATATAATAAGTGCTATCAATATTGCTGGGACTTATAGTGATCCTGGTGAGAGGGATAATGTAGATTGTGTTACTGCTACAGGAATCGCTGGAGGGATGTCTGCTCCGTTGTTTGAATTTTATGATAATGGGGGCAATTCAATTATTATTCCACAAACATTATCGTCAACTATTGAATTCAAAGATTTTACTTATATTCTTGTTCCTAATGGAGCTGTAGCATTAAAAGCAGGTTTTACAGATACTCGCTTGGATGATAATACTGGAGGTTGTACTTTTGATTTGGTTGTTGAATCTTCTAACTGTGCTCAATTACCAGATACGTTAGATATGGCTTATACAGAAGATAGAAGTTATTTGATGTCTTTAGATATTATAAATGGGAACTGTTGGGCTAGTGGAGGGTGGAGAACTCATGCTGAGGGATATCAAGTTTGTGATGGATCTGCATTAAGAAATGATCAAACAACCATGAATGAGTTTTGTAAATTAAAAGGATATGCTACTGGAAGTGAACTCCAGCATGGGGGTCCTTGGGGTAATCCGGGGGATAATACTATAATTTATTTTGATGGAAGTCAATGGACAACAGCGCGAGGGACTACAGCTAATTATCAAAAAATTGATAGAATAAGATGCACCGGAGCCATAGCTGTAACATGCTGTGATAGTGATGGAGATGGATTTGATAATTGTGATTCGGGGTTTAGGGATGATGGTAATCCTCAGATTGATTGTAAGAATAATGATAATGCTATTTATCCTGGTGCTACTGAAGTTTGTAATGGTTTAGATGATAACTGTATTAGGGGTGTTGATGAGGGTTCAAATATATGCCCTATTCCTGGACACAATTGTGAATTGGGAGTTTGTGTTCCCCCTCCGCCTACAATTATAACATGTTTAGATAATCAGACAATAATAAAATTGTTTGGTGAAAGAAATTCACATGGTGCTTTTTGGGATTTTAATGATCTTGGAGCTCCTTCTCCAATAGATCCTCCAACTATGTATCCTTCAACTTATGAAAAAAGAATATGTTATGAGGATATTTTTGGAGTTCATTATCCTGGAACAAATCCTCATGTGTGTACTTCTGGTGATGCTAATAAGGTTCTTGGGTTGTGGAATGTTGGTAATTCTCATGCTGAAAAAAAGGAAGCTAGCGTTTATACTAATGATGTTTGTTATGGAGACTTAGTTTGTCATACTGTGGATACTAGTTCCGGATTGGTAGGTTGTAATAACAATGAACGAGTTATAGCTAGCTTGTTTCAGGAAACTAATTCTCATGTTTCAAAAGGAGTGGATTCTAATTATAATTACAAGGTTTGTTGTAACTCTTCTTCTGCTCCATATGTGCCTCAATGTAGTGATGGGATTGATAATGATGGTGATGGGTTGATTGATAGAGGGATTGATCTTAATGGGAATGGAGATTTTGATGATGAAGGGGAGGCTTATCCTGATACAGATTGTACTGATGCAACTGACCCGTTAGAAGGGCCTACTCAGTGTAATGATGGGATTGATAATGATGAGAATGGTCCAATTGATTTGGCTGATCCGGACTGTGTAGATGAAAATGATCCGATTGAAGGTTCTGAAACAACTCCTCAATGTAGTGATGGTATTGATAATGATGGGGACGGAGATGTTGATTTAGATGATCCTGATTGTACTGATGCTAATGATCCTCTGGAGGGTACTACTCAGTGTAATGATAATATAGATAATGATATTGATCTTTTAATTGACTGGGATGGAGATATTGATGATGATGGGACTGCAGATGTTCCTATTGACCCGGATTGTGTAGATAATAATGATCCTATCGAGGGTAATGACGGTATAACTACTGGAGAACCTTATTGGGCTGATTTATTGGATAATCCTATTAACACAGCAGGATTAGGTTCTGTTGTTAAAATGATTGTTACAGGAGTTAGTAATAGGATTGAATATAAAGTAAAGAAGGATGTTTCGGGAAGTGATCCTGTTGTTGCTGAAGGTATAACTGATGGGTTTTGGGATGTTGGATTAAATGATGATGGAACAGAGAGCGAGGGAGATTATTATTTTGAATATAAAATTGGGACTGGATCTTGGGAGAACAGTAAAACTTATACAAATGGAATTTTAACAGTTACTTCTGCAAATAATGAACCTCCAGAAGTTAGAATAGTTAGTCCAATAAATAAACAGATGTATTTTGTTGGTGTGAATTTGAGTTTTGAGGCGGTTATTACTGACCCTGATAGTAGAAGTGCTACTTTTACTTGGGATTTGGGAGATGGAACAACAATGGATGGTTATATAAATTTTATAACTGGAGAGTCTGCGAATCTTAGTTTTAATTATAGTTATGAGGGTGCTGTAGGGTTGGGTCAGAAAAATATTGTTTTAGATGTTATTGATTCTAATGAGGAGAGTTCTTCTAATCGTTCTTCGGTTCTTATTATAAATTCTACTTATCTTTTAGCTTATATTGATAATCCTAGAGGTGGTCTTGTTTATGGTAGAACTGTGCAGTTTGACGCTAGAAGTACGTATTCTGTTGAGTCTTCAATCGGTGCTGATGGATGTACTAGAGATATAAATTGTCTTGCGGGAAATTGTCCTTCAGGAACTCAAAATTGTCCTGCTTGTTATTACACTGTATTGGGTGAAGATCCTAGTTTACCTTGTAGTGTTCCTGTTACAAATGCTCCTGTAACTCCAGCAGATGCAATCTATACTAGTGTTAATTTTCACTGGATTTTTGATGGAAATCCACTTTTTAATAAAATAGCTACAGGCGATGATGGGGTTTATTTTCCTTGGGATTTCCTTGTTATGGGGTATCACAATGCTACCTTGAATGCTAGTATAAATCCTTCTTCAATAATTACTACTGAATTTGATGTTGTTTATTCTATTGCTTATTCTACTTGTGTTAATGTTATTAGTGAGGCGGATAGAGCAGCTTTTGGAGGTTTACTTAATTTAGGAAGAAGTTATTGGTGGAATTCTTCAACTGATTTTGTTGATAGTGTTAATGGTTGTCGTAGAGCAGATGGAATTGATAGAAGAGGTTCTCCTTTAGATCCTCCTGGAGAATGCTGTCCTCCAGGCTATGCCTGTGGAACAGACAATACTTGTCAACCCACTGGGAATATGTGGTGCAGTCAATTATCTGAAACCGATTGTTCAGGGCATGAAGGAGAGGCTACGGCAGAACTTGGAGATATAGTCCAATGCAATCAAATAATGACTCCTTATTTAGATCTTTGTGAAAATTTTAGTCGTTGTTTTTGTGAATGGAATAGCACAAATAATGTTTGTGAGGCTAAAAAAGAATATAAAATTAGAAATAAGACTAATATTAATCATGTTTTAACTACAATTGCACAAGCAGATGATGTTTGTGACTCTGATATAAATGGAGATGATCCTGATCCATATGGTGCCTTAGGTATTTGTACTCCGGTGATAACTTATAGTGGAGATTGTTCTCAAGGAGGATTTAATGGCGAAGGTTATCTTTTAAGAAGCTGGAATAAGGTTTGGGATCCTGAAGGATCTGGTTCTCCTGCACCGTTAGATTGTGTGGGGACTGGAAGTGATAGAGTCCCTTGTGCAAATGTGTTGAGGCTGAACTTTTTTAGTTTTATTAATGTAATCATGGTTCTTTTAGGTCTTATTTGTATTTATGGATATTTAATTTTTAAAGAAAAAAGGTGAGGCTGGGTAATGTTTATAAAGTAATTCTTTGTTATAATATAGAAAATGAGGTGGGAAAAAACATTAGGCTTTGCATTCTTAAGTTTATTTTTAAGTGTGAGTTTGGTTTTGGCCACTATTGAACTAGGAAATGTTTCTCATTTTATTGAAAAGGATTATAATGTTCTAGAACCAATTAAGGGATGGATTAATATTAGCTTGGATAACGAGGCTTCGGATACATTAATTAAGGGTTTTAGTACAAACATAACTCTTTTAGATTTTTTAGAGAAGAATGATATAATTTGCGATTTAATTGGTCCTTATGAATGTTCTTGCTTTCCTAATGATTGTGATTCTACCTATTCTAGTTCAGGAAATATTGAAAGTCAAAAATCCTATGAAATGAGTGTTTTAGATACACAACTGTTTGGATTTAGCTTTGTTGGAAGTATATCTGCGGTTACGGATTTTGGGTTTAATGTTTCTACAGATACTGGAGAATCTTGTTTGAGTCCTTTAGTGATTGATCTTTTTGATGATGGGACTTTTGATTATAAAGCTCGCGAGATTTCCGGTAGTTTATGTCATATTGAAAAGCCTTATGGTTGTTATAATTCTTCTCATCAAACAGGGGACACTCTTTTTGAGGGAGAAACATATTGTGGAAAAATTATAATCCCTCCTGCTAGAGGATATAGAATTGGGGCTAAAGTTGCTGGAGAGGGAATAGCTAAATTTCAGATGGAACTTGATGTTGGAGGTTCTTGTATTTTTACTGTTTTTTCAGGAAGAGAGGGAAGCTGTGATATCAATCTAACTGATGCTTTAGATGACTATACTGAAGCACAGGTTTGTATTTCTGCTTATACTGAAGCTACTAGTAATGCTAGTACTTATAAAATAAATTATGAAGATAATGATACCTGCGGATTTGTTGGTGATTCTCAGAATATAGATAATCATCATGATTTTGAAATATTTGCACGTCCGTTAAAATATGCTAATGTTGCTGATTTTAGATTTGATCAGGATATGTTTGATTCGGAAACTTTTAATATTACTGAAAGAGTTTTTGAATATATCATGAATCGGTATAATGGGGAGTGTGACCCTGAATGTATTATTCCGGTTAAAGTTTATACTAGTACAAACCAGACTGTAGATATTTCTGCAGTTATAGCAGATTTTAAAGAGAGAGGGTTAAATCCTGAGAATTCTTATTTTACAAATATTACAGATATTGTTGAAAGCCCTGTGTTTATTACATCTGAATTTTTAAAACTGGATTTACTTGAAGCTAATATAACTGTTCCTTCTATTGAGGGTAATGCTACTATTTTATTAGATATTGGAGATAAAAGAGTGAGTGAGAATCTTTCTATTTTTGTTGTGCCCAGAGTTCGTGAGGTTTTTCCTCGAGATCCGGTTTATTTGGTTCCCACTAATTTTACTGCTATTTTGGAATCTGATATAACTAATTCAAATTTGACTTATACTTGGGACTTTGGAGATAGAACTGCTATTAGAACAACTTTAACTAATCGGGTGCAACATACTTATGATAATAAAACTTCTTATATTTTAAGGGTAAATGTTTCTAATGATTATGGTCAGTCTAGTAAAACTTTTTTGATAAGTGTTGCTAGTCCTTTTGAAGCTATTAATAAAACTTTGGTAAAATACCAGAAGAGTATTAATAATATTAAGAGCGTGATTGCTCGGCTAGATCCATGGATACAAACCGAAGTTGAAGACATGATAAATTTAGTTGATTTAGAGGGTTCGGTGACTCGGTTAAGAACTAGATACCAGGAAACGCTTCAGAGTGATGAGGAAGAGCTTTTGGATATTATGGGTGATCTTCTTGACTTAAGAATTCCTGTTGCATTAGATAAAAAGATAAATATTCCTTCTTCTGCATTTATTCCAAGTGAGGAAAGAATGGATTTGGATATTCTTTCATCAGATTTTCAGCTTGGAAGAATTGAGCCAGGTAGAGGTGAGGATGAGTACTATACTGCAATTGTTATGTGGCAATCAAGTAGTATTAATATGACAATGTTGGGTAGTTCTTACTCTCTTTTGTATGAGGATGGAACTGAAGATGTTTTGTTTTCTTACTATAAATTTATTTTAGATCCTCAAAAAGATATTGATGAGCTTTATATGGTTATAGATGGAGATCCGCTTGAGATGAGTTTTAAAGATAGTTCTCTTCTTGAAGATATTGATGATGGTCATCAAGGTGTAAAATTTTTGCATTTAGATCAATTAATAACTTTTGAATTTTTGCATCCTGATTCTATTGAGGTTTTGAATCCTCCGGTTTTTGTTTCCCCTGATTTTACAAAGTTAAGTTTGGGGGATATTGATGATTATGATTGTAACAGTAATGGTAAGTGTGAATCTGGAGAAAACTATACAAATTGTAGAGCGGATTGTAAACCTTGGAAATGGACGATTTTATTTATTGTTATTGTAATTGTTATAGCTTTTGTGATTTATATTGTATTGCAGGAGTGGTATAAGAGGCATTATCAGGCTCATTTATTTAAGAATAAGAATCAATTATTCAATTTAATAGCTTTTATGAGCAATGGTGTTAATCAAAAAATGGATAGGGGGGCTATATTTAGTAAACTAAAGACAATGGGATGGAAAAGTGAACAATTGAACTTTGCGTGGAAAAAGTTTCGTGGAAAAAGAACTGGAATGTGGGAGATTCCTATTTTTGGTGTTTTTGAAAGAAAAAAAGTTCAAAAAGAAATAGAGATGAGAAAGGGAATGAGTTTTGGTATGAGTCCGGGCGGATTTTCTAAACCGGTTCCTTCAAATGGTGCTCCTTTTAAAAATAGTTCGGGTAGTGCTTCTTTAGGTAGTAAATTATTGAAAAAATAAATCTTAGGTACATTCAGCATGCATGCTTTTGACTATAGAAACATTAATAAATAAAATTTGTGACAATAGTCTATACTTATATTATAAAAATGGTAATTAGAATACTCAGGGATTTTACAAAAAGGATGTTTGGTATTTTTTTTAAAAGTAAAAAAGAGATTAGCCTTGGTTTTTATGGTCCTCCTAATGCGGGTAAAACCTCTCTTGCGAATAGAATCTGTAAGGATTGGACTGGGGAAGAAATTGGAAACGTTAGCAAGATTGCCCATGAAACAAGAAATGTTCAATTTAAAGAAGAAGTTGAGATTAAATATAAGGATAAAAGTTTGAAATTTAAGCTTGTTGATACGCCTGGAATTGCTACAAAGATTGATTATGAGGACTTTATGAAGATGAAAATGAAGAAGAAGGCGGCTCAAAGGCGTGCAAAAGAGGCAACTCAGGGGATTGTTGAAGCTATTCAGTGGTTAGATGATATGGATGCTGTTGTGGTTGTTGTTGACGCAACTGAGAATCCTTATTCGCAAGTTAATATTACCATTATTGGAAATCTTGTTGCTAGAAATATTCCTGTTTTAGTTGTTGCAAACAAGATTGATTTAAGAAAAGCAGAGATGAAAAAGATTGAGGCGGCATTTCCAGAGTATGAGGTTGTCGGTATTTCAGCTAAATATGGTAAAAATATGGAGGAATTTTATGAAGCTGTTTTTAAGTTGGCTAAAAAAGCTGGATGATAAAATTTAAAAATCAAGATTTTAATACTTTCAATTTCATAAAAATGTGAAGGTTTAAATATATATAATTGATTATATGTTAAAAGAGATGAAAAATGGGAAAGAAAAATAAAAAATTAGGGGGATTGACGTTGCAGTTTATTCCGCATAGTGAAATTTCCAGATTGGAAACTGTTGATCGTATTAAAAAGTTATTAAGAATTATTTTAGATAACAAGGTTATAGTTCTTCAGGGTCGATTGAAGCCGGAGGAAGAGACTCGTTTAATTGAAGATACAATGATTATGATTGGGAATATTAAGAATTTTAAGGGTGTTGAATTGGCAGTTATTACTGGAAATGAAGAAGATCAAACTTTTTTTGATAAATTTAGATTTGGACTTGCAAAATTTATATCGGGTCAGCAAAATGCTATTACAATAATCGGACCTGCTTCGGTTGTTAAGGAAATGAAAAAAGATCCTAAAAAATTAGAAGTTATGATGCGATGAATTATTAGCTATCTTGCGTCCAAGGCTCCAACAATGCTTGTTATTAAACCCATAATTATTCCAAACGCACTTATCATTAAACCAAAAAGGTCAAGAGCATTAATTTTTAATAAAACAATTGCAAAATAAATAAAGATTAAAATATTTGAGAAAATATGGATAATCCTTCGGAAGTTTTCATTTTAAGATAATATTGCCATTATAATTCCCCATATTAGTAAACCTGCTGCTAAAAAACCAAAAATCCATGTTATTATTTGTAGTTTTTTGAGGGTATCTTTTTTCATAGTTATTAGAAGTATCTCTAATATATAAAAGTTATTATTTTAGGAGAAATTTATTCGTCAGCGTCTCTTCTTTCTTGAGATCTTTTCCACATTGCTGTTTGAACTTGCCTGGCTAAACCTGCATCTACCACTTCAGTACCTCTTGCGGTTTGAGTCTTAGAATTATAGCTTGTTAATCTAAACATTTTATTTGGTATTGAAGCTTCAATAAGGGGTCCAAGAGGTAATGCTTCTTCTGGATAATCATTCATATCAATGCCATCATTATCGTAAGGAACATCGTCATCATTAATCATATAATGTTCTCCGTCTAGAGTTATACCTTCAACACGATTAACTGGACATCCGGTTTGGTCGTGAGTGTCTTGTCTTCCTTCACCAAGATCATAACCTCTTACAGTTATTCTTTTTCCGTGAACTTCAATAGGTTTTTTTGTTTGTTCCATTTTAATTAATTGGGTATTTTGGGGTTTATAAATCTTTCGGTTTGTTGTTACTTTGTAGTTGTAATTAACTTAGTTACAAATCTTTATTAATGCTGGGTTCTTAGTTATATTATGCCAATGTCATTCCATAATTTATTATTTTTGCAAATGGGAGTTAAATTATAAAATGCCACACCAATGTACAAAATGTTCTAAGGTATTTCCTGATGCAGCTGAAGAGCTATTAAAGGGATGTGAATGTGGTAGTGGATTTTTTTATTATATTCGTCAGGAAAAGTTTGATGAGTTGCAAAAAAGTGTTAGACAGGTTATGGTAGAACTTGAAAAGGCTGATAAGGATCAAATTGAAAAAGATATTAGAGAGTTAACTGGAATGGATAAAAGACCTGATGAACCGGTTATTTTGGATTTAGAGAGTGTTAGGGTGATAAAACCTGGAAAGTTTGAGATTGATATTGTTAATTTATTTAATAAAAATCGTCCTTTGATTTATAAGTTAGGAGAAGGCAAGTATATTATCGATTTAGCTTCTTCTTTAAGTGTTGACAAAAATAAGGTTCGTAAAAAGATAATAAACCCGCTAGAATTTGTTGAGGAGGAGGATGAATCTGAGGAAGATGATGAAGAAGTTGATAGGGAAGAGGATTCTAATAAAGAATATGTTAGTTTAGGTTCTGAAAGTGATGATTCAAGAAATGATGAGGAAGATGGTGAAAAAGAGGAAGAAAAAAGAGATTTTGAAGAGTTGGAGTGATAAATTTAAATACTTCTTTGACATATTATAAAAAATGGAATCTAATTATGATGTAGTTATTATTGGAGCAGGTCCTGCGGGTTTGACTGCAGCAATTTATGCTGCTAGGTATAAGTTAAATGTAGTTGTTATTTCAAAGGATTTTGGAGGTATGGCTGCTACTGCACATAAAATTTGTAATTATCCTTCATATGTTGAAATAAACGGCATGGAATTAATGAAAAAGATTTTGGAGCAGGTTAAAGTGTTGGGTGTGAATGTTCTTAACGAAGAAGTTGTAAGGATTGATAAAAATGGTAAGAATTTTGTGATTAAGACAAAGAATAAAGAGTATGTTGGTAGAAAGGTTATTTTTGCTGGGGGTACTATTCGCTCAAAATTAGGTGTAAAAAATGAAGAGAAATTTGTTGGAAAAGGGTTAAGTTATTGTGCTACTTGTGATGCTTCTTTTTTTAGGGATAAAAAGGTGGTGGTTGTTGGGGGTGGAAATGCTGCTTTAACTTCTGCTTTATTGTTAAGTGAGTATGCAAAAGAAGTTATTATTGTATACAGGCAAGAGGAATTTAAAAATGCAGATCCTAGTTGGGTTGGTTTAGTTAAAAAAAATAAAAAAATAAGATGTGAATGTAATAAGGAAGTTGCTGAAATTTTTGGTAGTAATTTAATTGAAGGGGTTAAATTAAAATCTGGAGAGTCTTTAGAGGTTGAGGGTGTTTTTGTTGAAACTGGTAGTGTTCCTTATACCTATGTTCTTAGTTCTTTAGGAATTAAGAAAGATAAAAAAGGATATATTATCGCAGACAAAAGTCAGAAAACAAATGTTAAAGGGTTTTTTGTTGCAGGAGATATTTCTAATAATGTTTTAAAGCAAATTGTTACTGCAACTGGCGAGGGGGCTGTTGCTGCATTTGAGGCTTATCGCGAGAGTAAAAAAGAGTAAAAACGTTTAAATAACAATTGTTCTTAATTTATTTATGAGTAAAGAGGTTAATAAAATTTTAAAAGAGCAGTTAGAACTGGTTAAACCTTCTGAAGAAGACAACAACAAAATTGATAATATTTGGGATAATTTTTCAAAGGATTTAAGAGCTAGTTTAAAGTCTAAAAAAATAAATGCAGAGGTTTTTTTGGGGGGTAGTTTGGCAAAAGGAACTTTAGTTAAAAAAAATGTTTACGATATTGATGTTTTTGTTAGGTTTAATAAGAGTTATCCTGACTCTGAAATCTCTGGTTTGTTGGGAAAAGTTTTAGGAAAAGTAAAAAAAATTCACGGGTCTCGTGATTATTATCAAAAACTTGTTGATGAAATTATAATTGAGATAATACCTGTTCTTAATATAAAAAAACCTGAAGAAGCTGTAAATGTAACTGATTTAAGTTATTTTCATGTTAATTATGTTTTAAATAAAATTAAGAAAGATAAAAAATTAATTGATGAAATAAGACTCGCAAAGAATTTTGCTCATGCACAGTATTGTTATGGTGCAGAAGGATATATTCATGGGTTTTCAGGTTATGCTTTGGAATTGTTGATTTGTCATTATGGAAGTTTTTTTAAATTTATTAGTGAAATATCTAGATTGGATTTGAAAGAAGAAAAATTGATTATAGATGATTCTAAGTTTTATAAAAATAATGAAGAAGTTTTAATTGAATTGAATAAATCTAAGCAGCAGGGTCCAATAATTTTAATAGATCCTACGTTTCGGGAAAGAAACTCGTTATCAGGATTATCAAGTGATACTTTTTTTAAATTTCGAAATGCTTGCTCTGGATTTTTAAAAAATCCTTCTAGTGAATTTTTTGAAAGGAAAGATATTGGAGAGGAATTTCAAAAATTTGAGGATGTTAAAGTTATAAAGGTAAAGACAAGTAGGCAAGCTGGGGATATTGCTGGAACTAAAAGCCGAAAGTTTTTTGATTTTTTTGTTTATAAAATGGATAGAGAATTTGTGATTAGAAAAAGTGAATTTTATTATGATGAAAATGAAAATATTGCTAATTTTTATTTTGTTGTTGATAAAAAAAAGGAAGAGGTTGTTCGAGGGCCTCCGATTATAGCGGTTCAAAATTTAACTAGTTTTAAGAGGGCTCATCCAGATGCTTTTATTAAAAAAGGTTTTGCTTATGTTAAAGACCGGCATGCGATGAGTTTTGATGATTGGTTTGAGCGATTTGTTAAGGTGGAGAAAAAGGTTATTAAGGGGATGGATGTGAAGGGTATAAAAAGGGTTTAGGGGGATGGATGTTGAGAAGGTTGAGAAAGTTAGGGATTAGATTATTCTTTTGATAGGGTTTACAACTTGTAGATTTTTTGAACAGCATTTTTTCTTATTTTATAACTATTAGCCCACTTAGCATAAGCATTCCAACCTTGGAAACTCTTTAATATCTTTTCCTCTGGCATATCTCCGTTTTTATATTTCTCAATCTTAAAAAACATTCTTCTAATGTTTCTTTTTCTTAATAACTTGTTATGATAAAAATTTCTAAATCCAACAAAATCAATTGGTTTTGAGAGAGATATGATTCTGGATTTATCTGGATGGAGTTCTAATTTTAAATTATCTTTTAGAAAACTATTAATCTCTTCTTTCCACCTTTCTAGTTGTGATTTGGATTTATGTAGAATAACAAAATCATCAACATATCTTATGTAATATTTTGCTTTTAGTTTATGTTTAATAAAATAATCTAATTCATTTAGGTAAACATTAGCAAAGAATTGTGAAGTCAAATTGCCGAGGGGCATTCCTTTAATCGGGTTTATAAAATGATTGATTTTTAGTTGCTTTAACCCGTAACCCTGCTTAGTTGATTTATCTCTTAAATTCATTTCACAAAGTTGTTCGCCCCCCCCCCCGATTTCGCGATTCTCTAGAATTTTTTTAATCAAACAAATTACATTTTCATCGGTTATCTTTTGTTCGATTATTTTTACAAGAATTTCATGATTAACTGATTGAAAATAATGTTTGATGTCTGCTTTTAAACAATATCCCTTAACTTGATTCTTATTAAAAATTCCTTTTGTTTTTCCATTTTCAGAGATTTTTCTTAAAAATTGATAAAATTTTTTTAATGCAAATAAATTACCTTTGTTTTTTCTATTTGCGCAAGAATCATAAATAAAAAGAGGTTCAAAAATTGGTTCAAGAATATTGATGATAGCATGATGGATGATTCTATCTCTAAAATCAGATTTACTTATCTTACGGGTTTTTGGGTCTCGTAAAATAAATGTTTCTAAGGGTCTTGGTTGGTAAGTCTGATTTTTTAATTCCTTGTGTAAGTCAAACAAATTCTTTCTTAGATTGTTTTCAAATTCAATAACATAAAGTTTTTTTGTTTTGCCTTTTCTTGCTTTTTTAAAAGCAAGTATTAGGTTTTTCAGGTCATAAATTTTAGGATAAAGATCTTTGTAGGTTTTCATGAATGGGATCTTAGATGCTAGAGCCATTCCAAAAGCATAGCCATGGTTGTTGTCGTTCCAGTTGTTGCCGTTGACATTCAACTGATCACCATCCGAGTTCCTGTTGGAGTTAAGCTCGGCAACCAGACTATGTAGCATCTTACTTTAAAGTAAAATCGCCAATGCTTCATATTTCGCCAAGATACAAACTTACTTACTTAATGTTGCATTTGCATTTGATACTCGTTAGAGCATAAGTAAAGTGCGTGTGGCCCTAGCATGACCAAAAATCAGACTAAGACAAAATAATTAAAAATTAGTAATTAATAAACTTTACTCTAAATTTTGCGAAGCGCCTT
>Ga0180007_10004624_pt1 | contig 14454 bp, 10 predicted proteins | sample MM_PC_MetaG_FD_121122 | JGI IMG/M metagenome (GOLD analysis project Ga0180007, IMG submission 121122) | Groundwater microbial communities from the Aspo Hard Rock Laboratory (HRL) deep subsurface site, Sweden - MM_PC_MetaG | ecosystem: Environmental > Aquatic > Deep subsurface > Groundwater... | reverse complement strand
GGCCTTGAAGGCCCCGCTGTGCTTGCGACGCGATTCGCTCATGTCCCGCTCCTTCCAAATTCAGTCGATTCTAGAGCGGAACTCTCGCTTAGCAACCTGTCCAGTTTTTGGGGTCCACCTCACACGTCATCGGCTGCCATGGTGCTGGTCAGAAGCCAGGCGATGATGTAGCGGCTGTAGTCGTCGAGGATCGTGGACAGGTAATACCAGCCCCAGCCGATGATCTTGAAGTAGGTGAAGTCGGTCTGCCACAGCTCGTGCACCCGTTTGGGCTTGTGCCGAAACTCATCGGCTGCCGTGAGCACGATATAGGCCGGACTGGCCACCAGGTCATAGTCCCTCAAGATGCGATAGACACTGGACTCGCTGATGAAGGCCCCCTGGCTGTCGGTGATGTGCCAGGCCAGCTCTCGCGGGGTTAGCTCCGGCTTTTCCAAAGCCTGATCCACCACCCGCTTCTTCTCGCTCTCAGAGGCTCTGATACCAAACAGGCAGAGTATTTCGAAGTGAGCGTTGGGACATTGATCGGTGAGAAGCCGGAGATGTCCGATGTGGATGCCGCCTTCTTTAGGGCTTACGTCGGCCTTAGCGACGAGGAGAAGAAGCATTTGAAGAAAATAGCCGAAAGCCTCAAGGAGATGATCAAAAAATAATCAGATCAGCGAGAAGCATCCCTGGTCCTGTTTTACTCTTCCTTGCCGGATCAGTCGCTCCAAGTGCTTTTTCATAATGACCCACTCGGCGAAGGAGTAAAATTCCAGCGGCTGGCGTGGTTTCTTATACACGATCCAGGCATCTACCACGTCTTGGCGGGTGCGGGGCTCTGCCAAAAACTTGATCAGTTTTTCTTCCCGCTGGTCAATCACGTTCAAAAACCGCTGCCACAAGGGGCCGGGATTCTCGGTGAAGATGCCGGTCTCATGACTGGCCAGCCATGTCTTGGCCGGTATGCGGCTCAGGTGGTTTACCGAGTCGATCACCCCCTGAATGTCGGCGTGAAGCTCTCCGTAATAGGGCCCGAACGAGGTGAGGTCATAGTCCCCTAGAAAGAGCACCTCCGGTCCCCTAAAGAAAAAGCTCCGATGTCCCGGCGTGTGCCCCGGCGTGGACAACACCTCCACCTCCACCGTACCCAAGTCTACCACTTCGCCTGCAGGTAGATATCCGCTGGGGCGGCGCGGCCGATACCTGAACCGTTTGAGCATGAGTTCCCGCCACATGTCGCGGGTGGCGGGCTGGTCCATTTCATACCAGTCCAGAAAGGTCTCCAGGTCGGCCAGGGGCGGGGAGTCCTCGCGGGCCATCCTGAAGGGCAGGTCTTCGAAAAGGTTTAGGTGGCTCAGGTGGTCCTCATGCCAATGGCTGAGCCACACCTCTTTTACGCCCGGGCCATCCCTAAGTTGCCTGAGAATTTCCCGGTCAGAGGCCGGGTCTATGAGAACCCCAGCACCTTCTATGTAGATGGAGTGGCAATAGGGGTAGCGGCCCTGGTTCCTGCCGGGCACGAACCACACAGGCCCGAAGCGCCTGATTTTGTCCACTGCTGATGTCTTCTTTCTTAATTTTATCGGTGCTGTCACCCGCCAACGGCCTAACCTGCGGCCTCCACCTCAACCGGAATTCCGTTGAGCACGGCGTTGCAGGAAACCGAGTCCATGGCCTGGTCGTCGCTGAGTTGGTTACTGTTTACCCCGCCCAGGGCCCGGGCCACGCTCATCCTCACTCCCTCCAGGTCGTGCCCCCAGCCGTGGGGCAGGCTCACCACCCCCTGACGCGCCTTGTCGGTGATCTCCACCCGCACGGTGAGCGCGCCCACCCGGCTGCGCACCTTAACCAGGGCGCCGCTGACCACGCCCAGCGGGGCGGCATCGGCCGGGTTCATCCACAAAACCGAGCGCGGCTTTCCCGCCACCAGGGTGGGCAGTTTGGCCATCCAGTAATTGTTGGTCCTCAGATGACGCCGCCCCACCAGCAGCAAACCCTCGCTGTAGGGCTTGTCCAGTAGCGCCTCCAGGCGATGCAGATCGTCAAGCAAGGGCTGGGGGGCCAGCTCCACCTTGGCCGAAGGGGTGTGCAGAATGCCCGGCAAGCGCGGCTGCAAAGGCCCCAGATCCATGCCGTGAGGTTGTTCTGCAAGTTTTGCCAAACTGAGCCCCGCTGGATTCAGTCCGAACCCGTCGCCATAGGCCCCGGTGCGCAACATGCAATCTAGTATGCGTTCCAAACCACGGTGTCGGCCCAGGGCTTCGGAGATTTCCTTCTGTTTGCCGCTTAGGGGCGAGCCGGGCTTTCCGGCCACCTCCTCCACCAGCTTGGCGGCCGCGAAATCATCCATGCGGGCCACGTCTCCCCCAGCGCCCTGCCCCTGGAAAATCATGGCCAGCTTGTATAGGATCTGCCACTTGTCCAACTCGCTGTCCGGTTTGGGGATCACCGGCGGTGAGTAGTGGGCCACGTTGCGCAAGGACATGCCGTAAAAAACAAAGTCATATTGCGCGGTGCTCAGGGGTCCGGTGGGCGGCAGGATCACCTGGGCGTGGCGGGTGGTGGCGTTCACATACCAATCCACGCTCACCATGAAATCCAGTCCGGTCAGGGCCTTGTTTACGCGCTGGGAGTTGGGCATGCTCATGGCCGGGTTAGAGGCCACGGTAACTAAAGCCCGCACCTGCCCCTCCCCGCCGGTTTCCATCTCGTCGCACATGGTGCACACCGGCAGTTCGCCCAGGACCTCGGGCAGGCCTCGCACCCGGCTTTGCCAGCGCCCCATGCGCCAGCCCTTGCCCCCGGGCTTGCGTTTCAGTGGCATGTGGGCCGGGGTGGCGAACATGGCCCCCCCGGGTCGGTCCAGGTTGCCGGTGAGGGCGTTGACCACGTCGACCAGCCAACTGCTCACGGCGCCGAAGGACACGGTGCTGGTTCCCATGCGGCCATACACCGCCGCGCTGGGAGCGGAGGCCAACTCCCGCGCCATTTGGCGTATCTGTCCGGCCTCCAGGCCAACCCTGTTCGCCACCGCCTCGGGGCTGAAGCGCCCGCAGGCCCGGCGCAACTCCTCCAGGCCGCGGTACAGGGCGGCATCCGGCAGGGACGCCAAATTTTCCTGGAACAGCACCCATACCACGGCCATGAGCAACAGGGCGTCGGTGCCCGGGGTTATGGCCAAGTGCTGGTGGGCCAATTCAGCGGTGCGAGTGCGAAGGGGGTCGATGACCACCAGCTTGCCGCCCCGCTTTTTTAGCGCCCGCAGCCTGCCCGGCCAGTCCGGCGCCGTGGCCAGGGAGCCGTTGGAATCCAGGGGATTGGCTCCGATGATGACCAGCAAATCGGTGCGGTCCACGTCCGGCACCGGGATGGTCAGGGGGTGGCCGAACATCAGGCCGCAGGAAAGGTGCTTGGGAAGCTGGTCCACGCTGCTGGAACTGAAGATGTTTTTGCTGCCCAGGGCCTTGAGCATGGGCCTCAGAGCCAGCACCCCGGCCATGGTGTGGGAGCAGGGGTTGCCCATATGCACGGCCACCGCGTCGCGGCCGTATTCTTCCAGCAGGTGCTTGAGGCCGGCCTCCACCACCGCGAAGGCCTGGTCCCAAGTCGCCTGGACGAAACGCCCGTCTTGTTTTATCAGAGGGGCGCGCAGACGCTCCGGGTCATCGTGCAGGTGGTGCAGCGCCGCGCCCTTGGGGCAGAGATAGCCGTGACTGAATACGTCGAGCTTGTCGCCCGTCACCTTCACCGCCCGGCCGTCTCGCACCAGTATCTCCAGGCCGCAGGTGGCCTCGCAAAGGGGGCAAGTCCGGTATGCGCGGTATTGTTCCATGCCTTGAGTCCCCTGTCAGGGTTCAGGTGGCACTTGGTCGTGGCCAGGCGCTACTTAACTGCGGACGACTATAACAATGTTCATAATCAACTGAGAAGGGCCATGTCCGCCGCCCCCGCGTCCCTGGGCCTAGAGCAATATTTCCAGATTCTCCAAGGGATATGATACGCAGGAATGCACGTAACCGAACTTGGCGTCCGAGCGGCGCACCGGAGTGCCCGCCGGCTGGAAGACCTTGCCCGTCAGCAGCTTTACCCGGCATTGGCTGCACTCGCCGGAGCGGCACAGGGAAGGGACCAGCAGGCCATTTTTCTCCAGCGAGGTGAGCAGGGTTTCTCCGGCCGGGGCCGAAAAGGAGCCGCCGCCTTTGACCCGCACCTCAAAGGTTTCTTGAGGTTTAACTTCATAAGGCCATCCTGCCTGTTCCCAAACCCTCAAAGGCGCTCCATATGACTCCTTGCGGATCTTGCGGGCCGGCACGCCCATATGCCGTAACTGGGGCAGACAGAAGTCGTACATGGCCTGGGGTCCGCAGATATAAAAGGTCTTGCCGCTCACATCACCCAGCACCTGCTGGATCAGATCCCCGGTGATTAGGCCTCTGTGGCCTGAGAAATCCTGGGGCGGATTTTCGATGACCGGTACGTAGTGGATGTTGCCGTGGCGGGCCGCGATGGCCGTCAGGCGGGCATGGAACACGGCCTGGTCCAGATCCGGGCTGCCCAAGAAAAGATAGACCGTGCGCTCCAGGCCGCAGTCCACGATCTGCTGGATCATGCTCATGAAGGGAGTGACCCCACTGCCCCCAGCCAGGCAGACCATGGTCTGATCATGGAACAAGGGGTTGTAATAGAAATGCCCCTCCGGCCCCGAAGTGCGCAGCAAGTCGCCGGGCTTTAACTCGTCCAGCAGGTAGTTGGAAATTAGGCCGTCCGCCACCCGGCGCACCGTAATGTCGTAATAGCCTGTCTGGTTGGGCGGCGATGAAAGGCTGTAGGGTCGACTGGTGCGAATTCCCTCCACCTCCACGGCCACCGAGATGTACTGGCCCGCCTGGAAAGGCGGCAAATACCGGTCTTGCGAGACCAGGCGGATGGTCTTGGTGGTGAGAGTCTCCGGGATTACCTCGGCCACCTTGAGGTTCAGGCTGGAGGGGTGGTAGCGATTGATGAACTTGCCGACGTCGCCCTTTTCCAGAGAATAGTCGATGCCGTACTTGCGGCAGATTGCCATTTCCTTGACCACGTCTTGAAAGCGGTCAAATTTTTTCAAGGCTTCGGGTATCATCTCGTCTCCCTGACGCCCCGCCGAACAGGGGCCAATGCATATACGTCGCTAACCTGCGCGCCTGGACCGTCTAGCCCGCCTGCCGCAGGATGGCCCCGGCGGCGGACACGCCCGACTTGATGGTGGGCGCGAATCCGCAGTCCGTAACCCAGCCGCCGGCCAGGTAGAGGCCCTTGATGGGCATTTGCCGGGAGGCCTCGAAGAACAGCGAGTCCTTCATGTACTGCTCGAATCCGTAGATGGCCCCGTAGGGGGAGTTCAGGTAGCGCATGAAGGTCAAGGGAGTGGCCACCTCGATTTCCTCGATGTGGTCGCGCACCCCTGGGCATACCCGCTCCATCTGGCGCAGCATGGCATCGGCGCAGCGGTATTTTTCCGCGGCGTACTGGGACGGCGGCACCCGCAGCCAGGGCTCGGCGTACCTGAGGGTCAACAGGGCGACTTGGCAGGTCCCCGGCGGCGAGAAGGTGGGGTCGGCCACGTCGTAGCAGCTGAAACCCATCACCGAGTTCTCGGTGTCCAGGCGTCGCATCTGGTTGAAGTGGCGGTCGGACATGTCCTCGTCGGGCAGGATGGTGGTGGTGGAAGCGGTGATGCCAACTTCCCCGGGCTCGCAATCCAGGCCCATGTAAATGTTGAAACTGGAGGGGCTGGGGGTGCGACCCTTCATACCTTCGAAGATCGCGTTTGGCACCTCGCCGGGGTCGATGAGATCGGTGAAGGTAGCGACCTTGGAGGCGTTGGAAACTATGAATTTGGCCGAAATTTCCTCGCCCTGATCGGTTAGCACTCCTGTCGCAATGCCTTTTTTGACGATGATCTTTTTTGCGCCACAGTTGAATTTGGCATCGCCCCCCAGGCTGAGAAAGCGGTTGAACATGGCGTTGGACAGACTCTGGGAGCCGCCCTGTACGTGGCAGGGCAGCATCTCTATGTAGGAGACATAGAGCAGCGACAGATAGCTGAAGGGTAGCCGATTGGGAGTGAGGCCTATATATCCCCAGTAAGCGCCGGGTACCGCCTTCAATAGTGGGTCGGTGAAAAACTCGTCCATCACCTCGCCCGCGGTGCGGAAGGCGTAACGCCGCAGCAGGGGAAAACGCTCCACCTCGCCGCCGGGGTTGCGGTAAAAGGAATACAACTCCAGGCCGTATCCGTAGACCAAGTCGAAGAACTTCTTAATTGCTTCCTTTTCATGCGGGAAGCGCTTTTGCAGGGTCTCCACCACTCCCTGGCGATCCACGGGCAAGGTCACATCCAGGCGGTCCGGAATCACCACCCGGTACAGATCATCCATGAAAACGAAGGAAACGTCGTCCAGCACGCCCAGGCTTTCCAAAAGGGCGCGCAGAGTGCCGGGGCGTTCCGGGGTGCCCATGTCGCTGAGCTGGTGCAGGGCCACCTCGAACTCGAAGCGACCCCGGCAAAAGGTGGTGGCCGAACCGCCGGGGATGTTGTGCCTCTCCAGCATGAGGACCTTGAGTCCGTTCTGAGCCAGGGAGGCGCCCGCGGCCAGCCCGCCGTTGCCGGCCCCCACTACGATGGCATCGTAATCATGCATCTATTTTCCTCGCCTATAAATTTGGTCGATCAGCCCAGTCATCATGCGATCTGGGCGATATCGCGCACTGTCAGCGATTCTTCCAGGTTCTCGGCCTTGATGGCCTCGTCGAGCATGTTGAAGCACTTGGGGCAGGCCGTGGCTATGACCTGGGCCCCGGCCTCGACGGCCTCGCGCACCCTCACCCGGCTGGGGCTCAAGGGCCCTGCGCCCAGCAGGTCGGTGAAGAAATTCCCCCCTCCACCGCCGCAGCAGAGTGCGTTATTGCGGTTGCGCTCCATCTCCACCAGCTCTAGGCCTTCCACAGCCTCCAGCACCCGGCGGGGCGCCTCGTACTCGGCGTTGTGCCGCCCCAGGAAACAGGGGTCGTGGAAGGCTACCCGCCGGCCGCTAGCCGCCCCGGCGCCCAGCTTGCCCTGTTCCAGGGCCAGGGCCAGGGCCTGGGTGTAGTGCATCACCTCGTAGCGTCCGCCCCACTGAGGGTACTCGTTGTGGAAGGCATGATAGGCATGGGGTGAAAGGGTGATTATCTTGGTGACGCCCAGTTCGTCGAACTGCTCGATGTTGGCCTTGGCCAAATATTCGAACAGCCCCCGCTCGCCCACCCGGTTCACCTCGTTGCCGTCGGACATCTCCTGAGCGCCCAGCACACCCAGCTCCAGGCCGCAGCCCGTGAGCCGGGCCGCCACCGCAGCGGCGATCTTTTGGCCCCGCTCGTCGTAAGAGCCCACGTCGCCGACATAGAACAGGTATTGCTGGCCGTCGAATTCCGGCACCCCCGCCTCCTGGGCCCAGGCGCCCCGCTCCTCCTGGGGCAGCAGATAGGGGTTGCCGTGCACGTTCATGTGCTTGAGGTAGTCGCGCACCTCCGGAGGGATCAAGCCGCTCTCCACAGCCTCCCACTTAAGTTCCTCGATGACCTGTAAGGGGTCCACGCCCACTGCCTCGTGGCACTGCTCGTCGCAGGCCCCGCAACTGGTGCAGGTGTAGACCCGGCGCATCAGATCGGCGTCGATGGGGACTTCCTGGTTCAGCACGGCCCGAGCCAGGCTGATGCGTCCGATGGCATAGTGGGAATCGAATCCGTATTTCATGCCCGAGGGACAAATGGGCTCGTATACTCCATAGGCGTGGCGGCATGCCCCGCATTTCAGGCAGTGATAAATGGTGTCTCTATAATCAGCCAGCATTGGTCTCTCCCTTGCGCGCTCGCCTAGTCCAAAGAGTAAGGCCCGCCGGGCATCATAATGTTGTTGGGGTCCACCATCTTTTTGAACCCGGTCAGCAGTTCCACATAGGAGGGCAGCATGTTCTTCATCAGGGTCTTGTTGGGGATGGTGTGCGAGGCCCCGTACTTGCCCACGATCTGGGCGTAGCAGTCCCTGAGGCACTGCATCACCGGGAGCAACTGGGCCTGGTCCATGGCCGGGTCGTAGAGTATCTCCTGTTCCACGTACACGGTTGAGCATCGGTCATAGGGAAGCACGATCAACTGATGGTCCAGCGGCTCGCCGGACAGGGGGTCGCGGAGGTCGTACTTTTCCACGATCTGTTTGACGATGCCGTTGATCTCGGCCACATGGGTTATGGGCAGGCAGCCTATAACCGCCGCGAAGCCGCTGCAAGGGGCGTACATGTGCATGATCCCCCGGCTGGCCCCTTCAGCCACCTGATTGAGGATTGCCATTTCCTGGGGCTCCAGGCTGAAAGGCGAGCCACCGTACTCGGCCATTTTGTCGTTGGCCACCTTCTCGAAGACGGCCACCATTTCTTCGGTGCCGCCCAGCCCCAGAGTGATCTGGTAGTTGGGCAGGCGGGCCATCAACTCTTGGCGCTGTTGGGCGTCCCTTATCCGGTGGGGGGACAAAACCAGATGCGCGGTCATGGAGCTGTTGGATGCCTGGCAGGTGCGCGAAAACTCCAGGCGCTCCACGGCTTGCATGGCCTTCAAGCAGGGCGCCAAATTCTCGAATCCAAAGAAAACGTTTTTTTCAACCGGGGCCACCGGCCGCAACCGCTCCACCATCTCCACGATGATGCCGTAGTTGCCCAGGCTGCCCCTGAACATGCCGGTCATGTCCGGGCCGTAGGCATAGCGAAAATAGGGATTCACGTCGCCGCCCACGGCGCTGGCCCAGGAGCCGGTGCGCAGCATCTCACCGTTGGGCAGCACCGCCTTGAGGGTCACCGCCCGGTCGCAGTGGTACTTGCTGGAATACAGGGTGATGTTGGTCAGCAAATGGTTGCCCACCGGGCTGGTCTGGTAGGGGCCGCCGATGGGTATTACGTCCAGGCCCTTCTTGTTGGCCTCTTTGCGCAGCCGCCCCCAAGTTACCCCCGGCTCTATGGTGGCGGTCATGGTGTCTTGATTTATCTCGATGATGCGGTCCATGCGCTTGAGGTCCAGCACCACGCCGCCGGCGTAAGGCAGGGCCGAGCCCGCGATGTTCACTCCGAAGCTGCGCGGGTAGATGGGGAAAAGGTGCTGGTTGGCCAGCTTGACGACCTGTTGGACCTCCTCGCCCGTCTTGGGCATGACCACGAAGTCCGGCAGGGGCACCTCACGACCCATCATGGTGGAGTAGGAGTCCTTGAGATAGGGGATCATATCCGGAGCATCCCCGGAGACGTTGGCCCGGCCCACTATGGCCTCAAGCGCCCCCCGTATTTCTTCCACATTCGCTGCCATGGCCCTCCCTCTCCTTATGCGCGACTGTCCAACAAAATTTCCGAGATATCCTTGACCGCGATCCGGCCGTCCAAGGACTCCGCCTTGAGAGCGTCCTCCAACATCTTGGCGCAAAGGGGGCAGGCCACGGCCACCACCTCGGCCCCAGTGTCCAGAGCCTCGCGGATGCGCACCCGATTGGGGCTGCAGTCGCCGCCCCCGATCAGGTCGGTGAAGAAGTTGCCCCCGCCCCCGCCGCAGCAGAAGGCGCTCTTGCGCATGCGCGGCATCTCCACCAGCTTCAGACCCGGCACCGCGCTGAGCACCTTGCGCGGGGCCTCGTAGATTTCGTTGTGCCGCCCCAGATAGCAGGGGTCGTGGTAGGTGACCTTGATTTCCAGGCATCCCGGAGAAAGCCTGCCGGTGCTGAGCAGCTCGTCCAGGACCTCGCTGTAGTGCTGTATCTGGAAACCCGCCCCCCATTGGTCGTAGTAGTTGGCGAAGGCGTTGTAGCTGTGCGGGTCCAGGGAGATGATTTTTTTGATGGAGTGCTTTTTGAAGGCCGCGATGTTGGCCTCGGCCAGGTACTGGAACAGGCCGCTCTCGCCCATGACCATGGTGTCGTTGCCGTCACTATACTCTTCGCTCCCCAGAATGCCCAAGGAGACGCCGCAGCGCATCAAAAGCTTGGCCACGGACCGAGCCATCCTTTGGCCGCGTTCGTCATAGGAGCCCACGTCGCCCACGTAGAACAGATACTCCTGGTCCGAATACCGGGGCACCTCGCTCCCCTGGGCCCAGTCCCCCCTCGCCGCCTGTGGCTGCTTGTAAGGGTTGCCGTTGATATGCACGGCTTTCATATAGTCGCGCACCAGGGGCGGCACCAAGGCGTTTTCCACCAAGTCCATGCGCATGGCGCGCACGATCTGGGGGACGTTGACGATGGGCTCCAGGGTGTTGGAATCCATGGCGTCGCAGGTGGTCGCGCAGCAGCCGCAATCGGTGCAGCGGAACACGGAATCGGCCAAGGGGGATGAGTAGGAGATGTGAGAGTCCAGGATGTCCTGGGCCACCGTTACCCTGCCCCTGGGGGAGCTATCCTCGAAGCCCACTCCCGTGGCCCAAACTGGGCACATGGCCACGTCCTTTCGCTCCCAAACGCCCCGGCAGATGCCGCAGCCCATGCACTTGGTTACGTTCTCCTTAACCAGCGCCAGATTGGTTGCTTCCATTTCAGATCCTCCACAGGCCGGGCATCATGATGTCGTTGGGGTCGAGGGCCTTTTTAATGGTGTGCATGAAATTCTTGTAGGAGGGGGCCCATACCGAGGCGCTGTGCGCTAGGCTGGTCCCTTGGTGTGTCTCGGTCCATCCGCCGTATTTCTCGGTGAAGAGCCTTTCCATGCCGCCCAGGGCCTTTTCGTGTAGGCGCTGCGAGGCCTCATCCCTGGTGGTGCCCTTGCCGAAATAGAGCAGGATTCCGGTGATGGTGGTGGCGCGCAGATAAGGCACCACGAAGTCGATGCGCTTGTAGATGTCCAGGTCGCCCACGGTCTCGTCCAGCAGGACGTTGATGTCGTCCAAATATTCCAAGGACTGGGGCATGGGTATCAGGGCCTCGCCGAAGTAGGTCATGGTGGAGCCCATAGGCAAGGCCTGTTGGCCCAGGCGGCGGGCGGAGAACATGTTGGCGATCTGTAATATTTCCCGGCCCACCGTGGCCGGTTGACCGCCGTGCTTGTAGCAGATTTTTTCCAGGATGTTCTTCTTGAGCTCGCCCTCCTCGGGGGTGTGGGCCCGGATCACGTGCACGAAGTACCAGGGGCCGTCTTGCTGGTGGAAGCCCAGCAAGCGGGTGTAGGGGTATGGGTCCGTGGCTGCCAGTTCCCGGAAGGCGTCCCACATGTTTTCCCGGGAGCCCATGTCGGTGATGCCCAGCATGAACACCTTGGGGTAAGGATGGATGGAAAAGGTGGCCTCGGTCTTGATGCCGAAGCTGCCGCCGTCGCCCACGAACATGCCGGTCATGTCCGAGCTGCCAGCCTCCCGGTGCAAAAAACGCGGCTGGTGGATGTTGGTGCCCGGCCCACCACCGGTCTGCACGATCTCGCCGGTGGGCAGCACGACCTTTAGACCCAGCAAGTATTTGTTCATGGTGCCGGAGGTGGCCATGTCCGAAGGCTCCCCTCCGCCCAGGAAGCCGCTGAGCACGCCGCCCACCGTGTCCATGTGGATGGGCACGTCAACTGTGTAGGTATGGAAACCGTGCTTGCTCACCTCTTCGGCTAGTTGGGAGAGAATCACCCCGCTCTGGGCGGTGACCGTCATGTAGGTGGTGTCGATGTCCAGGATGCGGTTGAGCCGGTGAGTGTCCACCAGGATATTGCTCTGATCGCCCACGTACAGCGGCGGGAAGGTGGACACGCTGCCGCCGCCGCCCTTTGGCACGATGGGGGTCTTGGTGCGGTTGGCCAGCTTGACCACCGCGGCCACCTCCTCGGTGGTGCCGGGCCGAACCACGATTCCCGGCACCTTGCCCCTGCCGCCTCCCCCCACGGCGTAGAACGGCGCCCTCGTGTAGGCCCTTCTGGCGAACTCTTCCACCGTGACGTGCTCGGCCCCCACCACGGCGCGAATCTCCTCGTAAAGCTCATGCGTTTGGGGCACTGCTTCCGGCATTTTTCCCCTCCCCCTGTCGTGCGGGACTTGCCTGCCCCGGCCTGTGCCGGGACGCGGGACTAAGACGATTTCTTGGCGGCCAGCATCTGGCGGAACCGCTCCAACTGCTTACGCGGCGTCACCGTGGGACGCTCGTAGCGCGGCAGATCCTTTTCGATGCCGAACAAATATTTGGCTATACCCTTGAGCGGCTCCAGGTCGTAACGGGCCATCATGGTGATGGTCTCCATCTGCGGTGAGCCTCCCCCGTGCAGACCGGCGACCTGCATAACCCCAGCGACCTCGGAAACCAGAAGGTTCTCCAGGCCCCGGAAACAGCGATGCTGGTTCTCCGCCGAAATTTTGGGATTGCGAATCATGTATTTGTTGGCCAGGGCGCCGGTCTCCTCGGAGAAGAACTCCTCCTCAAAGGGCAAGGTGGCGCAGAGGCCGCCGGTAAGATCGGCCACGATCTTGTACTCATTGTAGATTTCCTCGCCCGCGATGCGCCGTCCGGCGTTGGTGAGAATCTCGTCCGGGATGAAGGTCCCGCTGGAAGACTGTTCCGCCCGGTAGGCGCTCATCTGGCCCGCGGCAAACACCAACTCGGCCGTGCCGATGAGATGGGAAATCTTCTCCTTGACGTGCTCCAGCTTCTCGATGCCGTTGTACTCCGAGACCAGGGCCGCGGCGCTGGCCAATATCTCGGAGATTGCCGGCTTGCAACCGGTGTAGGAGTGGCGATGGTAATGGGCGAACAACAAGGCCAGGAACCCGGCGAAGGGGGTCTGCCTGGGGTCACCCTTGCCGTCCATGAACACGCGCTCCCTTGGAATAAAGACGTCGTCGAAGATGGTGAAAGATTCGGCGTCGCCTGATTCGGCGATGGGCGCAGGCAGGTATTTGCGCAGGTGATGGGTTGCTGGGCGCACCAGCATCTTTATACCGTCCAGATCGGCGGGCACAGCGAAGGATACGGCGTAATCAGCGTCCTTTTCGGTCATGAAGCGGGTGGGCACCACCACGATCTCGTCGCTGACCGGGGCGGTGGTGTTGTCGATCTTGGCGCCGCGCACCACGATGCCGTCGGGACGGCTCTCCACGATTCGCAGATACAGGTCCGGGTCCGGCTGCTCGTGGGGCCGGAGCAAACGGTGCCCCTTGGTGTCGGTCTGGGCGCAGTTGGCGGTGATGTCGTGCTTTTGCCAGAACTTGAGCACCTCGAGAAAGTTCTTGTTGGTTTCGGTGCCCAGCATCTGGTCCATCTCATGGGTCACCACCGACAGGGCGTTCATGGAGTCGGTGCCCATGCAGCGCTGGATGCAACCGCCGGTGCGATGGCACAACAGCTTGGTCATGAGCTGTTTGCGGTGTAAGTCGTCGATGTTCTGGTGTATGTGAGTGAAACGGTTGATGCGCTCGCCGTTCAGGTGAGAAGTGGCGGTACACAAACCCTCGAAGTCGGGGTCGTTGGCCCGGTCGTAGGTCTCCTTGATGGCGAACAGGGAGCCCCGCATCTCTCCTATTTCCAGGCGGTCCACCTTTTCGCCGCGCATGTAGATGTTACGTTTTAGTTTCTTGAGGCGCTCCAGGTATTGATCGTAAGTGTGGACACCCATTTTCGTCCCTCCCGAAATAATAGATATGCTTTAAAAAACTTTCAGGTGCTCTCCACCTGCTGAACTCGGCGCAGGCTTTTCTCCGCTTCCCCCATGATCTTGGCCACCAGTTCACCGCAGGGAATGATCCGGTCAATCAGCCCCACGCCCTGCCCGCCCGCCCAGAAGGGCAGCTCAGGGTCGCCGTAAATAAAGGCAGCGGCGGTGATGCTGCCGCCCTTTTCCATGGGCACCGCTTTTTGCAGCTCGGCCATTTGGCTGAAGTCCAGTTGCCCGCCGTGGGCGATGATCATTTCCCGGAACTTATCGCTCAAGAGCATGCGCAGGGAGCCCCTGCGCTCACTGGTGAAACCGCTGTTGCCCGAGCCGGGTTTGGCCATGGAGCCATGGCGGATGGAAAAGGTGTCGCCGTCGCGGCTGTCCAGGATGGCCTGCTTATAGCGGGGATGGGCCGGGCACTCCTCGGTGGCGATGAAGCGGGTGCCCACGTAGACCCCCTCGGCCCCCAGGGCCAGGGCGGCCACCAACTGGCGGCCGTCGGCCACCCCACCGCCCGCTATCACCGGCACGCTTACGGCGCGGGCCACCTGGGGCACCAGGGTGAAGGTGGTGTTCTGGTCGAAACCGCTGTGCCCTCCGCCTTCGGTGCCCGAGGCCACCACTGCGTCAACCCCGGCCTTTTCCGCCCCCAGGGCGTGGCCCACCGAGGCGCAGACATGGATTACCTTCATGCCCGCCTCCTTGAGCCGGGCGGTGTGCACCTTGGCGCTGCCTTGGGACACGATGGCCACTGGAACCTTTTCCTCGATACCCACCTCGAGGCAACGATCGCTGAATTCCTTGT
>Ga0180007_10004623_pt1 | contig 14455 bp, 11 predicted proteins | sample MM_PC_MetaG_FD_121122 | JGI IMG/M metagenome (GOLD analysis project Ga0180007, IMG submission 121122) | Groundwater microbial communities from the Aspo Hard Rock Laboratory (HRL) deep subsurface site, Sweden - MM_PC_MetaG | ecosystem: Environmental > Aquatic > Deep subsurface > Groundwater... | reverse complement strand
TGCAGGTCGAGGGGGCGCCCGTGCATGAATACCCGTCATCGATCACACACAGCGGACTGCAGCCGTCATCGGGGGTCGCGTTTCCGTCGTCGCAGGCCTCCGGGGTCTCCACCAGGCCGTTGGCACAGACAGGGGTCACGCTGTTGAGGTTGTTGTTGTTGTTGGCATTGTTGAGGTTGTTGAGGTTGTTGAGGTTGTTGGTGTTGTTTGAGTTCTGGCCCTGGAGTCCGGTCGTGTCGAAGTTGCAGGCCAGCAGGGTCCAGCCGAGGCAGCAGAGGAGCAGGAAGGGCCGCGCCTGGCGATGATGGATGGTGCGATCGTTCGGGTTCATCATGTTGCCTCCAGATTATAACCTTAGCATGGATGTCGGCGGTTCACACGCTTTCAAAAGGCTTAGGAGGTCGCAGTTGACACTTCACACCCGTTGTAGTGTAGTGATGGCCTCACGCGGGCCCGGCCCGAACCGAACCAGGAGAACCGACATGTCCATCACGCTTGAACAGGCCATCCGAAACGCCGTCGAGACTGAACGCGGCGCCAACAGCTTCTATGCTTTCATCGCCCAGAACACCTCCGATCCGGAGGCGAAGAAGTTTCTCCGCGAGATGGCCGAACAGGAAAAGGGCCACGCCGATCTCATTGAAAAACTCGGAAAAAAGTTGGTCGACGGTGAGCTGCCGGTACACGCCGATTCGTTCGTGGCCCTTCAGGAGACCGCCCCAGGCTGGAAGTTCGCCGAGGACATCTCCCTGGTGGAGGCCCTGCAGATCGCCGCCGAGGCCGAGCAGGGCGCCATGATGTATTACGAAATGCTGGCCGACTTTTTTCCCGAGCCGCACAAGCAGTTCTTTTCCGGCCTCGTCAATGCCGAGGAAGAGCACCTGAGCGTGATCGACGCCAAGCTCGAAAGCCTGGCAGTGCGTTGAGTCGATTCCAACAGAAGACGGAGTGCTGAAGATGGATACGGATGTTCTGCATTTTCTCAGGGATTTCGTGGGTCTGTTCAGGGGCGTGCAGGAGGAGAAGATCGCCGACCTTCTCAGCCGCTCGCGCGTGGCCTCGTTCGAGGCCAACGAGGCCATCGTCGAGTTCGGCGAGGAGGGCAATTTTCTGGGCGTCATGATCGACGGGGAGGCCGAGGTCTCCTACGGCGACGACAGCGGCCAGCGGCACCGTCTCGCCGTGCTGAAGCCCGGCGACGTGTTCGGCGAGATGTCGCTGATGACCGGTGATCGCACCACGGCCGATGTCATCGGCCTGTCCCACTGCCGCGCGGTGATCGTGCCGCAGGACGTGTTTAGCTCGTTCGTGGTGAGTGCCCCCACGGCGATCCGGTATGTCTCCAAGTTGATCGCCGATCGCGCCAAGGGGTCGGCCGACCCCCAGGATCGCACCCTGGCCAGGGTCGCGCTCTCCCGCAGCGAGGATCCTTACGGACTGAGCCTGCACACCGAAGTGCCCATGACGCTGCTGGTGATCAACTGCGGCTCCTCCTCGCTGAAGTACAACCTGTTCAACACCGGCGACGAGGCCTTCAACGCCCGCGGTCTGGTGGAGCGGATCGGCTCGGACCGGACCCTGCACACCTGCACGTTCAAGGGTTCAGAGACGGTGCACGTGCTCCCTCCGGGGACCCATGAGGATGCCTTCCGGGCCGTGCTCCAGACCCTTGCTTCGCCGGAGGTCGGCGCCCTGCGGGATCTGAAGGACATCGCCGCGGTGGGGCATCGCGTGGTGCATGGCGGGCAGCGGTTCTCGACGCCGACGCTCATCGACGAGGACGTCATCGCCGAGATCGAGCGCCTCGGCCAGCTCGCGCCGCTTCACAACCCGATCAACCTCGCCGGAATCCGGGCCGCGCGCCAGCTGCTGCCGCTGGTGCCGCAGGTGGCCGTGTTCGACACCGCGTTCCATCACACGCTGCCGCCGTACGCCTACCTCTATGGCCTGCCGATGGAGTATTACGAGAACAAGGGCGTGCGCCGCTACGGTTTCCACGGCATGTCCCACTTCTACGTCGCCCTCAAGGCCGCGCAGTTCCTCAAGCGGCCCTTCAACGAGCTGGAGATCGTCTCTTGCCACCTGGGCAATGGGGCCTCGCTGTGCGCGATCGACCACGGCCGTTCGGTCGACACCTCCATGGGCATGACGCCCACGGAAGGGCTCATCATGGGCACCCGCTGCGGGGATCTCGATCCCGGGGTGCTCACCTTCCTGGCGCGCTCGGAGGATCTGAGCGTGGAGGGCATGGAACGGCTGATCAACAAGGAGAGCGGGCTGCTGGGCATGTCCGGCATCTCCAACGACATGCGGGAGGTCGAGGCCGCCGCCGACGCAGGCAACACCCACGCGCTGCTGGCGCTCAAGACCTTCAGTTACCGCATCAAGAAGTACATCGGCGCGTACTGCGCCGCCATGCACGGCGTGGACGCGGTGATCTTCACCGGCGGCATCGGGCAGGGGAGCGCGGGCGTGCGCAGCCTGGCCTGCCAGGGGCTCGCGTTCATGGGCATCGTCATCGACGAGGAGAAGAATCGCCAGGCGAAGGGCTTCCTGGAGGTGTGCGACATCTCCGCGGAGGACTCGGCCGTGCGCGTGCTGGTGGTGCCCACCGACGAGGAGCGCATGATCGCCCGTGAGACGCTGCGCGTGCTGGATCTGCGCTACGTCAGCGAGATCATCGCCCAGCAGAAGCAGCTCCCGGTGCCCATCGAGATCTCGGCGCACCATGTGCACCTGTCCCGCGAGCACGTCGAGGCCCTGTTCGGGCCCGGTCACCAGCTCACGCACCACTCGGATCTCTCGCAGCCCGGCCAGTTCGCCTGCAAGGAGATGGTCAACCTCGTCGGGCCCAAGGGCCGCGTCGACCGCGTCCGGGTGCTCGGGCCCGAGCGCAAGGCCACGCAGGTCGAGATCGCCATGACCGAACAGTTCAAGCTCGGGGTGAGTCCGCCGGTGCGTGAGTCCGGCGACATCGAGAACACGCCGGGCCTGACCCTCGAGGGGACCGCCGGATCGGTCGTCCTGGACAAGGGCGTGATCTGCGCCCACCGGCACATCCACATGTCCCCCGAGGACGCGCTGCGCTTCGGCCTCAAGGATCGCAACCGCGTGCGCATCCGCGTGGAGACCGGCCGCGACCTGATCTTCGGTGACGTGGTCGTCCGGGTCAGCCCTTCGTTCAAGCTCGCCATGCACCTTGACACCGACGAGGGAAACGCCGCCTCGATCACCACCGGCATGGTCGGTTTCGTCGACGGCATCCAGCCGGACTGATCGCCGGTCAGGCCAAAATCCGAAATTTCGAATGGCTCTCTTTGTATTTCGGTAATAAAATACCAGATTTCATGATTGCCAGCCGAATTTCGTTGTGATACCAATTCCTTAATTGGAGGTCCCCATGAACATCGATACCCTTTGGGCCAACGTGCAACCCTACCTCGTCGACTTCGGCTTCCGCCTCATCGCGGTGGTCATCATATTCATGGCAGGCAAGATCGGCCTGGGCATCATCGACCGGGTGCTGAAGAAGGTCTTCGCCCACAGCAAGATCGAGCCGACCATCGTCAAGTTCATCCAGAACATGATCCACGTCGCGGTCAACGTGTTCGTCTTCCTGGCGATCATGGGCAAGCTCGGCATCGAGACCACCTCCGTGGTGGCGATCCTCGGCGCGGCCACCCTGGCCGTCGGCTTCGCCCTGCAGGGGTCGCTGGCGAACTTCTCCTCGGGCGTGCTGATCATGCTCTTCCGGCCGTTCAAGGTCGGCGACTTCGTCGAGGTCGGCGGCAAGTCCGGCCTGGTGCACACCATCGGCATCCTGGCCTGCGAACTGACCACGCCCGACAACCGGAAGATCATCATGCCCAACGGCAAGATCATGGGCGACACCATCATGAACTTCACAGCCGAGGCCACCCGCCGCATCGATCTGGTGGTGGGCGTCTCCTACGGCTCCGATCTGAAAAAGACCCGGGCCGTCATCCTGGAAGAACTGCAGAAGAACAAGCTCGTGCTGGCCGAACCCGCGCCCACGGTGGCCGTCACCGAGCTCGGCGAGAGCTCTGTGGACTTTTTCGTTCGCCCGTGGGTCAATACGGCCGACTATTGGACCGTGCGCTCCGAGGTCCTCGAGGCCGTGAAGCTCCGGCTCGACGCCGAGGGCATCGAGATCCCGTTCCCGCAGCGCGACATCCACATGCGCGGCACCCAATCCCCCGCGTAACGAAAGGGTCATCATGCTGAACAAATTCTTCCTTCTGGTTCTTTCCTGTGGCGCGTGCCTTTCCCTGTCCGCCTGCGATGAGGAGTGCGACTGCGCTCCCACCCACGAGTGCGGCAACCAGGTGGTCGAGCAAGCCTACGGGGAGGAGTGTGACCTGGGGTACATGAACAGCTTCGAACCCGGCGCCGCGTGCCGTCCGGACTGCCTGCGCGCGGGCTGCGGTGACGGCATCCTCGACCCGGGTGAGGAGTGCGACGACGGCACGGCCAACTCCAACACCCTTGCCGACTCCTGCCGGCAGATCGTGAATCCCGAGTACATGAACTACATCGACACGCCAGACGAGCCGCAGTATTTCTGTCGGCAGGCCTTCTGTGGTGACGGCGTCGTGGACGACCAGGAACAGTGCGATGACGGCAACGACATCGACGACGATACGTGCACCAACGCGTGTGTCGCCCTCGACTGAGGTCCTCTTCCGGTCCTGTGAAATTTTGACACAGTGTGTCCAATGCGACCCTGTTTTTCGCTCCCGACCTTCTCCTGAAAATCCAGAATTGTCCTGAAAAACAACGAAATGTTCATCTTGGCGTGAATCGTGCGTAGGAGGCATACGGCCGTGAGGCCCACCTGAGAATGTCTCGTCGGGTGAACACACCGTCAAATGGATCAGATGGATCCGGAGGAGGAATCATGAAAAACTTGCTGTACCTGCTGCCGTTCGTTCTGCTGCTGGTGCTGGCGGTGGTGTCCAAGGCTGCGCCGCGGGAGGAACAGCCGACTCCGGCAGGAGACCTCAGAAGTGATACCAGACCGAGATGACCCCGTAGTGCAGCCAGGCAAAGTTGTAGACCGAGGAAACGTCGGCGCCCCCCTCGACGGTGCGGTAGCCCAGGGAGATGCCGAGGTCGTCGGTGAGATCCCAGGCGATCTTCGCGGAGACGTCGAAGGCACGCCCGGGGCCTCCGGCGAGGCCGTTGAAGTCGACCAGCACATGAAACCTGTCGGCGAACTCCCAGTCCAGCGCAAGGAAGAGCAGGGGCACGAAGCCCAGGTTGGTCAGTTCACCCTTGCGACCGTCCTGCTCCACGGCGACCTTCGCGTCGCGGATCTTGGCGGTGAAGCCCACCCAGGCGTGGAGCTTGTTTCGTTCGAGAAAACGGTAGTTGTAGTTCAGTCGCCAGGAGTTGAACTTGAAGGTGAAGTCGGTCTTTTCGCCTGCAGCGAAGTCGACGCCGTCGAAGCGGATCGGCGCGTCGATGACCTTGGAGCGGGTCACGTCCAGCGGCGCGAGCACGGCGGCCAGTCCATGCCGGCCATGGAGGTTCCAGTGCAGCGTCAGGCGGCCGGCCGGGAGCGGCCCGGCACCGAGCATCTCCGTGAGGTCAATGCGCGTGGCGGTGGCTTCATTGGGAATCTGAACCTCGTTGCGGGTCTGAAATAATACGCCTCCTTCGACCTCTATTTTGAATCGGGTTGTTGTCGGGGGGGTCTGGGCCGCGGCGATGCCGGGGAACAATGCAACAAATATATAAAACAGGGTTTTCATGGGAACCTCCGGTTCGGTTGACATGTTCCGGGTTCGGTTGAATTCGGAACACTTCGTCCGAATATAAGATTCGTTTGACCAAAGGCAAGGGTTGACCCAGAATTCATGGTCGGTCCTGTCTTTCACAGCGCAAGAAAAGTTGGGTCAGCGGAGTTTCTCTTCACAGAACTCGTAATGGAACGGACCGTGCGCGTCGGTGATGCGTTCGAGGCAGGCGCCCTGGCCGAACGCCCATGGGAAACTGGAGTAGGAGACGGTCCCCGGCGTCGCCGTCGTGCAGGAGATCGCCGGCACGGGCTTTTTCCCTTCGCCCACGGGCACGACGCCCTGGCTGCAGGTCAGCGTGAGGTTCGCGGGAAGGACGTCACAGGGCCGATTCTCCGGAGGCCGGTTGTCGCAGGTCTTGACGATCCGGCAGACGTCTTTCGAAATCTTCGTGTCCAGGGTCCGGGTCGTCCCCGCGGAGGTCCAGGTCCCGGTGCGTTCCACGGTCCAGGTCCGGGTTTCCTTCTCGGTCCCGCAGACAAACGGGGTCTGGTGCACGACCAGATCGGTGCTCTCCCCGGTGTCGGTGAGGACGACCTCCCCCCCGGTCAGCAGGCGCAGGGTCACAGCGGAGGTGTTTGAATACGAGTTGGTGAACCGGCCGACCATGGAGCGTCGGGAATGGTGGGCAAAGCGCGTGGTAAGCGTCAGTTCCTGCGCGGGAACCGGGGGTGCCGGACCGGGTTGGACCTGCCGGGTGCGGGGCAGCGGATCCGCAGGCACGGCCGGCGGAACCTTTCCGCGGGAGCAGGAGAACCCGCCTGCCATCATCAGGGATAATGCGGCCATCGTCACCCTTGTTGTATGATTCATTGACGCCTCCACGGGAAGTATCCACCCCGGCGCCGGCCGGTGTCAAGGGCCGCGGCCATGACAGTCAGGGCGATCGAGTTCTCATTTTTCTGGGCAAGGGGATCAAAGTCTGATCCGCCTGGAAGTTTCGGGTGCGGAAGTGCCAAGTCGAAATCGAAATCGAAATCGATTCAATGGTTCTAATGAATCCAGCGAATAGACTCGACGGCTGTATTGCAAACGTCCAATCTTTCGTGACGAAAGGGCATCCAGATTTCTGGACCGATTTCGATTTCGATTTCGATTTCGATTTCGATTTCGATTTTGAGTGGAGTGGACCATTCACCGAATGAGTTGAATCAGGACTCGACTGCCCTGCCATGACAGTGCCGTCCGTCCTTGACGCGGGCACGTTCGTGCTCTACAAAAGACGGAGCTTCTGCGAGGTGAATCAGATGCATCAATTATCGTTGGCTCCTGTTCTGTTGCTGGCACTGGTCATGTTCTCGTGTGACGACGGCTCGAAGAAATCCGTCAACAACGTGAACAACGTGAACAATGTCAATAATATCAACAACATCAACAACCTAAACAACATCAGCAACACCAACAACGGCACCTGCGGAGATGGCGTGACTGCCACCGGCGAGACCTGTGACGACGGCAACACGACGCCCGCTGACGGGTGCGCGGCCGACTGCACGGTGGAGGAGCGCTGGACGTGCGACACCAGCAGCCCGAGCGTCTGCGTCCCCTGGGACGCCGAGCGCTGGGCCCGGGCCCTGATCGCGGGCGAGGTCACCACGGACGCTGCGTTTGCGGCCATCGACGGCCTGACGGGGTTCCCTGTGACGACCGCCGCGGGCACGTTCATCTTCCTGCACTGGTACGAAGGCGGGGAGTGGACCATCGCCGGTGACTTCAACGACTGGTTCGAGGTGGGGATGTCCCGCCAGGGTGACTTCGTGTGGACCGAGGTGGAGATCCCGGACGGCCGCGGCCTGAAGTACAAGTTCGTCAGCGCGGGGGTGTGGCAGTCCGATCCCTGGTCCCGCAGCTACTCCTACGACGAGTTCGGCGAGATCAGTTACGTCCTGCCTCCGACCGACACCTGGCACCTGGAGCGCTGGCATGGCCTGGCCGCCGAAGGCCTGGCCGAGCGCCTGCTGCGGGTTTATGTCCCCGCCGGCGCCGGTCCATGGCCGGTGATGTACATGCACGACGGCCAGAACCTGTTCGATCCCGAGGCGATGTGGGGCGGCTGGAAGCTCCAGGACGTGGTCGCGACCAACGGCTTCGAGTTGATCATCGTGGGCATCGACAACTCCGTCGATCGCATGACCGAATACACCCACGTCGACGACGAGATCGACGGCCAGACCTTCGTGGCGCAGGGCGACGCCTATGCCCGGCTCGTCGAGCTCACCGTGCGCCCGTTGGTCGAGGCGCGCTATCCCACCAACGGCCTGCGGGGCGTGATGGGCTCCTCCCTGGGCGGGCTGATCAGCCTCTACATCGCGCACCTGTACCCCGAGGTCTACCACTTCGCCGGATCCCTGTCCGGCACGCTGGGGTGGGGAAAGTTCGGCCTCGACAACCCGCTGGTGCGCGAGCTCTACGAGACCGCGGGCCTGCGCGACTTCGCGATCTATGTGGACTCCGGCGGCGCGGCCCCGATCGATGGCTGCACCGACGCCGGCGGGTTCGTCATCGCCGAGGGCTCGGACAATTACTGCCAGACGCTGGCCTTCCACGACGCCCTGCTGACGCTGGGCTACACCGCCGACGCGGACCTCTTCTACACCTGGGACCAGAACGCCGAGCACAACGAGGCCGCCTGGAACGGCCGTGTGGACCTCCCGCTGGGGATCTTCCTGGGTCTGTCGGTTCCCTAGAGAGCCGACCCCTTGATCCTTTTTGCCTTGAAGCTCTCCATGTCCACGTCCATGTCCATGTCCTTGTCGAAATCGAAATCGCAATCATGCGTGACCACTTAAGCAATTTACGGCGAAGTTGGCGATGACTTGATATTTCAACCTGCATCATATCCAAAAACCATCGGTACCGATTTCGATTTCGATTTCGATTTCGACCGGAACACGGGACTTCCAGGGCCATCCTCTACCTTGATATCTCATCAAGGAAAATCTTGGATTGCAGCACTTCCAGCATCGAAATCGAAATCGAAATCGCAATCGCAATCGAACTCGATATCAGCTGGCACCCGCTATCGGTGTTTTCGGTTTCGGTTTCGGTTGCGGATGATGCGGCGATTGGCGCGGTATCTCTCTTTGAGGATGCTGTTCACCCGGCCATTGCTGGGAAACCCCCCGGTGGGCAATTGTTTTACCCAATTTCTTCCGAAATGGACGGGTTCAATCAGGGTGGTGCGATTTTTTCTGACCCGGTTTTCTCCCTCCTTGTAAATGGATAAATGAAAATGATCCCGGTGATCCCGGTCGGAATCCGGGGTGAGGATGGCCTTGAAATACTTTGTCTTATCCAGATCGCAGGCCAGTTGCCGCAATAATCGTCCACCCCGTCGTCTGGCATTGCCTTCACAGGTAAGGCCCCTGCCCAGGCTCCGTTCATAGTCGGTGTTCACCATATAAGTTTGACCTTTGTCCGTAATGACGCCGTACAAATCCATGGCCAGTCCGAAGGCATGTCTGGAAAGATTGCTGGAATTCTTGACCATTCTGTATGAATGAAAATTGCCCACAATCAAACTTCGGATGCCTCCATTGGCGCTGAACACGCGTTGGGTTTTCAGAAGGATGAAGGCCATGCGGCAATCCATGAGCGGTTTGGCTCGTTTGTAGCCGTTTTGAAGGATGAGTTTCCCGATTCTGCCGTCGGTCAGGATCACGGGAGTTCGGATCCTTTTGCTGGCAGGGCCGCGTTTGTAAGCCACCCCTTCGCGAGCCAGGGCCCGAAGGCACCACCTTTCCGGTTTGGCGACACGGGGGGTTCCCCAGGTGGTTCCGGGCGCCGACAGGACGGCCAGGGAAACTGACAAAGTTAGAAAAAAGGACAAAAATAGCTTCAAAGAATAGCTGGAGTTCATTTCCAAATCCCCTGATACCCACGAAATATAACTCAGGATGACGTGTGCTGGCTCAACCAGGCTATGGCGGCGCCAGCCGGGGTGGCCAGAGGGACAAGAGGGGGAGGGGTGCTTGAGGCCGGTGGAAACCCTGGCCGCCATGAACAAAAAACATGATTTTGATGATACCTGTTTCTCCGACAAGATCAACCCGGGGAGATTTTTTTTTGAATCGGAAAGTCAGTTGCAAGGCAGAGCCGGACCTGATGGCCAGCCCGAAACGCATTGACAAAAACCCCGAATGACATATGCCTTCTGGATCCAGTGGTGTTGGTCGACCCGTTATCCAGGAGAATGAAGATGATCAAGTCCCTGCTGCCCCTGCTGCTCATGCTCACCCTCGCGTGCAACTCGAAGGCCCCCGGGAGTTGTCCCGCGCAGCCCGGTCCGACGCCCGTGGCCGCCACGCCCGCCAAGGCGCCCGACGCCGCGCCGCCGTTGCCCGGGCCCGTCCTGGTGCCGACGACGAAGCTGGCCTCCGACGAGGGCATGTGGACGTTTGACAACTTTCCGTCGGAAAAACTGAAGGAGCGCCACGGCTTCGGGCCGTCGCAGGAGTGGCTGGACAAGGCGCGCCTGTCCTCGGTTCGGCTGGCCCAGGGCTGCTCGGGCAGCCTCGTGTCGCCCATGGGCCTGGTGATGACCAACCACCACTGCGCCCACCGGTGCATCCAGGAGTTGTCGACACCGCAGAAGGACTACATCGCCGACGGCTTCCTCGCCAGGGAGCTCAAGGACGAGGTCCGCTGCCAGGGCATGGAGATCAACCGGCTCGTGGCCATCACCGACGTCACGGATCAGATGACGAAGGCCACCGCCGGCCTCGACGATCAGAAGGCCAACGAGGCCCGGAAGGCCGAGCAGTCGCGCATCGAGAAGGCCTGCGCGGTGAGCGAGGACGTGCGCTGCGACGTGGTCAGCCTGTATCAGGGCGGCCGGTTCCACCTGTACAGGTACGAGCGCCACAAGGACGTGCGGCTGGTGTTCGCGCCGGAGCTGGCCATCGCGTTCTTCGGCGGGGATCCGGACAACTTCATGTTCCCGCGCTACGACCTGGACATGACCTTCCTGCGCATCTACAAGGATGACAAGCCCGCGCAGATCACGACGTACTTCAAGTGGTCCGAAAAGGGTGCGCGTGACGGCGAACTGACGTTCGTGTCAGGGCACCCCGGCAGCACCTCCCGCGGGGTCACGGCTTCGATGCTGGCCTTCGAGCGCGACGTCGAGCTGCCGTTCCGCCTGATGATGCTGTTCGAGCTGCGCGGCGTGCTCAAGGAGTTCGCCCATCGCGGACCCGAGCAGAAGCGGATCTCCGGTCACCTGCTCTTCGGCGTGGAGAACGGCATCAAGGCCATGCGCGGCATGCACGGCGCCCTGCTGGACCCGGACCTGTTCGGCCAGAAGGTGGCCGCCGAGGAGGCCCTGAAGAACGCGGTGGCGGCGGATCCCGAACTGAAGAAGAGCGTGGGTGACGCCTGGGGCGGCATCGGGAAGGCCGTGGCCCATCACCGCGGCGTGTTCAAGCCCTACCAGCTCCTCGAGCGCGGCTGGTATCCCAGTCCGCTGTTTCGGCACGCCCGGGCGCTGGTGCGGGCCGTCGAGGAGCTCCCCAAGGCCGACGACGCGCGGCTGCCCGAGTACACCGACGCGCAGTTCCCGATCCTGAGGCAGGGCCTGATCTCGGGCGCGCCCATCTATGACGAGCTGGAGACGACGGTCCTCGGACTGCTGTTCTCCCGCATCCGCGACGAACTGGGGCCGGATCACCCGTTCGTGCGCAAGGTCTTCGGCGGGAGGAACCCGGCCGAGATCGCCGCCGAGGTCGTCGCGAAGACGAAGTTGAAGGATCCGAAGGTGCGCGAGGCGCTGCTGGCCGGTGGCAAGGCGGCGGTGGACGCCTCCACGGATCCCCTGATCCAACTGGTGAGGCTCATGGATCCCGAGTCCCGCGCCGCGCGCCAGGAATACGAGGATCAGGTCGAGGCCGCGATCAAGACCCGCCTCGAGGCCATCGCCCGCGCCCGGTTCAAGATCCTCGGCACCAGCGTGTATCCCGACGCGACCTTCACGCTGCGGCTCTCGTTCGGCAAGGTCCAGGGCTGGGAGGAGGCCGGCAAGCCGGTGTCTCCGTTCACCACCCTGGGCGGCGCCTTCGAACGCCACACCGGAAGCGATCCGTTCGTGCTGCCCAAAAGCTGGCTGGCCGCGAAGGACAAGCTCGACCTGACCGTGCCGTTCGACTTCTGCGCCACCAACGACATCATCGGGGGCAACTCGGGCTCCCCGGTCTTCAACCAGGCCGCCGAGATCGTGGGACTCGTGTTCGACGGCAACCTCCACTCCCTGGGCGGCGACTACGCCTACGTGCCGGCCAACAACCGCATGGTGGCCGTGCACTCCCGCGCCATGATCGAGGCCCTCCGGAAAATCTACGGCGCCGACCGCCTCCTGACCGAGCTGGGACAGTAGTTCCAGGGTGACAAGCCCGTCCTGATTGGTTACTGTGGGGAAACATCTGAAAGGAGCTGTTGATGACCGGTCTGATTTCCACCCTCCTCGAGAACATCCAGGACAACATGGTGTATGCGCTCGTCTTCCTCTTCGGCGGCGCCCTGGTCCTGTGGGGGATCACCAGCCGGCTTCTCCTGCCGGCGGTTCATTTCGTGATCCGCAAGAGCCCGACGAAGTGGGACGACATGCTGGCGCGTCGAAAGGTGCTGGAGAAGCTGGTGGTGTTCCCGTCCCTGGTCTTCCTGAACAGCTTCTCCTTCCTGCTCGATGAGTATCAGCCCGTCCTGCAGAAGGTGGTCCTGATCCTGTTCACCTGGATGTTCATGCTGGCCATCGACCGCTTCCTGGTCGCGGCCAACGACATCTATGAAACCCTCTCCTACAGCCGGGCGAACTCCATCAAGGGCTTCGTGCAGGTGGCCGAGCTCCTGGTGTACCTGTTCGGCGGCATCATCATGATCGCCATCATCATGGGAAAATCGCCGTGGATGCTGCTCTCCGGCATCGGCGCCATGACGGCGGTCCTGTTGTTGATCTTCAAGGACACCATCCTGTCCCTGGTCGCCAGCGTCCGCATCAGTTCCAACAAGTTGATCGAGAAGGGGGACTGGATCGAGATGCCGCAGTTCGGCGCCGACGGCGACGTCATCGACATCGCCCTGCACAGCATCCAGGTGCAGAACTGGGACAAGACCATCACCTCCATCCCCACCCACAAGTTGATCGACGAATCCTTCAAGAACTGGAAGGGGATGACCCAGAGCGGCGGTCGCCGGATCATGCGCAGCATCCACCTCGACCTCGACAGCGTGGCCTTCCTCGACGAAAAAATGCTTGAACGTATGGAAAAAATCGGACTTTTAAAGGATTACCTGAAACAGAAGAAGGCCGAGATCGCCGAGCACAACCAGGCGCAGGGCATCGACGAGAAGGACTTCATCAACGGACGCCACCTGACCAACATCGGCACGTACCGGGCCTACATCGATAGATATTTGCAGGATCACACAGGGATCCACCACGGGATGACGACCATGACCCGCCAGCTGCAGCCCGGCGCGACGGGGCTGCCCCTGCAGATCTACGCCTTCACCAACACGACCGAGTGGATCCGCTACGAGGGGATCCAGTCCGACATCATGGATCACCTGCTCTCGATCCTGCCCGAGTTCGGACTCCGGGTGTTCCAGTACCCTTCCGGCAATATCCTGGGCTCCCTGAAGACCAATTGAAACCTGTAAGATAAATATTGACAGAAAGCCCGTGTCCGGCTCAGGGCCGGTCGGTCATGGGGCGAGTCCCACCTTCGTGCGCAGGGCGGCGGGGACGTCGGCGCGCGTCTTCTTCGGATCGGCGCACCACATCAGGCGGATCAGGGCCGGGAGGGCCTCTTCGCGCAGGGGCGCCAGGGCCGCGGCGGGGGTCTTGCGGTAGACCTTGCGGAGGGAGGCGTATTCTTTGGCTGAAAGACTGCAGGCGCGGGATCTTCCGAGGCCCGCAAACGCCCACCGCGCCCGCTCGAGGAGCTTCTCATCGAGGGCGTCCCCGGACAGGAGCGAGAAGAACACCGGCTTGGCCAGGTCGTAGAGCACCTCGGTGGCGACCGGATCGTCGGCGATGGCGGCCAGCGCCTCCACCGCGACCCGGCGCAGGGCCAGGGGCACGTCCATCTGCACGAACAGGCGCAGGTACTCGGTGGCGCCCTCGGTCTGGAGCTCGCCCAGGGCCCGCACGCTCTCGAGGGAGATTTTTTCCTTCACCTGGAGGTTCTTGAGGATCACCTCTCCGGCGGCCTTGCGCTCGGGGCCCTGCGCGCAGCCGGTGATCAGGGAGAGCACCCGCTGCTGGCGCGCCGTGGGCAGGGTGACGTCGAAGGCCAGCAGCGCGCCGGCCAGGAGGGCCTTGCGCAAGTGCGGACCGTAGGGTTCCACCGTGACCAATTGGAGGACTTCCCCGACCTCGCCGGCGTCCTGGGCCAGGAGCCACGCGGCGTGCTGCTGCGCGAACCTGGCCAGCGTCGCCCCGGAGGCGGAGGTCCCCATGAGCTCCAGCACCCGGGCCAGTCCGGTCCTGCCGGCCCCGGCGCGCTTTTCGAGGTCACCCATCGTCCAGGTGAGCACCGCATCGGCGACCTTCGCCCGCTCGGCGGGGGCCAGCCGCGCCCATCGATCCGCGAGGGCATCACGGGCCTGCACGCTCGCGGGGTCGCTGCCCTTGAGCCGGG
>Ga0180007_10004620_pt1 | contig 14461 bp, 28 predicted proteins | sample MM_PC_MetaG_FD_121122 | JGI IMG/M metagenome (GOLD analysis project Ga0180007, IMG submission 121122) | Groundwater microbial communities from the Aspo Hard Rock Laboratory (HRL) deep subsurface site, Sweden - MM_PC_MetaG | ecosystem: Environmental > Aquatic > Deep subsurface > Groundwater... | reverse complement strand
TCAGGGACTTCAGGGGCTTCAGGGGCTTCAGGGACTTCAGGGACTTCAGGGGCTTCAGGGGCTTCAGGGACTTCAGGGACTTCAGGGACTTCAGGGACTTCAGGGGCTTCAGGGGCTTCAGGGACTTCAGGGGCTTCAGGGACTTCAGGGGCTTCAGGGACTTCAGGGGCTTCAGGGGCTTCAGGGACTTCAGGGGCTTCAGGGGCTTCAGGGACTTCAGGGACTTCACCTATTCTCCTCTCCTTTTGCCTCTGGGACTTCATTGATTTCTCTTTGTATGGCATTCTTTCCTCCTTCTAACTGCGGTATCTTACCAGATAATAACAGCTCTAGCTTCTCCTTAGACTCACTACCACCAGCTATTATAATATTGTACTGCCGATTGTCATTATAATTTGGCTTTTCGTCATAAACGTGCTCCATTAGATTCAATTCCTTAATGGCTGCAATCTTGTGACCTGCTGTAACTGGCTTCTGAATAGCATGTAAAGCTATCTGTTTTAGTACCTCTTTACGCTCGTCTGGAGGCAATATAGCTATAGCAAGGCTTGAAGTTGGTTTGACATCTCCGCCACGTTCAAGTCTTTTAAGTGCTCTCATTCTGGCTTTGGATAGTGGCATATCTTTATATTAGACATAAGCTGTATAAATGTCAAGTTATCCTTATAGGGTGTATTGAAGTAAGATGTTTTGGGGAAAATAGAGTAAGCTCGCATCAATCATCATCTTAGTATGAGAGTTAAGTACTTAGGGATGACTAACGTGAGCCTCTAACAACCTTTACACGGTATCGATAAGTTTAGGCGTAAAATAAATGCCTATATTATGTCAAGAAAGTATTGACAAGCTATCTAGCAAGTGGTAATATGTGAGCAATAGTATAAAAGGAGGATAGAATGATAACTACAAAAGAAATGACAGTAAAGGAATGGTTAAATAATCTAGCGACTACCCAAACAAGTAATGAATATGATGAGAGAATGATGCAGTCGCTAACTCGAAAGTGTGGATTCTCTAATAGTATCGTAACTTGTGGAATTGTATACCTTGAAGGCAAGGGTACACCAGAAGCTCCACCAATGAGTATCCATACCGTAGCAAAGGAGATACTAAGACGACAGTAAGCTAACCTCTTGATGCCAGCCTACCAGTCTAACTGCTGGTAGGTTGGGACTAGGAGAGTAGTACTTAATAACATAATACTTGGCGGGTGTCAGATGGGGTTAGCTGAAATTAAATCTGTTAATGGTGAGTATGCTAATAGCTTACCAGCCCGCCTAGTCTATAGCACCTTAAAAATAGAATATTTATAGGCTGATAACTGGACGGGTAGGGAAGGAGATACAATGTTATTTCCAGTTATGCAATACGAGACAAAATACGGTGCCGATTATCGTATTGATGCAAACGAGCAAAACATTCGTTCTGGAAGCCTGTTTATTGGCTACCTTGACGCATCAGGAAAGAAACAGGCAATTTTGAAACTAAAGAAAGTTTTATCAGATACTATTGAAGCGATGCTAGTAAAATAAAACAATCTACCCGTTCAGCTACGAGTCTATAAGTATAAGGAGGTAATAAGATGACTAGAATACAAACAATTGAAGAACACAAGCTTTCTAATGGAGATACAGTCAAGGTCACTAAACTGGGGAGAACTTACAACTTCAATAGACTGTTTGCTAATGGTGATGAGCCACCCTATTGCAAGATTGGAATTAACCTGAAGCACGCACTATCTTTACTGGCTGGAGCACTTCAACAAGATGTTTGCGAGGTTGAATAATATGGATAGTAGAATTCTCGCCAAACTAGCACTAAACTATATTAACACAAGCGTTTGTGATATTTGCTATGAGGATAATTGTGGTGGAGATTTCAGTTGCACAAAGGGGAAGTTCGGCGAGCCTTGCGAGTGCCACACCGAAATAAATGAAGCCAGAACAAAACTGGAAAATACTATACGTGAAGCATTAGAGAATGATAGTTAGTTTAGCACCTGCTGAGTGGGGCTTACTAGGGTGAGGGTGCATAGCGCACAGGGTCTAGGTGGGTCTCGCCTTATAAGGCGATATAGTTAGCCCCAGTAAGCCCCACTCAAGAGAAGCTAAAGGAGGTGATTAAATGGCAAACAGGAGAAAAACAGATAGAAATGAAAGGATAATGAGATTATGGGAAAAGGGATGGCGACAAGTATCTATTGCTAATATGCTAAAAATGAGTGTCTCGGCAGTTAGCATGGTAATCTGGAGAGAAAATCATAGAAAGGAGATTAGAAATGAAAATAGAAATCAAAAACAGATTTAACGGTAGTATTATCATTTCAGGAAACTTTGAGGATATCAAGGACTGCCTTGAAAAAAATAGAGGCGCTGACTTGAGAGGCGCTGACTTGAGAGGTGCTGACTTGATAGGTGCTGACTTGAGAGACGCTAACTTGAGAGACGCTAACTTGAGAGACGCTAACTTGAGAGGTGCTGACTTGAGAGACGCTAACTTGAGAGGTGCTGACTTGAGAGACGCTAACTTGAGAGACGCTAACTTGAGAGACGCTAACTTGAGAGACGCTAACTTGAGAGACGCTAACTTGAGAGACGCTAACTTGAGAGGTGCTAAAAATTATGTTGATTCACACGCTATATTCCAGGAGGTAGTCAGACGACAGCCAACATCAATATTTACTGAATCAGAGTGGGTTGCAATCGCTCAAATTGTAATCCATAGGCTTTGTTGGAGTTCTATCAAAAAGAGATTTTCAGGTGTAATGCCTCATATATTTGAAGTCCTTGCTAGTGCTGGCTTTCCGGAGTGGTTAGAATATTGGAATAGTCCTTAAAAGAAAGAGTGACCTAATCAGTAACGTAGGAGATTAGAAATGAAAATAGGTAAGTTTATAGTAGGCCGAGCTGAGGATGTGCTCAAGCACTTCGAACTGATAGCTCTGTTGAATCCTAATCAATCAATAGAGAGCTACATTAAAGATGCGGGAGATGGGAGTCTTTGTCCCTATTGTGGTACTCAACTTGAAGTAGAACGAGAGGTGTTTGGTAATAAGCGACAACATTCTTGTAGAGGCGATAAAAGGGGGTAATAAGATGAGAGAGATAAAGTTCAGAGATTAGGAACCCAGAACTATTGGAATAAGCTAACTAAATAGAAAGGAGGAAATAATGTTACATACTACGTTTAGGAAAGCAAAGGAAGCTGGGGCTTGTGCTGAAAGTTACAAGAAGTTTGCAAGGCACGTTGGAGGTATCAAGAAATATGGAGAAGATACTCCTATTCCACTAATAGAAATACTTAACATCTTAGGACTGGATGATGCGTTGTGGTGCTTACAGTGTACTGTGGAAGATTCAGATAAGTTTAGTAGATTGTTGGCTTGTGATTATGCCGAGCACGTATTGCCTATATTCGAGAAGGCTTATCCCAAAGACAATAGACCTAGAAGAGCTATAGAGGAAAGCAGGTTATATGCAGAGGGGAAATCTACTCCCGAAAAGATGGCTGATGCTTGGTCTGATGCTTGGTCTGATGCTTGGTCTGATGCTAGGTCTGATGCTAGGTCTGCTGCTTGGGCTGCTGCTAGGTCTGCTGCTTGGGCTGCTGCTGGGTCTGCTGCTTGGGCTGCTGTTTGGCCTGCTGCTTGGGCTGCTGCTGGGTCTGCTGCTTGGGCTGCTGTTTGGCCTGCTGCTTGGGCTGCTGCTAGGGCTGCTGCTTGGTCTGATGCTTGGTCTGCTGCTTGGTCTGCTGCTTGGTCTGATGCTTGGTCTGCTGCTAGGTCTGATGCTTGGTCTGATGCTTGGTCTGATGCTTGGTCTGATGCTAGGTCTGCTGCTTGGTCTGCTAAGATAAAGTGGCAAGAAGAATTGTTTAGAATAAAATTGAAGGAAACTAACTAAATAGAAAGGAGAAACAGATGACAGAGAATAGAGGGCATTGCAAGCATGGAGAATTTGACTTGCTTAATGGCTGTAATCAGTGTATCGAAGAGAGGCGAGTATCAGAATTAGCGGAGCAACTAAAGGATAAGTTATCCAATGGAAAGGAACAAGAGTCCAAACCAATTATCGTCAAGGTTCAATACTATTCCGAAACATCAGGAGAAGTAAATGGAAGAGAATATACATACTATTCAATAGACCGCTTGAATGTGGGCGATATGGTTATCGTACCAGTAAGGGATACCATAGGAAAGGCGATAGTGAGCTCCATCGATGTCCCTGAGGCAGAGATAGCAAGCTTCAAGGATAAGGTCAAAATAATACCATCTAGCTCTATTATACCCAAAAAGGTAGAGCCACAATTACAAGAGCTAGAGGATGGGTTGAATAGCGAGGGGCTTACACTTAAACATAGATTCACAGCACCAGAACCTTTGAGTGAAGAAGCTCGTCAAATTATCACAGGTGGTAGAGACGGAATGATAGCTAATGCAACGGCAATAGTCAACGTGAAACCCAGTGTGGATGGGGATGTAGTCAAGCTCTATGGTGAGATAGAGAAGGTCAAGGAATATGCGGTAGCCAGGGTTATTACTAGCCTTGAGGACGTGAAGGCGGCAACTGAGGACTTGAGCATGATAGCCAAACTAAAGAAAGCGGTCGAGGAAAAGAGGCAGGAATATGTCAAGCCTTTGAATGACCACGTGAAAGCAGTCAACGATTACTTTAAGCTGTTGACTGAACCCATCAGGGAAGCAGATAGTATCACCCGGCAAAAGGTACTGGACTTCAGAGCGAAGGAAGAAAGGAAGCGACAAGAGCAGGAACGAATAAACCAGCTAAGAATGGAAGCTGCTCAAAAGGAAATGGAACTCAAGGGTGAGCTTACGGAATCTGTAAACCTGGTGGAAGTTCAGCCAGAATCACCAGAACGTTATAGAACTGATGTTGGGATGGCCAGTAAAATGACTGTAAGAAAGTGGCAGGTAGAGGATATTACCAAAGTTCCACCAGAATATCTGATGGTTGATGCAGGGAAAATAACGAAGTTAGTCAAGGCTGGTATAGGCTATATATCTGGAATAAAAATCTATTATGAAGATACCTTGAGAATATCAGCGTTTACAGGTAAGGACATAAAGGAGGAATAAGTTGCAAATTACAGTTAAGTCAACCAAATTACTCAAAGAAGGAACTAACAAGAATGGGAAATGGCAACTCTGGCTGGTGACTGATAATAAGGATATAGAATACACCACCTTTGATAAGAAAGCCAGTCACCTTACACCAGGAGCAGTAATTGAAATAGGTTCTATTATTCTTGAAGTGAAAGATGACAAGGAAAACCGTAGTTTCAAGGAATTGACTATCATATCGCAACCAGAGACCGAATCCACCAATGGCAAATACAAAAAAGACATAGAGGGTATGAAGTACGAATACCAACTCAAAGCTAGACTTCAAAGCTTAGAGCGAGCCAGTATAGAGGCTCAGACAGCCTATATCAAGATTATGGATGCCCTTTGTGCCGGCAAGGTAGAATTGGATAGTGAACCAGTTAAAGAGGCTATAAAATGGGCTATGGGGAAACTAGGGGCAAGTATCCAATCCCCTGAGGTAAAGGAATCCATTGTGCAACCTGATATTGAAATTCAAATCAAGCCTGGTGCTGTATTGGATAAGTTGCAATCGGATTCAAAAGAAGGGACTGAGACTTCCTTCGCTAATGTAGGAGCTCTAAGGCAATGGTGTAAGCTAGAGGGAATTGAAACCCCTAAGTTCTTAGAGATAGTAGGCTGTACCGAAAAGGACGTACCAAACATCAATATACCAGACGCATACCAGTTAGTTAAAGAGCATATTGCCAATAGAGGATGAAAGGAGAGAGTGATGAGTTTAGATGTATACTTGACTGCGGTACGACCTACCTGTGTGTATGAAAGGAATATTACACACAACTTAGGGGAAATGGCTGAAATGGCAGGTATTTATGTCCATCTTTGGCGACCTGAAGAACTGGGCATCACTAAAGCAGTTGACCTTGTTGCGCCTCTTAATGAGGGACTATCTAGGTTAAAGAATAAACCTGAATACTTCAAACAGTTTAATCCCTCTAATGGTTGGGGGACTTACGAAAATCTCATAGAGTTTGTAGAGGAATATATTATCGCTTGTGTAGAGAATCCCGATGCCCTAATTGATGTGTCTAGGTAATAAAGTAGAGAGTGATAACTTTGAATCGTGGAGCAAGAAAGAGAATAAAAGCCTGTTTCTTAATCTCAATAAATTTGGGGCACGCAAAACCACTTGTAAAAAATGTAGTGAAGAAGTTTGGTATTACAATTTCGAAAGGTAATAGGACAGAAAGTGATATAGAGCTACATTAAGGCTAGAGATACCAAGATGATAATAAGACTAGGTAAACTAACTAAGGCTGATATAGCAGAGGCAATGACCGCGGTCATAGCACTGGTAACTACACTTACTTTACTTTGTATCTGTTGTTAAGGAGAAGGAATGAATATAATTAAATCTGTATCAGGGTCGCAAAGCGAAATACTCAACAACATAATAAGGCTGTATTGTCCTGAAGGCTTTGAAGAAGAAGACACCATTACGAAATTATTTAGAAAAGCATCCTGAGTTAAGGAAGGAGTAAAAGAAGTGAAAGAGACTGGGATAATAATGTCGGGCAATCATCCAAAGCTAATACTTGATGGAATAAAAACTCAAACTAGAAGGACTTATGGATTAAGCATTGTGAATAAGACGCAGAATATGGCGGGATGGCAATTAGTATCTGTATCTCAAGATGGATGTGCTAGATTTTTTACCCCCGATGGTAATAGAGATATAACTCTAATGTGTCCCTATGGTGGTTATAGTGATAGACTTTGGGTAAGAGAGACTTGGCAGGCATTCCGTAGGGATACACAAGAGGAATCGAGGGTAAGGCTAGAAGCATTCCAAAACATAAAATCAATAGAGGATTTGTTTTCCGCTGCAAAACTACCATCAGGCCATGGTAAATTGACTGTAATGTACGCTGCTGATTATGGAAAGTGGGCATTTAGTCCAGATAGTGACCTAAAGCCTTGGCGACCCTCAATCCACATGCCTCGTTGGGCTAGTAGAATAACCCTGGAGATTACTGAGGTTAGAGTAGAGAAAGGGTGTGGTTGTGAAGTTAATCAATTCGTGTGGTGCATATCATTTAAGTTATTAGAGAAGGTAAAACCGCGCAGTATTACCACACCATTAAGAAACTAAAGGATAAATTAGGAGTTACAGAAAATGATAGGAATAGCACTGAGAACTCCTGAGAGCCATAAGAAGGGCATTAAAGGTGAAAAGTAATAGTATGGGGCAGAAGAATATAAAGGGGCTTTGATTGACTGAAGAAGAATATATGGTAGTGGGTCAATTTGAATTTAGTAGGGGTTGACAAATACTTAACCGCTTATGCTATACTTATAATATGCAAAAGAGTAAAAGAACACCAGATGTAAATGTAATAGCTGCTAGTATTGTAGCTAGGGCTACCGATGAGGCTCACATAGTCAAAAACCCTGCTGCTGTGGCACTCGGTAGGCTTGGTGGATTAAAGGGTGGCAAGGCTAGGGCAGTAAGTCTAACACCTGAAAGGCGAATAGAGATAGCTAAGAAGGCTGCTGAGGCTCGGTGGGGTAAGTAATCTAGCTTCCGTGGGGGTAGAGGGAAAAGTCCCTGTCAAACCAAATTATATGGAAAACGCATTCACGCCTATAACCAACCACAGTTTGCCCATCATGGTAATCAAAAGCCAAAACTGGTAATTCGGGAGACATCGGGGACGGCTCGGGTCTGGCAACTCGTATTGAATCCTTATTTCTTATCTTATGACAACCCTCTATATGATTGCTTTCTATTACATTCCACGAAGATTGCCCCAGTATCTTTAGTGTATTCATACAAGAGGCACGTTCTACTTTATTACAGTTATCTAAGCTATATTTGTTTGTAGCTAGGTGGCGGAAACAAAATATTGGGTAATCTATTGTGCTGAGAATTGAGGGGGAACTCACAGATTGTTGGCTGAGTTTTTTACGCCTCGCCCTATCTATTATCTTTTTGCTTGGCATATATGAAACTTTTAATCTTCAATTTGCGTAAGAAAGTATTTCTTTAGGTCTTTATTTGTGATTATTTTGTTGGTTTTTGCATTACCCCTTACCCAAGGTTCTTCTTCGTGAGACATATCCCTTAGTTTCCATGCGGAGAATTGACCATATTCTTCATATACCTGATTAAGTAATGATTTAACATCTTCATCATATTTTGCAAAGTCTACATCTTCAGGCTTATCAATAGCATTAGCACCATTGTCCTTGTATACATGATACAACTCACGGATAGCAGGGCCATGTGCCCACGCCTCAATAGTTTCATCAAATAAAGTTCGACCCCTTAAAGCTAAAGAAAAGCCCTGTGCGTAATACACAAGCTTCTGCAGCTTAAGATTGGAAATGGAATCGCCTACATCTTCATTAGCTAGGGTGAGAAAGTAATTTGCGACATCAAAGCAAGTGAGTGTTGCCATGCTCCACCTCCTTATTGATGTTATCATTGATTGTAGCATTATGTAGTAATTTGTCAAGTTTTCTCCGTTTAGAACACTAGTTCTATTATACCACATCGTTAAATTAATTTAAATATTTCTTGAAATTACCCCCAAAACACTTGACAATGCTTAAGCGGTTTTGTATAATATAGGGGTAATGAACAAGTTGAGCCTTGAGAAACGAACCCAAGTAATAAGAACCTTAGTAGAGGGTAATTCAATCCGAGCTACTTGCAGGATTACTGGCACTGCCAAAGGTACAGTTACAAGGCTTTTTGTTGCTGTCGGGACTGCCTGTGCCAAGTATCAAGATGTACACTTGCGGAACATACCGAGCCGTCTTATTCAATGTGATGAGCTATGGTCATTTTGCTATGCCAAGCAAAAGAATGTGCCAGTAGAAAAACAGGGTAGATTTGGATATGGCGATGTCTGGACATGGATAGCGATTGATGCTGATACCAAATTAGTTCCTTGTTGGCTAGTCGGATTACGAGATGCTGGCTACGCTTTTGAGTTTCTGAAAGATTTACGGGGTAGGCTGGCTAATCGTGTTCAATTAACTACTGATGGTCACAGAGCATACTTTACTACAGTTGAAGATGTATTCGGTGCTGATATTGACTACGCAATGCTGGTCAAGCTATATGGTACAGAGCCGTCTGGAGAAGCACGTTATAGTCCAGCTAAATGTATAGGAACAAACTCACGTATCGTTATGGGTAAGCCCGATACTTCTAAGATTTCTACTAGCTTTGTAGAGAGACAAAACCTTACAATGAGAATGAGTATGAGAAGGTTTACTAGACTAACAAATGCCTTTTCAAAGAAGATAGAAAACTTGGAACATACAGTTGCACTACATTTTATGTATTATAATTTTGCTAGACCACATCAGTCGCTAGCTAATCCTTATCCAAGAACACCAGCTATGGCAGCAGGGGTAAGTGACCATATCTGGACAATTAATAAGATTGTCTCATTAGTCAATTAGGAATATAATCTACCTTAGAGGAGGTTTATGATGGAGTTAGAAACTAACCTTATCTATTGTGGAGATAACTTAGAGACCTTATCCAAGTTCCCTGAGAAATCGGTTGACCTAATCTATGCCGACCCACCTTTCTTTAGCAACAAGATTTATGAAATCATCTGGGGCAATGGTGCTGAGCAAAAAGCATATGAGGATAGGTGGAAGGGTGGCATCAATGTCTATATTGAGTGGATGAAGGAAAGACTTTGGCAATGCCATCGGGTATTGAAGGATACTGGCTCAATGTATCTCCACTGCGATTGGCACGCTACCCATAGATTAAGGGTAGTGATGGATGAAATATTTGACGAGAAGAACTTTAGGAATGAGATAATTTGGCGTATAGGATGGGTGTCAGGTTATAAAACTCAAAAAAGGGGCTGGATAAGAAACCACGATACCATTCTCTACTATGTTAAGTCAGACAGCTTTATCTTTAACAAGGTATTCATTCCCTATCCAAGCGGATATAGACGAAGAGATGGCTCATTGCCAAAGGGGCAAGGTATACCAATGGAGGATACATGGAATTGTCATGAAGCGGATAAATTAGACTCCATTATGATTATGAGTTTTTCCACAGAAAAGATGGGCTATCCTACTCAGAAGCCCGAAGCGTTACTCAAACGCATCATTGAAGCCTCCAGCAACAAGGATGATATAGTCCTTGACCCCTTCTGTGGCTGTGGCACTACACTTGTTGTCGCCCACCAGTTCGGTAGAAAATGGATTGGGATTGATGTCTCACCAATCGCTTGTGACAAAATGAAGGGCAGGCTAAACAAAGTTGGCGTTACTGAAGTTCGCATCATCGGAGCGCCTAAAACCATCGACGAACTTAAAGCCCTAGAGCCTTTTCAGTTCCAGAACTGGGTTATAAACAGAATTGGTGGACACTCAAGCAAAAAGAAGTCAGCCGATATGGGTATTGACGGCTATACCTTTATGGCAAGAGAGCCAGTTCAAGTTAAGCAGTCAGAAGGCATAGGTAGAAATGTAGTGGATAACTTTGAGACGGCTATTAGGAGAGAGCATAAGACAATCGGTTACATTATTGCCTTTAGTTTTGGCAAGGGTGCTTATGAGGAAGCAGCTAGAGCCAAGTTAGAGAAGGATAGTTTGGATATTACACTTGTCCGAGTTGATGAATTAGATAAATACTTCCCCACTTCAAATTGACCCACTACCGAATATATAAAGAGCTTGACAAACTAAATTAAAAGGTATATTCTATTTGAGAATGTGATAAATGGGAGGTATGAATTGTTTACCACAACAGACACCGCGCTGGCATCTTATCTGATCACTCAAGGTTTCATCCCCGACAAAATCGACTACACACAACCGCGCTATGAGTATTCCTTCAATTCTGATTCCGACATTCGGATTCACGCATCTGATTACATTACCGGCCAAGCCCGGGTTGACCCTGCCACCTATAACCGCATCAACAGGAAGCTTAACCGCATTGTCAAGAAGGGGATACAGTGGGAGGATGATTAGATGCCAAGAGGTAGATTCCTGAGCAAAACAATTAGCCTTGATGAGAAGGTCAACAGTCTACCAAATGATACGGCACGCCTCCTCTTCACCTGGCTAATCCCTCACCTAGATTGTGAGGGTAGATTACATGGAGATGCCCAAACAGTCAAGAGTATTGTCTTCCCCCGGCGGTCAATTCAGACAAGAAAAGTTGAAGAATACCTGAAAAAACTTGAGGAAAATGGACTAATCGTGCGCTATTCTGTCAACGGAAATACATATTTGGTCGCTCCAAATTTTGAAAAACATCAAGTGGGATTGCAGAAAAGCAAGGAAGCACAGTCTCAAATACCGCCTTTTACTCCAGAGCTACTCCAGAGTAGCTCCATAATAACTCCACCACAAGTTAAAGGTAAAGCTAAAGCTAAAGTAGAAGATATATATATATACCTTTTTAATACTTGGAATAATCATGGTATTACACAGCATAAGAAACTAACTAACGATATGAAAAGGGCTATTGATAGTGCCCGGATAGATTACTCTCAAGAGGATATAGAGCAAGCTATAAAGAATTATGCTGAGATTGTTAAGAGTGCCGAGTATTATTTTAATCATAAATGGACGATGGCTGAATTTCTGTCCCGTAGAAAAGGGAATAACATAGAACGATTTTTGGATTTGGTTACTGCTAAATCTAATTTTAAGAAGGAGAATAGGAATGGAGCACATCGGCAAAATCCTCGCCAAATCCCTAGACCCGAAGACTATACCAAGCCATCCGAACTTGGATGAGTACATAGAAACAGCCGAAGAGCGTAAGGAATCCTTGCGTAATGGTCTGAACATAACCTCGTGGGATAACACCTTCGAGAACTTTAAGATGGTTAATGGTGTGGATGAATCACTGAAAGCATTTAAGGAACTAGCCTCTGGCCATGCTACCTGGCACATGCTTTTAGATTATGGGTCTGCCGGCTGCGGTAAGACGCATTTATGTGAGGCACTTTCAATAGAGTTCGCCAAGCAGAACATCATGTGCTCGGTGCGTGAATGGTCAGAAGTTGTACGCCACTTAAAGAGGATGATGAGGTCAGAAATAAAGGATGACTACGATATATTTTTTGAGCGCTTCCGCAAAGCGCCGCGGTTAATCATAGATGATGTTGGCAGTGGTAGCACTGGTTCATCATGGGAATGGGGAGAGCTTGAGGACATAATCAACTACCGGTACAAAAAGGGTTTACTGACTGTTGTGACATCTAATCTCAATATTAAGGATTTACCTGATAGAATAGTGTCACGGTTCAGGGATGCAGTAAAGAGCCGTTTGATATTAAACTCAGCCAAAGATTATCGGCCATTGAAAGGAGGTAAGTGATGAATAAACCAGAGATACCGAGTGATAAAGAATTGAACAAAGCGTTTGATGATACCTTTGCCAAGCCAGTTAATTTCGACCACAAACCAACAAAAGAAGAGATATTTACTCTCGAACTAAGAGCAGTATCGCAATTCAGTATTGATTACTGCTACAAAGATATGTTGAGACAGTTTGAAAGTTTAATGGCTGATGGTTCTGCTCAAGTTACTTTTGTGCGTCAAAGAGATAATAGAAGTGGTGTTGAAGAGTGCAAACTTATAAGGCTGAAAGATTGGCAATTACTTCAATCACAGTTAGAGGAACAGATATGAATAAAATCAGACGAGATACCCTAGACGACCTCTTTAGTCAGGTGGTGAGGATGAGTGTCTACTCTGATGGTGAGGCATCTTGTGAGTATTGCGGAAGGGTGTATCACGATACCGTTAAGGATAATGGAGAGACTTTTGAGGCGTGGAAACATCTAGAGTGTAGCCACTTCAAGGGTCGGAGAAGGGTGTCAACTCGTCATGACTTAGATAACTGTGCAGCTCTCTGCAAATCTTGTCATCGCTTCCTTGGGGAAAATCCTGATACTCACACAGCTTTTTTTAAGAAAAGGCTTGGTAGCGACAAGTATGATAACCTGCAAGCTAGAGCCAACACTATTTGTAAGTTATCTAAAGCAGATAAGGAAGAGATTAAAGCTAGATTAAAAAGTAAATTGGCTATATTAAAGGAGGAATAAAGAGGGATGAAAAGAGTTTGGAAGCCATTAGATTGTGGTGGTAAAAGGCTATATTCTGTAACGCTTCAATACTTCAGTAAGGAAGATGGCAAACAATGTTATGGTAATAAAGAAGCCCCGCTATTAGTTATGGCAAATTCGCCTCGTGGAGCTGCTGGGCTAGTTCACAAAATTTATAATAGTTCTGAAAGCCCAATAAGAATTGAATGTTACGGACACGCTACCACAGTTCTAATGCCCGAAAGTTGGTGGCAAGAGGGTATTCCTTGTAATGAGGTTTAGCCCCTATTAGTTAGTAGGAGGAGTATGGATATGGACAAAAAGTGTATTGATAGTATACAGTTCTGCCCTACTTCTTGCGAGAGTTTATATGGTGGTAAGTGTATTATGAGAATAGGGGGTATTTACAATGGAGGCTTCCCTCTATACTATAAACAGATTAAACTAGGTCGCTGTTATATCCGTCGACAAGATTGCCCACTAACAAAACGGGAGGTAGAATGAAAGGTATATTATTTAAGCCAGATATGATTATGGCAATTGCCAATGGTAGGAAAACAGTTACGAGAAGGGTGATTAAGCCACAGCCTATAATGACGGGGAAGTTTGCTGATTACAAAAATATCACTACTCTATTAGAGAATTTGTGGGAATATGCCCGCTACAAAGTTGGTGAGGTTGTTTATGTCAAAGAGGCATATCGCTTTATACAGAATGACGGAAATCCATATGACTTCGGGATTCAGTATAAACTGGATAGCCAAGTTAAATGGTGGCGAGATAACGGAAATATTATGGAATATCCTATCAATGAAAAGTGGCGGTCGCCCCTATTCTTGAAAGAGATATTTGCTCGTTACTTTATTAAGATAGCAGGGGTAAAAGCCGAGCTGGTGCAGGAGATAGCTTGGTATGATATTCCTAAAGAGGGAATACAAGATGACACTTGGAGTATTGGTAAGAATCGCTTCGTCAAGAAAACTCCTGAAAGGTTAATTAGCGATTTTGAGCATATATGGGACTCAATCAATAAAGACTATCCCTTTGGAAATAATCCTTATGTGTTTCGTTATGAGTTCGCTTTAATGTCCAATGGGGTAACAAGGTAGAGAGTGATATTTAATCTAGGTTAGTAGGGATATTCAATTTATCAGTAACGTAGGAGGAATAAATGGACAATAGAACAAGGGCATCACTAGACAATTATATTACTGGTGGTAGGTACAGAAGGACTATGGTAGATGTAATATGTAAAGAGTGTGAGCATCGGTTTGAATGGTTAGTCTGCTAT
>Ga0180007_10004619_pt1 | contig 14461 bp, 7 predicted proteins | sample MM_PC_MetaG_FD_121122 | JGI IMG/M metagenome (GOLD analysis project Ga0180007, IMG submission 121122) | Groundwater microbial communities from the Aspo Hard Rock Laboratory (HRL) deep subsurface site, Sweden - MM_PC_MetaG | ecosystem: Environmental > Aquatic > Deep subsurface > Groundwater... | reverse complement strand
GTACCGCAGCCAATGCAGTTTTTCCATAGCGAAGTTCTTCCCGGATTCTTTCATAGATAATGACATTTGCATCAACAGCCATACCAATGGTGAGAATAATACCCGCAATTCCCGGAAGTGTGAGGGTGGCCTGGAATGCAGCAAGTCCGCCACCAATAAGAATGATGTTCACGACAAGGACCAGATCTGCAATAAGACCGGATCCTTTGTAGTAAACCATCATGAACAGGATGATCAGGGAACCGCCCACCACCATGGACATCAATCCCATGCGGACGGAATCCGCACCAAGGGTGGGTCCGACAGTCCGTTCTTCAATTATTTTAACCGGGGCGGGAAGGGATCCTGCCCGCAATGCAATGGCAAGATCCTTGGCTTCTTCAGCGGTAAAATGACCGGTGATGACAGCCTTACCTCCGGCGATCCGATCCTGGATCACGGGAGCTGAATAAACGGTTTTGTCCAAAACGATGGCCAGACGTTTGTTAATGTTTTCCCCGGTGATTCTGTCAAATATTCTGGCCCCTTTCCGGTTGAATTCAATACCGACCTGGGCCTGCTGATATTGATCAAATTCGATCCGGGCATCAATCAAAAGACTGCCGTCCAGAAGACTTTGTTTTTTGATCATAAACGGAATCTTGGTAACATTCCCTGTGGAAGGGTCCTGTTTGTTCTGAAAGAGTATCTCAGTGCCAACAGGGGGCGTGCCATTAAGTCCACCGGCTGTATTGGCTTCTTCATCCACCAGCTGAAAGGTCAGTTGGGCGGTTTTCCCGATCAGATCCTTGGCCCTGTCCGGATCCGTGATGCCCGGCAGTTGGAGAAGGATTCTGTTGTCCCCCTGGAGACGGATATCCGGTTCGCTGACACCAAACTCGTCAATTCGGTTCCGGATGGTTTCCAGGGCCTGTTCCGTGGCCATTTTTTTAATCATATCCATTTCGGCATCGGGCAGACTTAGGGTAAACCGTATGCCATCCGATGTCGTGGAAGGTGATGGAATCACCAGGTTGGTAAACTCTGTGGAAATGATGGTTTCAAATTTTTTTTTATTTTCATCATCCTGGAGTATGGCCAGAATCGTGTTGTCCTTCTGGCGTGAAATCCCAAGATGTTTAATGCCGTCATTCCGGAGTTCTTTTTTCAGTTCATGGACGGTTCTTTCCAGTTCCGTTTCAACCGCTTTTTCGCTTTGCACTTCCAACACCAGATGCATGCCCCCCTGAAGATCAAGTCCCAAGTTTATTTTTTTATGGGGCCAGGTGTCCGTAAAGGTGGGGAGAAGACAAACAATTGCCGCAACGATAATACCCAGGTTCAGTAAACGTTTAAAGGTAAATAGTTTCAATCTTAGTGACTCCTAATGGCTTTAGTTTGTCTTTTTTTCGGATTTCTGTGCAGAATCAATGTCCGCAATCAGGGCGGCAACATTTCCACGGGAAATTTTAATTTTTACCTTTTCGGCAATTTCAAGGCCGATAGTGGTGTCGTCAATGGATTGAATGGTACCATAGATACCACCGGAGGTGATGATCCGGCTTCCTTTTTTCAGGTTGGCGATCATTTCTTTGTGTTCTTTTGCTTTTTTCTGCTGGGGCCGAATCAAAAGAAAATAAAAAATGGCAAACAAAATAATGATCGGTAAAAATCCGGCAAGTCCACCTGCCTGTCCTGCCTGTCCTCCGGTTGTGCCCATTGCATATGCTGTGCTAATCAAAGTTACTCCTCCTTCACGTTAATAAGTAATATTTAAGATTTCCTTGCAGGAATCCAGATATTTTTTCCATCAAACTGAATTCTGTCTACACTATCATAACTAATTTCCTCAAGCAGGGTAAAAACTTCTTTCATGTTGTAGACAACTATTTTGCTCAAGGGTTCTATCAGGCTGATATTCTCAACCACTTTTTTTTCTGTCAGGTCGTAGATAATCACCATTGTTTCTGAAAACTTTAAAATTTTACCCACCCCCGAGCTTACCCCGCCATTAACGGGTTCATCCGCTTTTGTCGAGAGCTTGATACCTTTATGGGCATAATATGCTTTTAAAATATTGAAATGGATATTCCAGATATTGTCTCCGGGTTGCACTACATGGACGCCATATTCCCTGATTTTTCCGGGATGGGAACCGCCGGATTCGCTGATGGCTTCCTGATAAACCTCTCCTGTTTGGGTAAACGCTTTTTCAAGGATCTCCCGCATGGACACCTTTGAACCGCCGATAATAATGGATTCATCTGACTTGACGATCATATCAAGGCTGTTGCCAAGGCCCGAGGCCTCTTTCCGGGTTTCCATCATCTCTTTGAGGGTCGCATCCTTTTCCAGCTCATTGTAATCCAGGGGCGGGTTCAGATGGATCTCACCTTTAATAATTGCGGTGTCCTGTTTTTCAGGCCCGCTATCCTCAGGTTTTTCAATGGGTTGGGAAATCGTGGCTGGATCCGTTTGTGCCTGTGGCTGATTGTTTTTCAGGACGGCTCCAGTGTCATTGGATATAAAAAAACGCCAGGCCAACACAATACCAAGAATGACAACAGCAGCTAAGATCGCAGTTGTTTTCCGATTGTCTTTTTTCTTTTTCAGGCGCATTTTTTCTCCTTCCCAAAAATTAAAATTAAAATTGTTTCAGATACACAAAAGATTGGTTTCTGTCAAGGAAGCCTCAAAATTGGGGCTATGCATTGCCGTTAATCCGGCTTTGTCCGGAAACCATTTCCGGGTCGATTTCAATGGTGATGGATACATTTCTTTTGGATTCAATATCAAGAAGTTCTTCCCTTTTTTTATTTAAAATATAATAAGCGACTTCTCTGGGAACCAGGCAGTTCACCTGGCTGATTTCAGCTTTTAAGGTCTTGAGGTTCAATTGTCTTAAAAATGCCATGCCCTGGGTTTCCACGGACGGCGTGAGTCCTCTTCCATTGCAATGGATACACGGTTCATAGCTGCCATAGGTTATGGAATGCCGTATCCGTTGCCGGGACATTTCAAGCAGGCCGAAGGTGGTAATACCCCCCACTTTGGTTTTGGCTTTATCTTCTTTCAGGTGCTTTTTTAAATTTTTGGTAATTTCCGCCTTGTGCCGCCGTTCCTTCATATCAATGAAATCAACCACAATCAGTCCTCCCATATCCCTCAGGCGAAGTTGTCTTGCGACTTCCTCGGCTGCTTCTATATTGGTATGATAGGCTGTTTCCTCAATGTTTTTCTTTTTGGTGGACTTGCCGGAGTTGACATCAATGGAGACCAGGGCTTCGGTCTGTTCAATTACCAGACATCCTCCGGATTTCAAGGGTACTTCTCGTTTGTAGATGGAGGAAATCTGTTCTTCCAGCTGGTATTTGCTGAAGATGGGTTTTTCCCCTTTATACAGCTTGACAATATTTTTTTGTTTGGGAGCAATCATGCTGATAAAATCCTGGACCTCTTTAAAGGTATCAGGGCTGTCAATGAGAATTTCGGTGATATCTGTTGTGAAATAATCTCTTAAAGACCGAACCGCCAGGGTCTGCTCTCTATAGAGAAGAGAGGGTGCCGGATCTTCCATGGCCAGTTTGTCAATATTTTTCCAGACCCGCATCAAATACTTCAGGTCGGAAGTCAGCATGGTCTTGGTGGCATTTTTTCCGGCTGTCCGGACGATCATCCCAAAACCTTCTGGGATTTTTATGTTTTTCAAGATACCGACCAGCCGCTTTCTCTCATCTTCCTCATCGATTTTTCTGGACACCCCTTTGGTGGAGTTGCCGGGCATGAGGACACCAAAGCGGCCGGGAAGGGAAATAAAAGTGGTCAGCATGGCCCCTTTTTGATTGATGGGGTTTTTTGTCACCTGAACAATCATTTCCTGGCCTTTTTTAATCAGATTAAAAAGTGCTTTTTCCTTGGTTTCGACTTCCTGGAAATAGTCGCTATGGATTTCGTTTTTTTGGAGGAATCCGTTTTTTTCAGCGCCATAGTCCACAAAAACCGCCTGGAGGCTTGGTTCAACCCGGGTGACAACCCCTTTATAGATATTGCCCTGGGTCACCTCCTTTGCAGCGGTTTCAATGTGAAATTGATCCAATTTGTTGTCAATAATAGTCGCAATTCTGTTTTCATCTGGGTCAAGTGCATTGATTAAAATTTTTCTGTTCATAAATTTGCTCTTTGCTTCTTAAGTTGGGTTGATACATAGACCGTTTCAAGCATGAGACATCTTTAAAGGATACCTATTAAATTGAAACGAGCAAGTCAAATTCTTTATTTTCCAATGCCGTGAAGATAACTTCATTTCCTAGGACATTGTCTTTTGCTTAAGGATATCAAAATAGGTCAGGATCCGTTCGACATATTGAATGGGTTCCCAGCCCCTTGCATATCCGTGTTTGGTTGTTTCAAAATATCGTGATTTGGATAAAAGAGGCAAAGTTGTTTTCAGCGTCTGCCAGGAAGCCAAATCCAGGCCTTTTTCTTCTGCAATTTTCAAGGCATCCATTACATGACCGTATCCGATATTATAGCTTGCCAGGGAAAAAAGCATCCGCTGGTAATCATCTTCAATATAACCAAATCGCTGGTGCATCCGGTTAAGGTATTTTATACCGGCTTTGATGCTTTGGGAAGGGTTTATCCGGTTGCTTATTCCCATTTCCCGTGCAGTCGCATGGGTCAACTGCATCAAGCCCTGAACATTGGTAAAGCTTTTGGCGTTGGGATTAAAGTGGGACTCCTGATAAACAATCGCTGCAACCAGCCGCCAGTCGAAGGCATATTTTTCAGATTCTTCCATGATTAATCGTTTATACTTGGGCAAACGGGTTTCAATTCGAGCATGAAATTTTTTTAACTCGTAAACATCAAAGTCCTCGGTATTTTCATAGTATTTGGCCGTAATTCTTTTCAGGATGCCTTGTTCATTGGCATAAAGAAAAAACCGATTTATTTCCACCAGCATTTTTGCATCATCTTTGCGAACGGCCCAGGCCAGGGACTCTTTCTCTTGAATCGGTATACCAATCCGGATATCCGGAAAGTACCGCTGATTGAGCAGCGCTATATTGGAATCGGCAATTGTAAACTGGATTTCTCGCTTATCTACCATGGCAATAAGCTCATCGGTGGCAATATTGTCATGGAGAATGTAGTTTAAATCAATGCCGGAGTCTTTTATCATTTTAAGGCGTGAATGGTAGGAGGTTCCTCTCCGAATGTGAAATGTCTTGGACTTCAGGTCTTCAATTTTTTTTGGAGCCAAGACCCGATTGTGGTGAACAATCCGTTGCTGAATGGTCATGTAGGGAATGGAAAAGGCTGCGGATTCAAGCCGCTCCTTGGTAATGGCAAGTCCGGCCGCAATAAAATCGCCCATGCCCTGATCAAGATAGGCAAACAAGTTGTTCCAGCCCGGGGTTACAATATCCAGTTCAACATTCAGATACTTGGCAAATTCCATGGCCAGGTCATATTCAAATCCGGTGGGGATTCCCTCATAATAGGAATATGTATTGCTGGCGTTGGCCGTTATCAGGCGAAGCTTTCCGGTCTGGCGTATGCGCTCGATTGTTCCGGCGGCATCCCCCAGATTTTTATTGTGGATTAAAATAGAAATCGAAACAAATACCAGGCATAAAACGAACATGTGAATTAAAATAAGATTTTTTATAAAAAACTGTCTCATAAATTTGTATCATCTGCGCTCTTTATGGGTACCACCTCTATTCGATCGACCATTTGATATCCCCGGGGAAGTTTTTTCCCCCTGTATCCACGCATTCCTGTATAATCCACCTGATTTCCCGGACTCAGTCTGAGAAAATGTTTGCCTGAGTATATAACAAGATTTGAATTTAATGGCAATATTTTTAAGAGCTTAAGCTTTTCAGGGTCATTTGAATTTAATTGTTTTTTGGGTATGGTAATAATCTTGTTGCCCTGTCCTTTTTTTAGTTTTGGCAGCTGGCTTAGGGGGAAAATCAAGAGGCGTCCCAGGCTTGTGACAGCGACAATATTGTCAGTTTCAAGGTTTAAAACCGGTTCCGGCGGCAACAGGCTGAATCCCTCCTTTACTGAGATGACGGCCTTCCCGTTTTTGTAAGTGGTCAGAAAATCAGAAAACCGAATGATAAACCCGCAGCCATTATCAGATCCGACCAAAAAAAGATCTTCTTCCTCCTGGGAGAGCATGTATTGAATTGCGCTGTCCGGACCAAGGGTCAAGTGCCCGGTTAAAGGTTCTCCATTGCTCCTTGCCGAAGGCAGGACATGGGAGAACAGCATATAACTTCTGCCGGTATTGTCCAGAAACACAATTGGCTTATCACTTCTGATCCGAAGAAAGCTCATGAGATCATCCCCGGTTTTGAACTTGACCTTTTCAGGGTCAATTTCATGTCCCTTGGCAGAACGGATCCACCCGTTTTGGGAAAGGATTATAGTGACCGGTTCAATGTCCAGGATATCGGTTACGGAAAAGGCTTCTGCCTCTTGTCTTTCCTTGATGGGAGATCTGCGCTTATCTCCGTATTTTTTTGCATCTTCTCTGATCTCATCAATCATATAGGCTTTGAATGCTTCTTTGCTGTTCAGTCTTTTTTCAAGAAGTTGTCTCTGGGCCTCAAGTTCTTTGATTTCCGACAGGATTTTTATTTCTTCAAGCCTGGCCAGCTGGCGCAGGCGGATCTCAAGTATGGCGGTGGCCTGTATTTCCGACAAATCAAAGGACTTGATCAACGCTTTTTTGGGATGGTCAGACGTTCTGATGATGTGGATGACCTGGTCAATATTCAGATAGGCGATCTGAAACCCTTCAAGGATATGAAGACGGTTTAAAATTTTTTCCAGTCTGAATTTTAGTTTTTTTTCAACGGTCTGTGCTCTAAACCCCAGCCATTCTGTCAGAAAGGTCAGCAGATTCTTTACTTCCGGGCGGCCATTGATTCCGATCATGTTCATGTTAACGGAATAGGATTTTTCAAGATCTGTCGTTGCAAACAAATGGTCAATCAGGGATTGATAATCCACCCGGTTGGACCTGGGGATTACCACAAGCCGTGTGGGTTCTTCGTGGTCGGATTCGTCACGGATATCTGCCACCATGGGCAGTTTTTTTGCTTCGATCTGGGCAGCTATCTGTTCGTATATTTTTTCCGTTGATGCATGGAAGGGCAGGGCGCAAAAAACGATTTCCCCGTCTTCAATCTGGAAGGTTGCCCGCATCTTTATACGCCCGGTCCCGGTTCTGTATGTCTCCTGGATTTCGGAAATAGGGGTAATAATCTCCGCATCGGTCGGGAAATCAGGTCCTTTGATATGCTTGCAAACGGCATCCATATCCGCATCTTCGTTTTCAATCAGATGAATCAAGGCTTTTGCCACTTCCCGAAGATTATGGGGCAGCATGCTGGTGGCCATTCCCACGGCAATACCCGTGGTCCCATTGAGCAGCAGGTTGGGCAGGCGGGCCGGTAACAGCGTGGGTTCTGTGAGGGTTCCGTCAAAATTGGGCACCCAGTCGCAGGTGCCCTGGTCCAGTTCGTCCAGCAAAATATCAGCGTATCTTGAGAGCCTGGATTCGGTATACCGCATGGCAGCAAAGGATTTGGGGTCGTTGGGGTCTCCCCAGTTTCCCTGGCCGTCCACCAACGGATACCGCAAAGAAAAGGGCTGGGCCATCAACACCATGGCCTCGTAGCAGGCAGAGTCCCCATGGGGATGAAATTTACCCAAAACATCCCCCACGGTTCTGGCGGACTTTTTAAATTTGGCGCTTGAGGACAGACCCAACTGGCTCATGGAATAGACAATTCGTCGCTGAACCGGTTTTAAGCCGTCTCCTATGTGGGGCAGGGCCCTGTCCAGAATCACATACATAGAATAGTTTAAATAGGCTTTCCGGGTAAAATCCTGGAAAGGTATTTTTTCATAATCTTCTATGGCGGAAGGAAGCGTCTCTTTCATTGTTCTATCTCTTTGATATTGCCTTCGGTTTCAATCCATTTTTTTCTGTCCTGGGCCCTTTTTTTCCCCAGGAGCATATCCATGATCTCATAGACCTGCTCTTCGGATTCCTTGGATTCGTCATTGAGAGACAATTGAACCAGCCGTCTTGAATCCGGCGCAATGGTGGTCTCCTTGAGCTGGGACGGATTCATTTCCCCCAGTCCCTTGAACCGCTGTATATTGATTTTTCCATGGTTTTTTCGGCGTTCGATTTTTTTTATAATGGTGTTGCGCTCAAAATCATCCAGGGCATAAAAGACCTCTTTTCCCACATCAATCCGGTACAACGGCGGCATGGCAATAAATACATGGCCTTGCTTCACAAGTTGGGGAAAATGTCTTAAAAAAAGGGCACAGATAAGGGTGGCAATGTGAAGGCCATCTGAGTCCGCATCGGCCAGAATACATATTTTATTGTACCGAAGTTTGCCAATGTCTTTTTCCCCGGGCATGACGCCCAGGACCTGGGCAATGTCCCGGATTTCCCGGGATTCCAAGATGGTGGAAGAAGCAATGTCCCAGGTGTTGAGTATTTTGCCCCGCAAAGGCATGATGGCCTGGAATCGCCGGTCCCTTGCCTGTTTGGCAGAACCGCCGGCAGAATCCCCTTCCACAAAAAACAGCTCCCGCCGTTCCTGGTCATCACTGCTGCAATCAGAAAGTTTTGCCGGAAGGATGACGCCGTTGGCGGCCCTTTTTTTGGTGACTTTCTTGGATTTTTTAACCCTGGCCTTTGCATGCTCAATGGCCAGGTCAGCCAGGGCTTCTCCCAGGGCGACGTTTTGGTTGAGCCAAAGACTGAAGGCGTCCCTGACCTGAAGGTTCACCAGGCTTGCGCAATGGCGTGAGGAAAGCCTCTCTTTTGTCTGACTGGAGAATTGGGCTTCGGACAGCTTTACGGACAAGACATATCCCACATTGTCCCAGATATCTTCAGGTGCAAGGAACAATCCTTTGGGCAGAAGATTCCTGAATTTGCAGAATTCACGCACCGATTCGAGCAATCCGGATCTAAACCCGTTTACATGGGTTCCCCCAAGGGCTGTGGGAATCAGGTTGACATAGCTTTCTTCAATGATATTTCCGGATTCCTTTGCCCAGTTTATCGCCCAAGCAGCTTCAAAGTCTTCTGTGGCGGTTCGGCCGGTAAAGGGATCAGGGAAAATACAATTTGTATCCTTGAGATGTTCGGCAAGGTATTCATCCAGGCCGTGATCATAATGCCAGGTCATGCGTTCATTGGCGGCTTCATCAAAAAAACTTGTTTTTAACCCCTTACACAGTACGGCCTTTGATTTAAGGGCTGTTTGGAGGGCTTTTTTTGAAAAATTCGGGGTGTCAAAATACGATACATTGGGATAAAATTTTAAAGAAGTGCCGGTATTGTTTTTCCCGACGGTTCCGGTGGTTTCAAGATCCCGGGTTTTAAGCCCGTTTTCAAACCAGATTTCAAATATCTGCCCATCCCGTTTAATGGTGATCTCCAAATGGGCAGACAGGGCATTGACCACCGAAACCCCAACACCGTGGAGCCCTCCTGAAAAGGCATAGTCCTTGCTGGAAAATTTGGCGCCGGCATGGAGTTTTGTCATAATCAGCTCGACTCCGGAAATGCCTTCCCCGGGGTGCAGATCCACCGGCATGCCCCGTCCGTTGTCTGTCACAATAATGGCATTGTCACAGGTCAGGGTTACGTCAATGGTGTCTGCAAAACCGGCAATGGCTTCATCCACACTATTGTCGATGACTTCAAAGGCCAGATGGTCCGGGCTTGTGGTGTCCGTATACATGCCGGGTCTGCGCTTAACCGGATCCAGTCCCTTGAGAATCTCAATGGATTCGGCCATATAGGCGCTGGCATGCCCTTCCTTATCGGCGTTTGGATCAAATAATTTCATAAACTATTCTATTGTGCTATCCTGATTAAATCTTTATATTTAATTTAGAACAACACCATATAGCACTTTTATTTGGAAATGTACAAATAGGAAAAAAACATATTGTCATGGCATCTTCACCCCCCTTGTTCAATTTAGACAATTTTGAATCCCATTGGGAGGCCCTTGACGAAGGTTCCAAAGCTCTTTTGATAGAGGAGTCTGGATTTTTTCCCCCGGAAATTGCGATTGTTCCGATTCTTGAGGGAATCTTATCCATTCATTTTAATCTTCGGTCCAAAGCCAGAAAAAGCCTTGAGATACTTCAAAAAAACATCCTGCAGAAGCTTAAAAATACGGATGATCCAGCCGCCTGTCTATCGGGGATCCAGGCTTCTGCAATGGTCTGTGCACGGATTTACCATCAGATTCGACCGGACACGCCTTTTAATGAGATGGGTTTTTTTTTAAAGACCCTGTTGGGGTTGGGAGACAAAGGCGCTTATTTTGCGTTCAAGTCGGTTTACCAGGAAATTGTTTCCCAGGAAATCGTAAAAAAAATAGTTCCGTCCGTGGGTCAGGCAGAACGCCTTTTGTTTGTGGACCAATACCTGCAGTCCACACCGGCAGACCGATTAAAATTCGGAAACCTTTTTAAGGCAATAGTCGGCAGCATCACCCACAGGGAGGCGGTCATTGAATTTTATGCCAGGCTCTTTGATCGGAAACGGGACGCAGATCCTTTTTTAAACAATATCGGTTTTCATTTAAGAAATCCTGCCACCATCATGGAAAAAGAGATCGCATCTGCATCACCGGCAATAAAAATTATGGGATTAAAGGCCCTGTCCATGATACAAACCAGGATCTCCCCCCAATTGTTGATGGAAATCCTTGAGGGAGAAGAGGTTAAAAAAGTCCGGATCGCTGTGTACAGTATCATTGAAAATTCTTCCATGGGACTCTACCCGGAACTTTTTGAGCTGGTACTCGATCAGTTTTACCAATGCGACCCAAGTGAAGCGGTGAATGCCTTTAAGGCCCTGGTCGTAACCGGAAAGGTCCCCGTGCATGACCTTTTTCGCATGGTCAGAAACGCCCATCCACAGGTAATGCCCCTTATCCATATTGAAATATCCGATCTGTCCAGGATCTCTTTTTTTATTATCCAGGATATTGCGCTGAACAAAGAAGAATACCAGACAGATAACTTTGATATAAACCTTGCCTGCATATGGGGCATGATTAAAAAACGACCCGAGCGGGTGCTAAAAATACTCAAGCACTATGATGAACAGCCGGGTAACGGACTGAAAATGGATGTCACCGGGTTCATGGAAAAGACAAAACAGCTGCTGGGAATGGAAAAAGAACATATCAAAGCCCCTTTCACAGCCCTGGTGGCCCGGTTGCAAGATATACCCGAAAAGCCTAAAAAATTTTTTTCAGCAGTTTTTCAGGATCCGATAAAGAAAAAGCTTGCGGCATTCAAACAGAATATTCCTTCCGGTTTCATTGATTTCAAAGGGCATAAGTTTGAAAATGAAAGTTTTTGCGGCTTGACACTTACCGCCTCCACGTCGATTTTTACCCAGGCAATCTTTGAAAATTGCGATCTGTCCAACGCATCCGTTTCATCGGCCTATTTTAAAAAAACAATTTTCTATAATGTAACCATGGACAGCACGGTCTTTGACAGCATTTGTTTTGACAATGCGGTTTTTATCAATGTTAATGCCCGGCAAGCCGTGTTTAAAAAATGCAGTTTCCAGGGCGCCCGGCTGTATAATTGCAATTTTAACCAGGCTGGGTTGAAAGATGCCGTTTTTATCAATGCCGTGCTTTCCAAGCTTTCATTTGGGGATACGGACCTGTCCTGTGCATCCTTTGCCCATGCAAGAATTTCCGGTGTTTCCTTTGCCACTTCCCATATCAATCTGGCTGATTTTTCCCATGTTCGCGGCAGGTTCAGTCGATTTCCTTCCTATGCACAATCCATCATCCGAACCGAAGGAATCAACTACAACGATCGACACTATCAGCTTGGCTTTAATGACCTTCCCCAGCTTGACAAGGCCCTTGCCTCGGAAATCAACATGCTGATTTTCTGTGAATTTATTCACTATGGGGAAAACAAATTTTTGGATCAGAACACCCTGAGTCTTTTGACAGCCTATGATATTTTTAAACCGCCCCAGGCAGATTTGTTCCAGATTATCCCTTTGCTCATTCATGAAAATTTTCAATTTTCCGATGCAGACGACATCCATCCCGAAACACCTTGTGGCATTGCCGAATACCTGCCGTCAAACCAGGCCGTAACCATCTGCGAAAAATATACCGGCAGGAAAAAATTTAAAGTCCGGAGAAATTTTTCACCCATAGTCCAAGGGCTATATACCATGGGCAGCGTCGGTTCTCTGGCCCAGAATTTTGAATCGGACATTGATTATTGGGTTTGTATTAATGAAGATGTCATTGAACGGGATGCACTGGCGCATTTTTCAGGAAAGCTGAATCTTATTGAAACCCTGGCATGGGAGAAATTCAAAACCCGGGTGACCTTTTTTATTGTGGATATCCTCAAGGCCAAGAACAATGATTTCGGGGGATCCACCCAGGAAAGCTCCGGATCTGCCCAGTCCCGGCTTTTAAAAGAAGAATTTTATCGGACCATGATCCATGTGGCCGGGAAGTTGCCCCTGTGGTCGGTTCTGCCCACCACCATAAGCCTGAACTATTATAACATGATTCTTGATCATGTGAGCAGTTTTACCCAGTTCCACCGGTATGTGGACCTGGGGGATATCCATGCCATTCCTGTGAACGAATATTTTGGTGCTTCCATCTGGCAAATGTTCAAATGGCTGAAAAGTCCTTTTAAATCTGTTATCAAAATGGCCCTGCTGGAAAAATACATCCATGCCTACGGGAAAGAATCTCTGCTATGCAACCAATACAAAAATGAATGGATGAATTCAGGAACCCACCTTAAACTGGCCCAGAATGATTCTTATATCATCCTCTTGAAACATCTTATTGCATATTATCACAAAGCCGATGACGTTCCGTCGGCCAATCTGCTGCTAACCTGTTTTTTTTTAAAACTTGAAATTTCAAAAGAAAAGGAAATCACCAATACCATTTTTGGTCTTAGGAAAATTTTACTCGAAAAGTGTCTTTCCACCTGGGGATGGGATAAAAAACGCCTCTTTGAGATAGGCAGGTTCAGAGAATGGCCCTATGCGAGCATACAAAGGCTTTCTGCCACAATTGAGCAGTATATGCAGGCAAAATATATCCAGGTAAAAAAATATTTTGAGTCCCAACCAAGGGGCGGGTTGATGATTTCAAGTGAAGATCGGAAAGTGTTGGAGAGAAAAGTGGATATTGTTTTCCTGGAAAAGCCGTTCAAAATAAAAAAAATCCTCCTGGTATCCAGTGGAGACCGGCATTTTACACGATTGCATTTAAAACATATCCAAACGCCCGGAACCCCGGGCGGATGGGAGCTGCTCCATAAAAGCGCAAAAATAAACCAGGGCCGTGAAGAATCTCTGGCAAGGGCCAATTCCATTGAGGAGATTGGGGCATGGTTGATCAATAATAACCTGTATACCCGTCATTCCATTGTCAACCTGATGCCCAACCCCACAATCGTCACCCATGACGACATTGAAAAACTATATAAAGCAATGTATGCGTATTTTTCCCCCTACATACAAAAACCAGTCCGTTTTAATGAGCTGCGCAAGGAAAAACCAAGAATCGTCTCCCTTTTTATTTCCATCAATTTTTACGCGCCCCGGCAGCAGGCCCGCATAACAGACTATTGCGCCGTCTATATAAATTCATGGGGAGAAATGTATTTCAGAACTTCCTGGCCGGGCAAAACCTTTTCTTTAATGGAAAATGCCCGGGCAGACATCCTTGAAAGCATAGGCATCAAACAATTTCCCTCGAATACAGCTTTTTATTTTTCAAAGGGCATGGCCCGGTAAGAAAAGTTTATTACCTCTTTTTTTTTACCGGTAAAATTTTTCCACAATTTCAAGTGCTTTTTGGGGATCATCCAGGACATGGAACAGATCCAGGTCTTCGGGTGAAATCATTTTGTCGGCCATCATCTGTCCTTTTATCCACTGGATCAGACCGCTCCAAAAGTGTGACCCCATGAGGATAACGGGCGTGGGGCGGATTCTTTTGGTCTGTATCAGGGTAATGGTTTCAAATAACTCATCAAGGGTGCCGAAACCACCAGGCATGATGATATAGGCCTGGGCATATTTTATGAACATGACCTTGCGGACAAAAAAATAATCAAATTCAATTTGTTTGGTGGTATAGGGATTTATGCGTTCTTCAAAGGGCAGGTTGATATTTAAGCCGACAGACTCAACACCTTCACCCATGGCCCCTTTGTTGGCAGCTTCCATAATACCGGGACCGCCTCCGGTAATAACGGCATACCCGGATTTTGCAAACAGGGCAGCCAGGGTTTGGGTCTGTTGGTAATACGGGTCATCGGGTTTCGTTCTGGCAGATCCGAATATGGAGACGGCAGGACCCAGTGAATATAGGGAATCAATACCTTC
>Ga0180007_10004618_pt1 | contig 14463 bp, 13 predicted proteins | sample MM_PC_MetaG_FD_121122 | JGI IMG/M metagenome (GOLD analysis project Ga0180007, IMG submission 121122) | Groundwater microbial communities from the Aspo Hard Rock Laboratory (HRL) deep subsurface site, Sweden - MM_PC_MetaG | ecosystem: Environmental > Aquatic > Deep subsurface > Groundwater... | reverse complement strand
CGGAAACGTCGTGGCCCATGACCGCAGCCTGTGGCAAGATGATGTGCATCACCGGGAGGTTTCTCGCACATGCGAGCACGCGACGGCGCCGCGGGGCGCGGATATTACGCAGAGGGCCTGGCCGCCGAGAGGTTGCGTCTCTGCTACGACCTGGCCACGCCCGAGGTACGCCGCTACATGGGCGCCGAGATCGCACACGTCCGCGCGCGCCTCGATCCGGACGATCGCGTGCTGGAACTGGGCTGCGGGTACGGAAGGATCGTGAAGGATCTCGCGGCGTCGGCCGGGTTCATTTGCGGCGTCGATACCTCGAGGGCCAGCCTGCGCTACGGGGCGGACTACCTGGCCGGGGTCGAGAATGTCGCCCTGGTCTGCGCCGACGCTGCGGCGCCGGGCCTCGCGCCCGGCGCGTTCGATGTGGTCTGCTGCTTGCAGAACGGCGTCTCGGCCTTCAAGATCGAACCGCTGCGGCTCTTTCGCGCGGCCCTGGAGTCCACGCGGCCGGGCGGCCGGACGCTCTTCGCCAGCTACGCCGCCGGATTCTGGGAGGATCGGCTGGCCTGGTTCCGCATCCAGGCCGAGCACGGCCTGGTCGGCGAGATCGACGAGGACGCCACCGGCAACGGGCGGATCGTCTGCAAGGACGGTTTCAGCGCGACCACCTTCGGCGCGGACGACTTCCGCGACCTGGCGGCGGCCTGCGGCCGCGAGACGCGCATCGAGACCGTCGCGGCCTCGAGCCTTTTCTGCGAAATGACCGCGTGAGGGGAGATATGACCATGCGTGTCCGGAGCCTGTTTCTGGCCGTCGCCCTGTTTCTGGCCGTCGCGAATCGCGTCCTCGCGGAGGGATTCGAGGTCCACACCGGTGATCTGGACGGTGTTCCCTATGCCCTGGCGGTCCCCGACCACTGGAACGGCTTCCTACTGTTGCAGGCGCACGGCTCGCGTTCGATCGACGCGCCCCTGCTGGCCGATCTGGACGTAGACGAGCCGACCAACCTCGCGCTGCTGGCCGACGGCTGGCTCATCGCCTATTCCAGCTACCGGCGCAACGGCCCTATCGTGGGCGACGCGGCCCTCGACCTCATCGCCCTGCGCGGGCATGTGGCAAAGGTCCATGGCGAGCCGCGCCTCGTCCTGGTCGAGGGCTGGTCCATGGGAGCGGCGGTGGCGACGCTGCTCGTCGAGCGTCACGCCAACGCTGTCGCCGGCGCCTGCGCGATCGGCGCGATCTACTCGTACCCGGTGCCAGGGGAGGATCTGACCTTCACACGCAGGCCCCGGGTCCCGCTGCTGCTCATCAGCAACATGGGCGAGACGAGCGACACCGGCGCCTATCATGCGGCAGCCGCGGCGGCCGGTGCACCGTCGGCGCTCTGGACCGTGCATCGCCCGGGGCACGTGAACGTGAATTCGGCGGAGCGCCTCGCCGCCTTGCACGCCCTGGCGGACTGGGTGCTGCAGGGCGAAGTCCCCGCCTCGCGCGATGCGACCGTGATCATGTCCGCCGAGACAGTCGCCACGCGGGCCGCCGGCACGGCGGCCGCGACGGTCGTCTCGGTGCACGCGGCATACGGCAACATCACGTCGCGTCTGGTTCCCGATGATCTGGCCTGGCTCGGCGTCTCCGTCGGCGAGACGTTCCGCGTGGCATCGGCGGACACGACCGTGGACGCGCTCTACTGCGTCACCTACGCCGACGCGCAGCGCGGCGCATGGGTGGTCTTCCCGGATGCGGAAGGCCGGCTAGTGATCGCCCGCAGGGCAGCCAACGCCGCCGCCGCCCTGGGCTGTGCCGTCGGGGATACGCTCCGGTTCCTCGCCCCCGGCCATCGCCCGGGAGGAAGCTCCCGCCCATGAAACTGTTGATCATCGCGGTCTCCGCGATCGCGGGAATCATCGCCGTCGCGCGGCTGCGCCACTTGGACGTGCACGAGAAGGAGCCCTGGCGCGCGCTCGCGCTGGTCACCCTGGTCGGCGGCGCCTGGTCCATCGCCATCAGCACCGTCCTCTACGCGGCCTTCGGCGCCGCGGGGATCGGCAACGTCAGGAACACCCTGGGCGCCATCCTGGTCGTCGGTCCCTTGGAGGAAGCGGCCAAGCTCCTGGCCATGCTCAGTTGCCTGCCCCTGTTCCGCCGCCACCTGGACGAGCCTGCCGACGGCGTCATCTACATGGCGTGCGTGGCCTTGGGATTCTCCCTGATCGAGAACTACTTCTATGCGACCTCGGCGCAGAACGCGGGCGGCCTGCTGATGGTCCGGTTGCTGACCGCGACGCCGGCTCACATCCTGTTCAGCTTTCCCATGGGCCTCGCGGTCTACGCGCGCCGTCGCGGCGGCGCCCGCCGGGGACTGCTCGGAAGGGCGTACCTGTATGCCAGCCTGTCCCATGGGGTATGGGACGTGCTGGCCTTCAACGGACTCGCCCTGATCCTGTTCTTCGCACTGCTGTGGCCGGGCATGCGTTTCTTCGGCACGGTCATGTCGTACGCCGCGCGCGTGTCGCCCTTCCGCGAGGATTTGACGGGTTTCCTGTCGGCGGCTCCCGCGGTTGCCGCGGAGGAAGACCTGATGTGCCTCGCCTGCGGGAATACCGGCGACAAGCCGGCCTGGCTGCGGGGCAAGATCCGCGTCCAGCGTTGTGAAAGCTGCGACAGCTACATCTCGAGCTGGGACGGCCTGTTCTTCCTGTTCCGTCATTTCGGCGGCTGGTACGGGCGCCTCGAGGTGAAGCCGGCCCCGGATGGGGAGCGGGACGGCCTGTTCACGGTCGAGGCCGGCAATGTCGCCTCCCGCGGCGATCAGGTGGCGGCCTTCCGTCTGTCCGAGCTGTCGCCGGTGCTGGACGAACTGGGCGAGCGCGCGGTCGCGGAGGTGGAGGGGGCCTGGTGGTTCCCGGACCGCGGGACCTGAGCCCGAACAATCGCAGCCCGGATGCGTAGGACCCCGTGATCCGCGGTCGGTCCGCGGTGTTCACTCGACTCGTAATGGAGGAAAGACATGTTGTTCGCAATCCTCGCCGTCGCTGTCGTCCTGTTCTTCGCCGGCATCCGCATCGTGCGGCCCACGCGTCGTGGACTCGTCGAACGCCTCGGCAAGTACCGGCGCTTCGCCAATCCCGGCTTCAACTGGATCATCCCGGCCATCGACCGCATGATCACCATCAACGTGACCGAGCAGATGGTCGATGCCCAGCCCCAGGAGATCATCACCTTCGACAACCTGAACGCCCGCGTGGACGCCCAGGTCTACTTCAAGGTCAAGTCCGACGAGGAGAGCGTGAAGAGCTCGCAGTACAACGTGAACGACTATCAGTGGCAGATCGTCAACCTGGCCCGCACCACGCTGCGCAACATCATCGGCACCCTCACGCTGAAGTCAGCCAACAGCGAACGCGACAAGATCAACGGCGAGCTGCTGACGACCCTCAGCAAGGAGACCAGCAGCTGGGGCATGGAGATCGTCCGGACCGAGCTCAAGGAGATCGATCCGCCCCAGGACGTGCAGGCGACCATGAACAAGGTCGTCAAGGCGGAGAACGAGAAGATCGCCGCCCTGGACTACGCCAACGCCGTGGAGCGCCAGGCCGACGGCGAGAAGCGTTCCGAGATCAAGAAGGCCGAGGGCGTCAAACAGGGCAAGATCCTGCAGGCCGAGGGCGAGGCAGAGGCCATCCGGCTGGTGAACGAGGCCGCCAATCGCTATTTCGTGGGCAACGCCCAGCTGCTGCGCAAGCTCGAGGCCCTCGAGAAGGCCCTGTCCGGGAACGCCAAGATCGTCGTTCCCTCGGATAGCGAGCTGGTGAACGTGATCGGGGAGATGGCCGGCGTGCTCCCCCTGGACCGCAGTACGAAAACTGACGATTGAACGACAATTCACCCGTGTCATGGGGCGGTTCCAGGACCGCCCCGTTGCTTGTAACCCCGCCAGCTGCTTCCCCCTAACTAGGTTTGATCAAACGAGTTGTCAAATCCGCACGTTTGCCCGTACAGTAGGGGACTCCGGGAGCCGTCCTCCCCGGGGAAAAAGACCTGTCAAACATTTGACAAATTCCCGGGCATAGACCATATCCACGGAGTCACACCCGAGCCTGCGGCGACCGCAATCGGAGGACCGTCATGGCCAAGTCGAGAATCGAGAAGCTCCTGGACGAGAGGGAGCGGCTTTACCTGGGCGGGGGCGAGGTGCGCATCGAGAAGCAGCACGCTGCGGGCAAGCTCACCGCCCGCGAGCGCCTGGCCCTGCTCCTGGACACCGACACCTTCCAGGAGACGCACCTGTTCATGAAGCACCGCTGCACCCATTTCGGGCTGGCGGACATGGATTTCCCCGGGGAAGGCGTCGTCACCGGCTGCGGGTTGGTCGATGGCAGGCCGATCTACGTGGCCAGCCAGGACTTCACCGTGGCGGGCGGCGCCGTGGGCGAAGCCACGGCGCGCAAGATCCAGGCGGTGATGAACGACGCCCTGAAGACCGGCGATCCCTTCGTCTTCATCAACGACAGCGGCGGCGCACGCATCCAGGAAGGCGTGGATTCCCTGGCGGGCTACGGCGGCATCTTCTACCGCAACGTGCTCATGTCCGGCGTCGTGCCCCAGATCAGCATCATCGCCGGCCCCTGCGCCGGCGGCGCGGCCTACTCGCCCGCCCTGACCGATTTCATCATCCAGGTGCGCAGCGAGGGCCAGATGTTCATCACCGGTCCCTCGATCATCAAGCAGGTCACCGGCGAGGAGGTCACCGCCGAGGACCTGGGCGGCGTCTACAGCCACACCCACTACTCCGGCGTCGTCCATCTGGAGGCGGAGGACGGCGAGCACGCCATGGAGATCGCGCGACGCCTGCTCTCCTTCCTGCCCAGCAACAACACGGACGAGCCCCCGGTCTACCCCGAACTGCACGATGAGGCCGTGGCACCGGTGGAGGAGCTGAACACCTGTGTGCCCGAGGACTCGCGCCAGCCCTACGACATGCACCGCATCATCCAGCTCACCGTGGACAACGCCGACTTCATGGAGATACAGGAGCACTGGGCGCCCAACATCATCGTCGGCTTCGCGCGCATCGAGGGGGCGACCGTCGGCGTGATCGCCAACAATCCCCTGCACAAGGCGGGCGTACTGGATATCGACTCGTCGGACAAGGCCGCCAAGTTCATCCGCTTCTGCAACGCCTTCAACATCGCGTTGCTGACCTTCGTGGACGTACCCGGGTTCCTGCCCGGCGTGCAGCAGGAATACGGCGGCATCATCCGCCACGGCGCGAAGATGCTCTTCGCCTACGGGGCCGCCACCGTGCCCAAGATCACCATCATCGTGCGCAAGGCGTACGGCGGCGCCTATCTCGCCATGTGCGGCAAGGACATGGGCGCCGACCGCTGCAGCGCCTGGCCCAGCGCCGAGATCGCCGTGATGGGCGCAGAGGGCGCCGTCAACCTGCTCTACCGCCGCGAGATCGCCGCGGCCGCGGATCCCGAGGCCGAGCGCGCCGAGAGGATCCGCGAATACGTCGCCGCCTTCGCCAACCCCTACGTGGCCGCCGGACGCGGGCTGCTCGACGACATCATCGAGCCGGCCGAGACGCGGGTCTACGTCGCCCAGTCTCTGCAGCTGCTCAAGGCCAAGCGCGAGATGAGGCCGCAGAAGAAGCACGGCCTGATCCCCCTGTAGCCGGACGAGGAGACGACCATGGGCAGCCAGGAGACATTGCTGCGGAACATCCCGCTGGCGCTGGTGGGCCTGCTGATCGTCTTCGTGGTGCAGCTGATCATCGCCATGGCCATCTCCGGGATCCGCCAGCTGGACGAGAAGTGGCGCCACCAGGAGAAGTTGCGGAACGCGGAGGCCCTGGACAGGGAACCGACGGTCGATGCCACCACGCTGGTTCTCATCGCCGCCGCCGCCGCCACCGTACTGCGCGGCAGGCACCGCATCCGCAGCATCAAGAGGCTGATGCCCAGCGATCACAAGCGAAGCCCCTGGACCGCGCAGGGCCGGGCGGTCCTGCAGGGATCGCACGTCATAGACAGACATCAGAAGAGAAGCGGCGTCCGCTGATCCGGGTTGCCCGGCACCACGAGACGCCAAGACAGGAGTCGTACATGAAGCTTAAGATCACGGTCCACGGCGTCGCCTACGAGGTCGACGTGGAAGTCCTCGACGCCAAGCGCGACGAATTCGGACCCACCGGCGCGTTGCCCAGCCTGGGCGCGCCCGGGACGTTCCATCACGGATCCGCCGCCGCCTCCGCGCCGCCGCCCGCCGTAGGACAGGCCGCTCCGTCTACGGCGGGCAGTGGCGTGGTGTCGCCCATCGCCGGCACCGTCATCGAGATCAGGTGCAAGCCCGGCGACGATGTCGCGCAGGGTCAGGAGCTGCTGATCATCGAGGCCATGAAGATGAACACGGCCATCGCCGCGCCAGTCGCCGGCACTGTCAAGCAGGTGCTCGTGGCGGCGGGAGACAGCGTGCGCGAGAACCAGCAACTGGTCGAGTTCTCCTGACCGGGGGCGCGTTATGGATGTGGTCTGGGAATTCCTGCAGGTAGGCGCCATCGGCAATTTCACCATGGGCAACCTGGTGATGCTCGGGGTGGGCTGCGTCTTCATCTATCTCGCCGTGGCCAAGGACTACGAACCGCTGCTGCTGGTACCCATCGGCTTCGGCATGCTCGTGGGCAACATACCCTTCTCGCCGGGCATGAACATCGGCGTCTACGAGCAGGGGAGCGTCCTGTCCATCATCTACCAGGGCGTGAGCAAGGGCTGGTATCCGCCCCTGATCTTCCTGGGCATCGGGGCGATGACCGATTTCTCGTGCATGCTGTCGAACCCGCGCCTGATCCTGCTGGGCGCGGCCGCCCAGGCGGGCATCTTCGTCACCTTCTTCGGCGCGCTCTTGCTCGGCTTCGAGGTCAACCAGGCGGCCTCGATCGGCATCATCGGCGGCGCCGACGGTCCCACCGCCATCTTCCTATCCTCGCAGCTGGCGCCCGAGTTCCTGGGTCCCATAGCCATCGCCGCCTATTCCTACATGGCGCTGGTGCCGGTCATCCAGCCGCCGATCATCAAGCTGCTGACCTCGCGCAAGGAACGCCTGATCCGCATGAAACCGTCGCGGCCGGTCAGCAAGCGGCTGCGCATCATCTTCCCGGTGGTGGCTTTTCTGCTCTCGGCGATGATCGCGCCGGGCGCCATCACCCTGCTCGGCATGCTGTTCTTCGGGAACCTGCTCAAGGAGAGCGGCGTCACCGAGCGCCTGGCCAAGACGGCCCGCAACGCCCTGATCGACACCATCACCATCCTGCTGGGCCTGGCGGTGGGCACGTCGACCGACGCGTCGGTCTTCCTGACGCCGGCGTCGATCAAGATCTTCGCGTTGGGCGCCGGCTCGTTCGCGATCGCCACCGCCGCGGGCATCCTCTTCGCCAAGGGCATGAACCTGGTCTACAAGGACAAGATCAACCCCATCATAGGCGCCGCGGGCGTCTCCGCCGTGCCGGACTCGGCGCGCGTCTGCCAGATGGTCGGCGCCCGCGAGGACCCGCAGAACTTCCTGATCATGCACGCCATGGCCCCCAACGTGGCCGGGGTGATCGGCTCCGCCGTGGCGGCCGGCGTCTTCCTGTCCAGCCTCGTGAAGTAATCTCTTGAAGCAGTCTCGCCGACCGGCCTCGTCGACGGCGAACCGGGGCGAAACCCTCCGGCCCGCGTTTGTGCCGCGGCGCGGCCACGCGTACCTTGTGCCTCCCCGTCGGGCCGTCGGGGCGCAACGCGGGAAGCCGTCACGACAGCGGAGGCAGATGTGGACTGGACGGAATGGATCGGATACGCGGGGTCGGCGCTGGTCGCGGTCTCCCTGATGATGAGCGCCATCGTGCGCCTGCGGCTGCTCAACTTGGCCGGAGCGCTGCTCTTCGCCGCGTACGGCGCCCTGGTTGGCGCCATGCCCGTACTGATGGTCAGCGCCTTCATCGTCCTGGTGAACGTCGTCTATCTCGTGCGGCTGGCGCGATCGCGGAGCGACTACTTCGAGCTCATGCCCATGCACGACCCGCGCAATCCGTATCTGAGACGTTTCCTGAAGTTCCATGCCGACGACATTCGGAGCCACTTCCCGCTCTTCGATCTCGAGGCTCTCGAGGCGCCCGTGGTCGTTTTCATCCTGCGCGACCTGATGCCCGCCGGGTTGGTCGTCTGTGCTCCCGACGCGAGCGACACGCTGCATGTGGAACTCGACTACGTGCTGCCCGCCTACCGCGACTTCAAGTGCGCTCGCTGGTTCTACCGGGAGTGGGGCCCGCGGCTGGCGCGCATGGGCTTCGAGCGCTTCACGGCGCGCACCGGCGCGGGCGTTCATCGGACCTACCTGATGCGCATGGGCTACGAGGCGGTCCCCGAACTCGGGGATGGCTGGTACGCCCGGCCCACCGCGGCCGCGATCTGAAGTCCTTCGCCGTCCAGATGAAAGGCGGGAGCGCGTCTGCGCTCCCGCCTCGCTTGCCTGCGTCCGGCAGGGTCCGCGGCGATCCGCTAGAAACCCACTGTCATGCCGGCGCTGTAGTAGGTGATAGATCCGTCCTGGTCGCCGTAGACGTAGGGCTGATCGTCCGTCAGGTCCATGTACGTGACGGACGAGTAGAGCCTTGCGTTCGTATCGACCCGGAAGGAGACACCGTATGTCAGCTCGAACATCGAAAAGTCGAGGTCGCTGTACTCATTCACCATCGAGTAGTCCAGATCCTGGTTGACGACGGTCTGGTCGGCCCCGAGCACGCCGAACGACGTGAACGAGCCCTCGGACCTGGTGTAAGCGACGTCCATGTAGAAGTGGAACTGTTCGGAAGCGTTGAGCATGGCGTTGAAGAACACCACGTTGTATTCGGTCGTGTAGTCGCTCATGGCATCAGCGGAACCGAAATGATCGAGCTCCGAACCGGAGCCCTCGATGTGGCCTGCTCAGCCGCCGAACAGCGGCGGGCACAGCTTGGCGTTGCTCTCGACGCTGTTGAACGAATACCCCATCGTCAACATCAGCTTGTCGTTGGGGGCGACCCAGAGGTTTACGCCCGGGGAGAGGATCGTGCGCTCGTACTCGTAGGAGTTGAGCTCGTCGTTCTTCTCCGAGGCGACGTTCAGGTAGCCGTTGAGCGACGTGCGCGGCGAGACCTGGTAGGAACCACGCGCCGCGATGCGGTGCGATTCGTTGGGCAGGGCCGCGCCGTTGCCGTAACGGCTGCGCTGGAAGTAGTAGACGAACCCGTTGCCGGCCAGGTTGTGCGTGTCCCCGTACAGCGGGTCCTCGCACATCGCCGCCGGATTCATGTACTGGTTGGCGACAGTCGTGTAGGTGTAGGACAGCTTGGCGTTGCCCCGGCGGCCAAACCGCTTGCTCAGGGTGGCGCGGAAGCGGTCCGATGCGGTCTCGCTGGCGTAGGGCGTCGACGGGACCATGACGTTCTCGCCGGACGTCTCGTCCAGGTAGTACGTCGTCTGGCTCTGGGCCATGGCGGGCCGGTCGACCACCTTGTGGCGCCAGTCGAGGCCGAACGACGATCCCTGGCCCAGCATGTGACGCAGCGCCAGATCCGTCTGGAGGACGTCGCGGTTGGCCGCGGACACCCGGGTCCAGTCGAAGTCCTGGCTGCCGCCGGGCCTCCCGTCGCGGTACGGATCAAGATCGACGACGGCGTCGTCGGCCTTCACCTCGTACGTGAGCACGCGGGCGGTCAGGCGCGTCTGCTTGGTGGGTCGGGCCATCCAGCCGGCGGCGATGGCGTCGAAATCGCTCGAGAGCGCGTTGGCGACGTTCTCGGTGCGGCTGTGGCTGTACGAGCCCCGTAGGGTGTTGCGGGCGTTGACGTCGAGGTTCAGGCCGAGCTCGTGGGCCCGCTTCTCGGTCGTGGGGCCTGCCGCGTAGGGCAAAGCGCCCTCGGCTTCCTCGAACTGGAGTCGCGAACCGAACTCCACGTTGTAATTGCTCACCGCGCCCGTGTTCGGGTCGGTCCAGAGCCCGCCCCTGACGGGGTGCTGGGCCCGGGTCCAGGTCCGGGTGTTGGCCGTGGTGTAGTCCGTGAAGTCCTGGGCCTTGAACTCGTAGTCGAAGGACAGGTTGCCCACGCTCCCCTCGGCGCCGGCCCTCAGCGTGCGCGTCTGCTCGTCGATCAGGCGCCGGTTGCCTTCCACGTGGCACATGGCGCAGTGATCGATGGTCAGGGCCTGCTTCCAGCCGCTCTTGTGCTGGTCGTCGTAGCACACGTAGATCTTGCCGTTCTCGAGGGAAGTCAGGTCGTATTCCAGGTTGGCCTCGGTCTTCTGGTAGTTCAACCAGTACCGGCCCAGCGGATCCATGTCGTGGCTGTAGATCTGCTTGCCGCCGGCCGAGCCGTCGGCGTTGGCCTCGCGGGCCTGCATGTTCTGCAGCAGATCGTCGTCCAGGTGATGGATGAAGGAGAGGTAGTCGAAGTTCGCAGACAGGCGGCTGTCGGGATCCACGTCGATCCCGAATGCCTTGGTGTCCTTGTCCCGGAAGTAACCGTAGACGTCGAACAAGGTGTTCTCGGTGGCGCCGTCGTGCATGAACCAGGCGTGGGCCTGTACTTCACCCTCGTTGGCGTCACTCAGGTATTCTCCCACCTTGTCGAAGGCGCCCGTCTGCTCGAAGTAGCGAGCCCCGACGCAGGACTTGCCCTCGACCGAGGGCGTCCCGTCGTCGGCCATCGCCGCGGCGGTAACGGCCAGCAGGCCGGCCACCGCGAGACAGGTTGGGATGCATCGCAATTTCATGGTCACCTCATCGGTTCGGGTCCGCGTCGCGGGCCGTTAGCGATTCAGGGCCCGGCCCTGTCCCGGAATGGACTGGGAGGGCAAGTCCGTGCCATGTATCGACATGTGGCACTGTGAGCATTTCGTCAGCATGGCCTGCTTGAACGAGTCGGGATGCGATTCGCCACTCCAGCCCTCGTACGCGGGCGAGCCGTTCTCGCCGTAGTTGGCTGGTGGGACGACATATTCCCCGTCGTAGGACATCAGCGCCGTGTGGAAGTGGGGCTGATGGCACTGCAGACACAGGAACGGCTCGTTCTGCCGCAGCAGGTTGTTGGCGACCGTGCCGTGCGGGTCGTGGCAGATCATGCAATCCTCCTCGACCGGCGAATGTTCGAAGATGAAGGGACCTCTGTGCTGGGTGTGACATTCGAGACAGAGTTCACGGCTGCTCTCGCCCGTCATGAGTCCCGTATAGCCTTCGCCGTGCACGTCGTGGCAGTCGGAGCAGGACATGAAGTGCTCCTTCACCGGGTGGTGGCTCGGCAGGCTCAGGCGGCAGCGGAACTCCTGGTGGCAGCCGAGGCAGAGCTCGGTCTGATCCTCCGCGAGCAGCTCGCCGCCGTGGACGGCGTGGCAGCTCACACAGGAGAGGTCCGCATCGGCGTGGACGCCGAGGTGCCAGTCGACGGTAACGCCCGTCTTGTGGCAGCCGAGGCAGGCCTTGTTGGCCAGGGCGCCCATCTCGGACGATGGCGTCATGATCAGGGCCGGGTCCTCGTTGTCGGCGTGCTTCTCGCCGGGACCGTGACAGGCTTCACAGCCGTGTACGTCGGTCGGGTACTGGTAGTTGGCGAGCCGACCGTGGACGGTCTGCATCATGGCGGCCCCGACCTCGTCGTGGCAGTCCAGGCAGGTTTCCGATCCCACGTATCCAGCGCCGGCCCACGCTACCGTGGCGGCCAGAAAAATGGCCATTCCCAGCAGCGCGGCAACGCGGTTGGTTCTGGGAATGGTACAGCGGTTCATCATCTCACCTCTTTGCGAGTGTGGAAGGGAACCCCTCGGGGTTCTTCGAGCTGGTCTGACAGAGCGTACCGTGACAGTTCGGTGACATCTCCGCTGGTGAATCAATCTCCTCCTTTCACGGAACGCCCCCTTTCGAAGGGGGATTCCTGGACCACTGTTAAACAATCCATATGTTCCTTGACAGGATCATAGTCAGCGGTGTTTGCCTTGTCAATGTTGAAATCCTGTAACCTGTTGCGATGAAAAAAGATACAATGATTTTGGTTTTCAAGACGACAAACTCCGTATCTCCCTGTAAAGCAAGGGAGTTTTCGCTCATGATCGGGATATAAAGCTGGCTTTTCGACCCACAACGTCCATTAATATGGTAGGTTAGGTGTTTGTTGTTTCTGGCGTTAATCAACAAGTTAAGAATCGGATTGATCTTGATTTGACTGGCGGCGGATCGCTTAATTCGGATGTCAGGTCAACGGTTGTCAACGGAGGCCACATGCGCTTGAAACATATCGTCTCGCTTCAGGTTCTGCTGGCCGCCCTGTCGTGCGCGGCTCTCGGCGCCGCACAGGATTTCACGGCAGCGGATTGCGCGGACTGCCACGCCGATTCGGGCGGCGATCCGGTCGAGGTGGGGATGGAGGATCTCGCCGGCTGCGTGCACGAGGACCTGGACTGCCTGGACTGCCACGCGTCCATCGCGGATCTGCCCCACGACGAGGACCTGCCGCCGGTGGCCTGCGGGACATGCCACGAGGACGAGGCCGACACCTACCTGATCCACGGGCGCGGTGTCGTGGGGAAGTCCGACTTCGTGCCCTCCTGTGCCGACTGCCACGGCACCCACGGCATCCTCTCGTCCCTCGACCGCGACGCCACGACCAATCCCCTCAACCTGCCCACAACCTGCGGCAAGTGTCACGAGGATTCGACGCTCACCCACGATCTGAACATCAAGTTCAAGCATCCCATCCGGGTCTACTCCGAGAGCGTGCACGGCAAGGCGACCGCCGGCGGCATCCACCAGGCGGCCAGCTGCAACGACTGCCATTCCACCGGCGGGTCGGCGCACATGATCCTCCCGCCCAACGATCCGCGGTCGACGATCGCGCACTTCAACATCCCCAAGACCTGCGGCCAGTGCCACGGCGCCATCGAGCAGGACTACTGGGACGGCGTGCACGGCCAGCTGACCGCGCGCGGCGAGGTGGACACGCCCACCTGCACCACCTGTCACGGGGAGCACGGCATCCTGCATACCCAGGATCCGCGGTCGCCGGTCAGCCCCTACCGCCTGGCCGAGGCCACCTGCACGCCCTGCCACGAGTCGGCTACGCTCAACGAGAAGTACGAGCTGCCCACCGGACGGCTGCAGTCGTTCGTGGACTCGTACCACGGGCTAAAGAGCAAGGCGGGCGACAAGACCGTCGCCAACTGCGCCTCGTGCCACGGGGCGCACCTGATCCTGCCCTCGGACGACGAGCGCTCGTCGGTCAACTCCCGGAATCTCCAGAATACCTGTGGCCACTGCCACAAGGGCATCACCGCCGACGTGGCGCGGCAGCCGATACACGAGACGGCCACCGGCCACCGCACCGGCGTGGCCCACATCATCCAGATCATCTACACCATCCTGATCGCCTGCGTGATCGGCGGCATGGTGCTGCACTGGCTCATCGACCTGATCAAGCGGATCCACGAGGTGATCAACAAGAAGCCCCAGGTGCGTCGCATGGAGCCGAACGAGGTCTTCCAGCACACGATCCTGGCGCTGTCCTTCACGATCCTGGTGATCACCGGCTTCTCCCTGCGCTTCTATGACGCGTGGTGGAGCCACCTCCTGTTCGGGCGCGAGGGCGGCTACGCCGTGCGCGGCGTGATCCACCGCGGCGCCGCCGTGCTGATGATCCTCGGTTCCGTCTTCCACGCCTTCTTCCTGATAACACCCCGCGGGCGCGAGTTTCTCAGGGACATGGTGCCGACGGCGAACGACGTCCGGCAATTCCTGCAACGCATGAAGTTCAATCTGGGCCTGAGCGGGAAGACGCCCCGCTTCGGTCGCTTCACCTACGTGGAGAAGGCCGAGTACTGGGCCCTGATCTGGGGCACGGTGATCATGGTGATCACCGGTTTCGCGCTGTGGTTCGACAACCTCGTGGTCCAGTGGTTCCCGCGCGGCTTCATGGACGTGATGCTGGTGATCCACTACTACGAGGCCTGGCTGGCCTTCCTGGCGATCCTGATCTGGCACATGTACGCCACGGTCTTCAATCCCGGTGTCTATCCCATGAATCCGGCCTGGATCCACGGCATGATGCCCCAGGACATGTACGAGCACGAACATCCCGATGTGAAGCTGGTCAAGCACGAGCGGGAAGTCCGCACGCGTGTGGAATCCGACGCGTGCGCCGTGAGCGAGCCCGGCAGGACCGAGGCGGACAGTTCCGGCTTCCCGCGGGGCTGAGCGGACGACCGGGTGGCAAGCGAAAGCCCCCGCGGCGGTGCGGGGGCCTTCTCCATGGTCGGCGGGACGCGGTCGAGGTCTACTCCGCGGCCTCGGGAATCGGGTGTGCGATCACGGCCCAGCGCTCCTTGAACACGAATTCCTTGAAGGTCGGGCTCTCCTCGTTGTGGCAGAGGATGCACTTGGCTTCGCCCTCCAGCTCGAGCCCGG
>Ga0180007_10004617_pt1 | contig 14467 bp, 12 predicted proteins | sample MM_PC_MetaG_FD_121122 | JGI IMG/M metagenome (GOLD analysis project Ga0180007, IMG submission 121122) | Groundwater microbial communities from the Aspo Hard Rock Laboratory (HRL) deep subsurface site, Sweden - MM_PC_MetaG | ecosystem: Environmental > Aquatic > Deep subsurface > Groundwater... | reverse complement strand
CAATAGTAATTGTTTGTTATTATTGAAAGTGAATATATCATGCTAATGCCATAAAATCAATAGTTATTGTAATATAATTAGTCATTTATAATATTATTCGTTCGCTTAAGTTAATGACATTGAGTGGCTACTCTGAAACAGATGAGGTAAAGGCAGCCCAAAAATTGGGCGCCGGCCAATATATAAAGAAACCGTTTACATTAGAAAAGATAGGGTTGGCTGTTAAAGCAGAACTAAAGAAATAGCAGTTTTGGGAAACTGCGTTCGGGGTTTGTTCCTGTTTCTTTAAACCGGGAATGACTACCCATTATAGTAAAATTGCTGGCTGTAGAAATATGTAAATTAATGATGATTGTTTATAAGAATCAGAAAACTTTTTAATCTTTCCGGATATTGTTACATCTGTAAAATTATCCAGAACTTTATACTTGTCGACTATAAGACAATGAATCTATTATTTGATTTAGATGGCACACTGACAGACCCTTTTTCAGGCATTACAAAATGCATTTCATACGCATTAGATATGATAGGCATGCAATCACCACCCAGAGAGAGTTTGCGCTGGTGTATCGGGCCTCCCTTGAAAGACAGTTTTGTGAAATTACTTGCCTCTGATGACGATGCACTTTCCGAAAAGGCCTTAACCTTTTATCGTGAACGGTTTGGATCGGTTGGATTATTTGAGAATGAAGTCTATGATGGCATTCCTGAAGTGCTGGAAAACCTACAGGAAGAAGGTCATACACTCTATGTTGCCACATCAAAACCAGCGGTATATGCTGAACGGATTATCGACCATTTTGATTTGCACCGCTACTTCAAACGTGTCTATGGGAGCGAACTTGACGGAACTCGTAGTGATAAGACAAGTCTAATATCCCATATTCTGCAAAGAGAATCGATTGCTGCGTTTGAGGCTTCAATGATCGGGGATCGCGAGCATGATATTATCGGTGCGAAAGAAAATGGGTTATGTGGTTATGGCGTTCTTTGGGGATACGGAACGAAAGATGAATTAGAGGCTTCAGGTGCATACGCTTTTATCAAGACCCCTCGAGACTTATTTGCAGCATTCAACGGAAAGTCGAAGCAGCGGGTGAATTTGAGCGGGTATAAATAGCCGTTGACTTTTTAAGTCATTTAAGGGTGAGTGAAGCCCAACAAGGCTTTTGCAGCACAAGAAGCATTCGCCAGCTTTCCTTCTTCTTATCCAATCATTTATTTTGCGTCAAACGAAAGTTTTTGATATATATAATCGAAAAATTTGAACGGAGACGAAATAAATGGAACTGCGCCAACTAAAAACTTTTCAAACAGTGGCAAGACTGTTAAGTTTTAACAGGAATAACAGATATAGCGTTTTTGCTGGCAGAATCTATTCATTTCTCCGAATTTAAAACACAGTTATTAAGATCAGTAAGTAGGATATTGGCACTATTTCTTTCCCTCCGGAGTTCTACACAAGAGTCGACTATACGAAGGAACGACTATGTTTACGAAGCCAGATATGACGAATCCGGAAAGCTGAGAAAGCTTAAAGACTTCAGGAAGGCAAAGAATGTCGAACAACCGGATCGAGAAGCAAATCATGGATCATCTTTACCAAGCGCGAGTCCATGAGCGTTTCATTCGAAAATGTAATAAGATGAAAAGCTGTCAGTTTTAAAGAGTTCATCGCAGACCTGTTTTGCTGTAGTCCAGTTTGTAGCTATTACTTCTTACCGTTTATAGATAAGACAAAAGTGTAGTATTTGGAATTATCCTGTCAGCAGCATATTATTCAATCCTGAGTGATATACTGTTGGAAAATGCTTTAAAATATAATGGAAAGGTTGATAAGACCTTTTTGACTTTGGAAATATGCAGTTCAGCACAATAACGTGTTGAACGTATAAATAATGATCATCAAATGGTGGAAAAACAGGAAGGCTCAAAGGAAACTCACTGATCAAAAGGCAATCTCCGAATGGCAGGTGCTATATTTTCAGGATATCAAATTTCCGAAATGGGCACCGGACGCCCAAGTCGGAAAAGCAGAATTTCAAAATCTAAAGGAAAGAGTGGTTCCACTACTTTATATGAAGAATCACAAAGACAACATTGATTCTATTGAGGGCATAGAAGCGATGATTGACTTTTTATTATACTAAAAAATACGTTTAACCTCTTTTTCCAGCGGACTTGATTCCCTCGCCGCTGAAAAATGTGTTGAATTAATATTTACCCGGTTTGCCGCATATCCCAAACGGTGTGTGTAATATGAATCTTAAAATCATAATTCCATTTTTATTTGTATCACTTTACGTGTCAGTACTATTCGCCGGTGATGGTATGTCATCAAGCGACGTAATTGCCATTTTTAATAAGTATGAGTCGCTAAACAAAGAGTTTATCTCTTCTATTGATACTGCGTCAGGTGCTCAGCTTCGCCAAGAAGCCGAACAATACGCTGATGGCCCTTTTAATCAAGCACTTGAGTCCGCTATTCAGATAATATGCGCCAGTGAAAATAAGAATCTATTACGTGCGCTTTTTAAAGTAACCTTGGCCACATCCAACTCCGCTTCCGAAGTGCCTGCGTGGTCATTGGGGCATATTTTTGTATGTAAGCCAGACCTTCTTGAAAAAGAATTTAAAGCTCTACAAAAGTCGGAGCAAGGGTCCTTATATGAAACCCACAGCTTTGGATTTGAGAATGTCGTGTATGAGCGAAAGAACGAGAACGATATTAATAATTTGAGAACACAGCTTCATTCTTTTGCTCTGGAGAAGCTGAGATGACACACAACAATTCACTGGTGCTGACCCGGCCAAAAAGTGGCCGGGCCGCACAGTTAAATCATTTCGACAATATATGCGGATGTTGGTAATCGAGAGGAGACAATATGTTAGGAATCAAGTTCATAAAAGTACAACCAACAGATTATGTTCTTCAGTATCGAAAAGGAAAACTTGTTCGGGAAGGAGCTGGGTTATCTTTCTTTTACTTTTTACCAACTACTTCCTTGGTAAGAGTCCCTGTGGCAAGTGTGGACGCTCCGTTTATTTTTCATGAGGTTACTTCTGACTTCCAAGAAGTTACCGTACAAGGTCAGATTACCTATAAGATTTCAGATCCATCCAAGCTATCTCAATTAATGAATTTTGCTTTGGCACCTAACGGAAAGGATTACACTTCAGATGATCCTGAAAAACTAACCCAAAGGCTTATTAATCACGCCCAAGTATTAACTCGATCCTCGCTCAAATCTATGCCTCTTCGGGAAACACTCGGTCGTTTTGATGATCTTGTCAGTTCTTTAAGAGAAAGTCTTAAGAAGGCTGAAACAATCACTTCGCTAGGGATTGAAATTCTTGGGGTATCAATTTTGGCCATAAAACCAACTCCTGAAACAGCCCGTGCCTTAGAAGCTGAAGCAAGAGAACAAATTCTTCAGGAAGCTGATGAAGCCATTTATTCAAGAAGAAACTCTGCTGTAGAACAGGAAAGAGCAATAAAAGAGAACGAATTAAATACTGAAATCGCCGTAGAGAACAAGAAACGTCAAATCAAGGAAGCGCAAATGGAGGCTGAGAAATCTGTCCAACAAAAGAAACGAGAGCTCAGAGAAGCTGAAATGGCTACAAAAATCTCCCTGGAGGTAAAAAATAAGGATTTGGTTACATTAGCAACAGAGAACGCTAAGCAAGAAGCGGATACTAAAGCATACAGCATCTCAGCGATGATGAGGGCTATTTCCGAAACAGATCCAAAAGTAATTCAATCTCTTGCAAGTGTTGGCATGGAACCATCTCAATTAGTTGCATTTGCATTTAAAGAATTAGCGGAAAATGCAAGTAAGATTGGTCAATTAAATATTTCACCTGAGCTGTTACGGGAGTTACTAACAAAACAGGAAAATAATTGATGGACCGTCTAACCGAAAATAAGATTATCCTAATCATACGTAAAACTCGATTGGATGATCTAATTGCAAGATTTAACACAGAGGCTCAGGCGAGATTCTACATAGAACATCTCGGCGCTGATTTTTCTGATTATAAGCTTGAAAACACGATATATAAATCTGCAGTTCATAAAGCAACGAATGCACTTTCCCGCTTGGGCCGTCTGCAAACATTAGACCGATCATTTGTGCCTAATTTTATATTTGGCAAACAGGATATAGTCGTTGTTTTAGGGCAGGACGGATTGGTTGCAAACGTTCTTAAATATTTGGATCAGCAACCGGTTATCGGAGTTAATCCAGATCCTGATCGCTGGGAAGGTGTATTGCTTCCCTTCACAATTTCTGATTTATCCCATTTAGTTCCGGAGGTGTTCCGGAAAAGTTGCCCGATTCGCCAGATAACTATGGCTAAAGCAGATTTAAACACTGGACAGACCATTTACGGCGTAAATGATTTGTTTATAGGGCCAAAAACACACACATCGGCTCGTTATTCGATACAGATCAAGCAAAAAAAAGAAGATCATTCATCAAGCGGTATAATCGTTTCAACAGGTTTGGGTTCGAGCGGTTGGCTGCGAAGCATACTTGCGGGAGCGACAGGGATTTCTTCAGCTGCAACAGGAAGGCCTATTGAGGTAAAACAGAAATCCAAATTTACATGGGACTCTGAGTACTTATATTACTCAGTCCGTGAACCTTGGCCAAGCAAAACATCTTCTGCGGAATTAACATTCGGTAAGATCACCCCCAAAAGCCCACTGATACTTGTTTCGGCTATATCAGAGAATGGCGTAATTTTTAGCGATGGTATCGAAGCGGATTTTATAGAATTTAACTCAGGAACACTTGCTACGATCAGCGTAGCAGAGAAGAAAGGAAATCTTGTTGTTTAAGAGGTGAATGCCGAACCAAAAGGTGGGGCAGAGGGCTTAGAAAGAGCGATTGCTGACGTTCTTCTTTGTTTAAAAACTGGCTCCTTTATTCAGCTTATATTTTTTTAAAGCGCCCCTCCTCACCTTAACCGTTTAGTTGCTTTGGAAGGTACAGTAAACAAATACAGAGGGATTGGAGCATATGGAAAAGAAGTTAGACAGGCGGGAATTTATAGCACTTATTGTTGGCACAGGTATCGCATTGACGTCTTCTTATAGCTTTGGCAATCAAATACGCACTGATGTTGTTGTTCCCAAACGAGCATTTGGGAATACCGGTGTGAAGATATCTAAACTTTGCCTTGGCGGTGGATCTTTTACAGGCACAGACAGTCAAGTTTTGCTCGATGAAGCCCTTAATTACGGTGTTGACTGTTGGGAGATCGTTTCATTTACCGGGAAAGCTTACAGTGAATATTTTAAAAAACATCCTGAGACACGAAAGAAAGTCTTTTTGTCCGGAAAAGTATATTCAACAGACCCGGTTGTAATGCAGAAACAATTGGATAAAGTGCTCAAAGAAAACGGGACGTCCACTATTGACTTTTTAGCTGTACACGTTCTGGATAACATTGAAGTGCTTAATAATGACGTAAGAAGATGGGCTGAGAAGGTTAAAAAACAAAAGAAGATTAGATTTTTTGGATTTTGTACGCATAAGAATATGGCCCAATGTCTCAATGATGCTGCTGAGCTTGGCTGGATAGATGGGATTCAAACTGCTTATAATTACAGGATGCAGAGCATTAAAAGCATGGAAGATGCTATGCAGAAATGTCATGAAAAAGGTATTGGGATATTTGCTGTTAAGTCAATGGGGATCACGGTTCAGCAAAAAGCCAAGTTGCAAAAGTTTCCGCTTAGTGAAGAAAAATTGAATGCTATGTTAGCTGTTCACAATATATCTTTTGAACAAGCAAAGATAGAAGCGATTTGGCAGAATCCTAACTTGACATCAGTCTGCTCTCTTATGCCTAATTCAACGATTTTGCAATCGAATGTTTCAGCGGCGGTAGATGATCGCTCTTTCAATGCTGAAGTAAAAAAACTGCTTGCAGATTATGCAGATAGCACCGGGCAATATTACTGTATACGATGCGGTGGATGCGATACTGCAAATGCAGATGAGATTCCAATATTCGAGATTATGGAAATGCTTATGTATTCGAGAGGGTATGGGGCAAGGGATCTGGCAGTAAAAAAGTTTGAACAGATACCAATTAAGATTCGGAGCAAGATAAATAGCAACGATTATTCAGGTGTTGAAAAAATATGCCCTCAGAAAATTCCGATAGCGCAATTTATGAAAGAAGCCTATACGGAATTTAGTAAATGAAGGTGAAGTCAACAACAGGCCTAACATCCTGCTGCAAGGGCAAAAACAGTGCTGCCCCCTGAACAGCCAACTCAATATAAGGAAATTGGTTCAAGATGACTTTTGTATGGATTATCATTTGCATAACACTTTTTCTCAGCTTGAGACTATCGATATTTCGCATAATGTAAGTGTTCGTAACTTTTCTATTCGTATAGAAAACGTCAATTATACTATTATTAAACAGAATGAAATTGATACAAATTAACCAATGAAGTTATCATATGTGGATGATTGAAATAAAAGTTGACTGAAATGATAGTTAATGTTATTGGATAATAATTATTATTTAGGATAAAGGGGCTTCAATTGGCAGACCATAAAAAAAGATTTGAAATCATCATCCAAAAATTAAGGGATAATGGCCACAAGATAACGCCTCAGCGGCTGGCTATCGTTAAAATTCTTGCCAAAAGTAAAGACCATCCCAGTGTTGACAATATCTATGTCCAGATAAAAAAAGACTTTCCGACAATGAGTCTTGCCACTGTATATAAAAATATTGTATTAATTAAATCATTGGGTGAAGTTCTTGAGTTAGGATTCCCGGATGGGAGCAACCGATATGATGGAAACAAGCCTACTCCCCATCCACACATCATCTGTATCAAGTGCAAAAAAATTGTTGACCCGGACCTGGATAGCCTGGATGAAATGAAAAAAGAGGTTGAATTAGATACTAATTTTAAAATTCTGAATCATAGGTTGGATTTTTTCGGTATATGCAGCAATTGTATGGCAGAACAAGGTTAATATATTTTTTTGCCATACAATTGATAGTACTTATCATATAATACTTATTTCTATAATCAAATGAATACGGTGCAAAAGTTCAGACAATGAAAGGAGGAAGCATTATGAATGAAGATAGCAAGTGCCCGGTAACGGGCAGGACAAGCAAACCCATTGCCGGTGGCGGCACGTCGAACCGTGACTGGTGGCCGAACCAGCTGAACCTTAAGATGCTTCATCAGAACTCGCACATGAGCAATCCGATGGGCGCGGAGTTCAACTATGCTGAAGAATTCAAGAAGCTCGACCTGGAGGCTCTGAAAAAGGACCTCTATGCGCTGATGACCGACTCACAGGACTGGTGGCCAGCCGATTACGGTCACTACGGTGGGCTCTTCATCCGAATGGCCTGGCACAGCGCAGGAACCTACCGCATGGGTGACGGCCGCGGGGGTGCAGGGTCCGGCAACCAACGCTTCGCGCCGCTGAACAGCTGGCCAGACAACGTTAACCTGGACAAGGCGCGCCGACTGCTTTGGCCGATCAAACAGAAATATGGCAAAAAAATTTCCTGGGCCGATCTCATGATCCTCGCCGGCAACTGTGCTCTGGAGTCGATGGGTTTTAAGACCTTCGGCTTTGGTGGCGGGCGTGAGGACATCTGGGAACCCGAAGAGGACGTCTACTGGGGTGCCGAAGAGGAATGGCTGGCTACGAGCGACAAGCCAAAGAGCCGTTATACCGGCGACCGCGATCTCGAAAACCCCCTTGCCGCCGTGCAGATGGGGCTGATCTACGTGAACCCGGAAGGCCCGGACGGCAACCCTGATCCGGTCGCCTCCGGCCGTGACGTCCGAGAGACCTTCAAACGTATGGCGATGAACGACGAAGAGACCGTCGCGCTCGTCGCCGGCGGGCACACCTTCGGCAAATGCCATGGCGCGGACGATGCGGCGCATGTCGGGCCGGAACCCGAGGCCGCCGGCATAGAGGAACAGGGGCTCGGCTGGAAGAGCAGTTTCGGCAGCGGTAAAGGCGGCGATACGATCTCCAGCGGCATCGAGGGCGCCTGGAAGCCGAACCCGACCAAATGGGACATGGGCTATCTGAACGTGCTGTTCAAATACGAGTGGGAGCTGCTCAAAAGCCCGGCCGGCGCGAATCAGTGGCTGGCCAAGGACGTAGCCGAAGAGGATATGGTGGTTGACGCGTACGACCCGTTGAAGAAACACAGGCCGATGATGACCACGGCGGACCTCTCCCTTCGCTTCGACCCGATCTACGAGCCGATCGCGCGGCACTACCAGCAGAACCCGGAAAAATTCGCGGACGACTTCGCTAGGGCGTGGTTCAAACTGACCCATCGTGATATGGGCCCTCGCTTACGCTATCTCGGTGCGGAGGTTCCGGCAGAGGAGCTGATCTGGCAAGACCCGGTCCCCGCAGTAACTCATAAATTGATAGACGAACAGGACATCACCGCCCTTAAGGGCAAAATCTTTGCCTCCGGACTGACTGTCTCCCAACTGGTCTCAACGGCCTGGGCGTCGGCATCCACGTTCCGCGGCTCCGATAAGCGCGGTGGGGCAAACGGGGCGCGCATTCGTCTTGCGCCGCAAAAGGATTGGAAAGTCAACCAGCCGGCCCAACTGAAGATGGTGCTGAAGACTCTTGAGGGAATCCAAAAGGAGTTCAACAGCGCACAGTCCGGCGGAAAGAAGGTTTCTCTTGCCGACTTGATTGTCCTGGGTGGATGCGCAGGTGTCGAACAATCGGCGAAGAATGCCGGTCATTCTGTGACCGTTCCCTTCACGCCGGGACGCACGGATGCTTCACAGGAGCAAACCGACGTGGTGTCATTCTCCGTACTCGAACCGGCTGCAGACGGGTTCCGTAACTACCTCAAGACCAAGTTCAGTGTATCGGCGGAGGAATTGCTGGTTGATCGGGCACAACTGCTGACGCTGACTGCTCCTGAAATGACGGTTCTCGTTGGCGGTATGCGTGTCTTGAATACTAACTTCGAACAGTCCCGGCATGGCGTCTTCACCAAACGGCCAGAGACGCTCACCAATGACTTCTTCGTGAATCTGCTTGATATGAGCACGACGTGGAAGGCAACCTCGGGAGACGATAACGTGTTCGAAGGTCGTGATCGCAAGAGCGGTGAAATTAAGTGGACCGGCACCCGTGTCGATCTCATATTTGGTTCGAACTCCCAACTACGGGCCTTGGCGGAAGTCTATGGAAGTAAGGACTCCCAGGAGAAGTTCCTGCACGACTTTGTGGCGACGTGGAACAAGGTAATGAATCTTGACCGCTTTTGTTGACCTTGCCTGATCGTAGCATAAACGTATTCGAGGGTTTCCGAAGCATATTCTGAACTGCAAATCGGATGAGCAGGAAGCGATAACACCGCCATGAACTGATGGATGTTTTAAACGCTCACGGAGGCATTAGCAAAATATGAGCGCGGTGTTTCATTAAAATCTGAAACTCCGCGCTTTCTTTAGGCCATTAAAGTCTGCTGAGCATAGAATTGCCTTCTGGTTGAGATTAAACAAATAAAAATGGATTATAAATATGAATGAAATGTGCCCTATATCTTTTGTGCAGGTAAATGAAAAGGCTGTGCAAATAAACGCAGCTTTAACTGTTTTTTCTTTAATATTATTTTTCTTTACGCCTTATAAATGGATTATTTTGGTTTTATCCATTGATTTTTTTATACGTGGCTTTCTTAATCCTTCATATAGTTTTTATAGTTCTTTCAGTAAAACTATTCTAAATATCTTCAAAGTCAAACCTACAATGGTTAATGCCGGACCTAAAATATTTGCTGCGAAGATCGGGGTTATATTTTGTTGCATGATAGCTGCATCTTATCTGCTCAATTTTGAGAAAACAGGCATTGTTATCGGTTTGATTTTTACTGTTTGTGCCGCTCTTGAAGCAATTTTCAAATTCTGTATTGCCTGTAAGATATACCCTTTTATACATAAAGGATAGCACACATCATAGGTCTATTCATTGGAATTGCGTGGTTAATTTATCGGAGACTGCGCTGAAACAATTTTTATGGCGCCTTTTTTAAGCGTAGATTCATTGTAAATAGAAAGTTGGCAGGATTCAAGTAATTTACTTATACCATTATTTCTTTGAAAATCCAAAAAACATTTGAAGTGGTCAATGCCTGCTAAAAATTCTATGATACGTGACATAACACCCATTATATTAGCAGGCTGTGGTGCAGCAAAGTCTAAGATAATAAGTTTTTTAGCTATACGTTTTGCTTCAAGTAGAGCCTTTATTCGTAAATCAGGCGGCATTTCATGAATGACCATCGAAAATGTTGCATAATCAAACTGCTGATCTTTAATATCAGATATATTTGTTGCATCACCATGTAATAACTGCACGTTTTGTATGCCTTTTTTCTGCTGACGACTTTTGGCATATTCAAACATTTTAGATGAAATCTCAACTCCTGTTACAAAGCTGCACTTTTCGGCAAGGTCAAATACTAAAGAACCGATACCACAACCTATATCAATTACTTTAGTGCCTGCCTCTATTTTATCAATAAAGCAATGGCGCATTCCCTTCATTGCCCTGTCAAAGATTATTTCATATGGTTTTCCATCGTAATAATGAAATTTATCAATTTTCATAATACTGCTTTATCCATGCTAATGCCAAAAGTTTGTTACAGTTTGCAAGTTTAACCTGTTCTTCTTTTTTATAACTTATAGCCATTTATTTTTTCTAAAATATATAAGCATACCAATTGCCAATATAATAGTAACTACCCACCAAACCGGGTATGCAAGCCGCCATTTTAATTCAGGCATAAATTCAAAATTCATTCCGTAAATACCGGCAAGGAAGGTGAGAGGAATAAAAATAGCAGCAAATATAGTAAGAACCTTCATTATTTCATTCATTTTATTGCTCACAGTTGAAAGATAAAGATCGAGCATTCCCGATGTCATATCACGAAATGTTTCTACTGTTTCTACTACCTGAATTGTGTGATCATAGACATCACGCATATAAACGTATATTCCTTCACTAATCAGATCATGCTCGGCGCGTTGAATCGTATTTACAACCTCTCGCATAGGCCAGATAGATTTTCTTAAATAAATAAGTTCTTGCTTCAAGCGGTATATCTTTGATAAAAGCTCCTGGCTAGCATTTAACATGAGTTCTTCTTCCAACAACTCAATTTTTCCGCCTACATTTTCAAGAACCGAGAAATAATTATCAACAATAGTGTCTATAATGCAGTACATAAGATAATCGCTTCCCAGTTTGCGCACTTTACCTTTACCGTTCCTGATTCTTTCGCGCAATCCTTCCAGAACATCTGTATCATTTTCCTGAAATGAAATTATATAGTCTTTCCCAAGCAATAAGCTTACCTGTTCCATATACACTTCGTCGGTATTCTTTTTAAAATAACACATTTTAATGACAACAAAGAGGTACTTGTCATATTCTTCAACTTTGGGGCGTTGAGTAGTATTTGCTATGTCTGAAAGTACCAGTGGATGTGCCTGAAATATTTCACCTACCTCATTAATGTTTTGTATGTTATGAACCCCTGTATAATTTAACCATGTTACAGTAGGACTTTCTTTAAAGGGCAAGCATTCTGCAAGATTTTCTAAGTTTTTTTCCGTAAAATTTGTTTCATTGTAATCAATCATGTGGAGTTTAACCGGCTGTTCCTGCTTTTCACCAATATACGTTACGGTTCCCGGAGCTGAAGCCGGTTTGCTGGTTTTTGGAAGCAGTTTGGATATTCCGAAGCTTTTTAGAATAAATTTTGTCATTTATTATATATGCCTTAATATTAATATTTTGAATGCAAAAGGAAATAATGGCTGCCAAAAATTATGATTGTTTAGCATATTACCAATTAATTATCCTTAAAGCAAAATATTTTGGAAATAGAACGTATTTATAGCGTTTGTCAGAATGTTATAAATCATGACAAACGCTATAATGTAAGATTCTTCTGAAACAAGCTATAAAGCCCTTAAGAAGGCAACGATATCTTCCTTCTCCCTGGTGCTTAATTGGAGTTGCTGTATAAGGTTAAAGTACTCCACTGTATCCTCAAGCGTGAAACAACGCCCGTCATGCAGATAGGGCGGGGAGTCTTTGATGCCTCTCAAAGGAAAGGTTTTTATGAGCCCATCATGGGCCATCATCATACCATTTACTAACTCCTTCTTGTAAAAGCGTTCAGCTTTGAGGTCGTGCATAGTATTGTCTGTGTAATAGGGAGCAGGGTGGCATGAAGAGCAACGAGCCTTACCGTTGAAAAGCATTTCGCCACGCATTTCGCTGGGCTCAGCCTTGGCCTTGTCGAGTTCCCCGTAGATATCGAGTTTGGAGGCCGGAGGGAAATCTAATATTGCCAGAAATTCAGCCATGAAATGTACCTGGGAACCTCTTTCAAGAACATTGACTCCTTTTTTAGCAGCCATACAGATGTCTCCGTCAAAGTAGGCGGCACGCTGTTCAAACTCCGTGAAATCCTCCACAGTCTTTAAAGCACGTTGTGAACCAAATAACCGCTGGATGTTCACTCCCCGCAGGGTAGGTGTTTCGATGCGATGCCTGAATTCCTGCGGCCTGATGTCGCCAACAAGGTGGTTGGCCCCGTTGGTATGGCCATTGGCATGACAGTCGAAACAGGTTACACCCAGGCTGGGCCTGTCTGTCCGGCGATCTTCAGTTGCGTTAAATTGTTGTTGCGGAAACTGGGTTACAAGCAGGCGCACGCCCTCAAGTTGCTTGGGATTCAGGAGACCGTTAAAAATTTCGTAATAGTTGTCGATTGTAATAAGACGCCCTTTTGCCACATCACCAAGGTCGGGTCGGGTAGTCAGGAAAATTCCGGGGGCAGGGTCCGCAAGGATATGCTCGGGCAGGTCGAAATCCAAATCAAACCGTACCAACCGTGGAAGGGTTTTCGTGATCATTTCAGGGAAAAGCATGCCTCCTTCGGCGTGGTCTGCAAATGGGAGGGGTTTGTATGGAAAAATCCCCTTTATTTTGATCTGTTCGGGGGGCATTTTACCAATCTGCTCCCATGTTACGCCATTAAGTTTGGCTGTTGGTCCAACTGGGATGGGTTTTCCCCCTGACATGAGGAATTTGGTGGAAACCTTCTTTGATAGGTCATAGCGAGTGTTCAGTAATTTCATTTGCTGTTTAGCCCGATCAGCTTTTACTGCCATGCGCCCAGCTTTGATTTGGTCGAAGGAGATATCCTGATTTGTGGGTCCATAGCTGGAAACAATCTTCTCCTGCTGAGCAGATACAACTACAGAGGCGATTCCTGCGACCAAGAAAATGCAGATTGTGACTAACGCAAAACGGTACTTCTTTTGTCGGTTCATTTCACAGTCCTCCTTTTTTTAACAGATAATTTTCATTGATGCTTATATAATCTAAGCGTTTTCTATTATGGTACGTCACCTCCTTTATAATTTAAGAAAACTAATCCGCTTACGAAAGCTAAGTGGTCGAGAAATGGCATATATTGCGACTTTTAGGCCAGTTTTAACATCACTCATAATCGGGGATAAGAAAACAGAGCGATAAGTGCTATGAGCGTTTCTTCCAGTTATACAGGCTTTGTACATGTCCGATATGTGTCTGGCTGGTTCTGTGAGCAACCCCACACACTTACAGTGAGCAGGGTTGCGAGGATACTTCCGGCTGTCTGATTATTTATTATCAATCTTATGCGGTTACAATTTCATTATTTTACTTATTGGGACCATATGGAGAGTCGCCTCCACTTCCATCCGGAATACCATCACCTGAGTTTGGTGCGGGTCCGTTTGGGCCACTTGCGTTTATTTTTATATCATTTTGTCCGAAGTCTGAAGCAATTGCCACAGTTGAAAAAGTCAAAGCTAAAACAGATAATAATACAATAAATTTTTTCATAATATCCCCCTCATTTTTAAGTTTTATCTGCACGAGATTGATGATGGGCTTTATTACAACAGCCGACTATAAGGAAAAATACAAAAAAAATTGACATTTAGCAATTAGAAAAACGAATAGAAATATTATATAAACCGTTTGATTTTTATGGAGGTGTGTTTTTTATGATGACAAGCTGGACCTGGGCCATTAAACGGATTGAGACAGTTTATCCATGTATGCGTTATTTGTATTGTATAAAGTAATCCTGCCATTGTGGTTATCAAGACTCCATCGTGTGTAGTAACGGGCTACTTGTTTTATAGCCATGGATGTAATTCCCTTATGCTCGACTGTATATATTTTTGGAATTTAAAAAGAAGTATTTGTTTACCAATAAAGCGGTGGTCGGGATTGTATGAACAGCAAAAATTGTTTTTTAAGTGGGTAAGCTGCTTATTCAAGCTGCTGTCTCTCTCTTGGGAAATGTCGCCCAATAAACCATATCCGGTGTTTTCTTG
>Ga0180007_10004616_pt1 | contig 14468 bp, 21 predicted proteins | sample MM_PC_MetaG_FD_121122 | JGI IMG/M metagenome (GOLD analysis project Ga0180007, IMG submission 121122) | Groundwater microbial communities from the Aspo Hard Rock Laboratory (HRL) deep subsurface site, Sweden - MM_PC_MetaG | ecosystem: Environmental > Aquatic > Deep subsurface > Groundwater... | reverse complement strand
TCGGTGTCTTCGCTCCGCTGGAACGATATGGCAGCTTGATCGTCAAGAATGAGAGTGGCGCGGCGTTTCATTCGGATGACGTAGAGTGCCATATCGTGTTTGACCCGATCGTCGACGAATCACAATAGCAGGGCGCAAAGTGAGCGTGCGACTTCCATCCTATGCCGGCGGCTGGGCAGCCAGTGCGGCCGAGTCGGAATACCCCGAGTTATGGCGGGGCCTGGTCGCTGCATGGATTCCCGCGCTTGGTCCCACCGGCGCGACGCTCCGCGATCTCTCCGGCTGGCATCGGCACACGAGCTTGACTAACATGGAGCCGGCGAGCGACTGGATTCCTAGTTCCAAAGGCTGGACAATCAACCTGGACGGCACAAACGAAAACATTTCGCTGCCAGTTGCCGCCTACCCGGGAAACCGCTGGACGGTGCGGATGATGATCCGCTCGCCGAACGCGCCCGACGGGGTTGCCCCGAAGCAGGTAATCCACGGCCTGCAAGACGCCGACAACACGCCATTCATGTTTTCCTGGAGCCACGCAAACGCAGCTTACCGGCAAGCGTGGGCTTATGAGTTCGCAACAGCGTGGAATCCAGTCAAGTACAACACCACGCTGGTCGCCGACACGTGGTACGAGATGGTGGCGACCCACGACGGCGCGGACTTGCGTATCTATCTTGACGGTCGCTATGAGAACGGGGCTACGATCGGGACCGTCGCCGGTCCGCTGTCGGCCTTCACGCTCGGCTCCTCAGCGACGCCGGCCAATTATTGGGACGGGCAAATCGCCAGTTGTATGCTCTGGCACTACGCGCTCCCGCCCACGATGATTGATCGACTCTACGGCTGCAACCTCTTCGAGCTACGGAGGCGGCCGAGGCGCATATCCTGGACACCAGCCCGGCCGCCGTTTTTTGTTCGCGGCCGTCATCTCTTTGCCCCCACACCGCCGATACACTCCGCAGTGAAGCGGCCGCCAGACATGCCCGGGCCGGTGACCTTGACGCGGATGGCGACGCCGACAAAGGGAAAGCACCTCTTCGCCCCCACGCCGCCAACTCATTCGCGGAGCCTCTTTTCACCCGCGACGCGCCACCGCCACTACCACGACGGCCGCGGGCAGTACCGCATTTTCAACGCGGCGGAGTACCGCTTCTACCGCAGCAACTCCGCCCCGCCGGCCGAGGACGATTCACCCTTTGCGACCAACGCCACGCTGCCCCATGAGCCGGCCGACGTTTACGCCGACGGCACCTGGTACTTGTCTGTCTCATATTTCAACGGTGTGCTCGACTCTGGCTTCCTGCCCTTGGGATTAGCCGGCGAGACCTACTTGCGTTTGGACATAGCCAGCGGCACAGAAACCGGCTCTCCTCCCTACGCCCCGCAAGACGTTCGCCTGGAAGCCTCCGCCGGCGGCGTCGTGCGGGTGCGTGGGCTCTACTTCCAGACCGGCGACGACCGCGCGGACGAGTGGGCGATCGCGTACACGTTTGACGGCAGCACGCCGGCGGAGGATACGCCCGACTACACGGCGGACCTCGACGGCGAGTTCGTCTTGTCGCTTTTGGAATACGATCTCGCGGCCCAGTCGCACGGCGCCACGGTTAAGGTCCGCGTGCAAGTCCGCCGCAACGACGGCACGGAGGAATCGCCCAACTGGGTCTACTCGGAAGGTTCCACCGTCTTGACCACCACGGCCGACGCGACCGGCCCCACGGCGCCCACGGGCGGCGACGCCTGGTCCGGCGCCATGCCAGCGGAGCAATAGCACCATGGCAATCACAATCCTAGCCCCGACTTCCGAATCGGTGATCCGCTACGCATGGCCGGTCATGGTACAGACCAAGCAAAGCTGGTCGGACGATTGGCGGTGGCAGCCGGAGATGCTTATGACTCAAGCCCGCTGGTCAAGCGGCGGGCACGATCTCTCCGACGCCACGTTCAAGCGATTCTTTGGCGAGAGCGTGAAGATGCCGTGGGAATCCGCGCTCAATACCAAGCTACCATGGAACGGCGGTTACAACGTGTGGGTCCGCGTGGGCATGATGGGCAATGGCGGGTACACGCCCGTGTGGATTGGCCGGCTCTCAGGTGAGGGTCGCAACGTGATGGGCGGCCTCTACGGCGACCAAATGTGGCAAGCCTACGGGCCGATGCAAATCCTCCGCAAAATTCACGTGAGCACCTCCTGGTGGTCCGTTGACGGCTTCCTTGACGAGCTCGGCTGGGCCACCAGTTTCAACGATCGTTGGACAGAGGACGAGGAGGGCAACCGCTCGGCCAGCAAAAGCGGCGACACCTACGTCTTTGGCGGCACCGACGCTTGGACCAACCACGACATTCTCGAATACCTGATTTTGCGCTACGTTGACGAATCCGAAGACGATGGGCCAGAGTGGGGTCTGGCCGGCTCGCAGGATGTCCTCGACGCGCTCAAAGAAATGACCGGCCCGCTGAAAATGGACGCGACTCAGACGGTTGCTGATCTGCTCGCCAAGCTGATACCCGTCGAGGCCGGTCTCGATTATACGATTTTCGCCACCAGTTCCGGGTTCGTGATTTGGGTATACGCGCTCACCCCCTACAACTGGCACTTCGCCGGCAAGACGATGCCGCGGAACAAGGACCGGGTGCGGATCGCGGCGGCCCAATCTGTCGATTCCGACGGCACGCGGATCGCCTGGGATGGCTCGCGGACTTATGGCCGGCTGCGCGTGCTCGGCAACCGGCTGGTCTGCTGCTGCACGTTGCGGGGCGCGGCGGTCGTGGACGCCGAGGGCAACGCGCACCCGCTGGCCGGCTCGCTGGAGCCGAAGTGGACTTCGACGTTGGAGGATGACTATAAGACGGGCGGAGGGGCCTTTACTGACGCAAACGGCTTCGATCTGATCCGCAAGCAAGACAAGTATCGCGGCGTCTATCAGCAGTTCGGCGCGCCGAGCGACTGGGATTACTACGGCGGCGAGGCCATGCCGGAGTTTGATGCGGTCACCGGCGAGCCGCAAACTACGATCGTCGGCTGGCAGAACGCCATCCGCAAGACGCTCGTCTGGCTGCCGATGCGAGAAAACGTCGATTATTCGACCGATCCTGAGACCGACAACAATCCAAACGACCACAAACCGGAACTACTCAAACCGCAGGTATGGATTGCGGGTGTCAACCCCGACGATCCGTTTACTTCCACCGCTCAGGCATGGACGCCGCTCGACCAAGAAGGCTGGGGTGTGAGCGTCGCCAAACAGGGTCTCGGTGTGATGCTCAAGGCTTCCGATCTCAATCACGCGCTGGGCAAGAATCACTTCGACACGGACCCGGCCAGCGAGCCCAGCAACGTGCAGGTGTACTACGACTACGAACGGCTCGCCGTTACGCTGGCCTTTCAGACCGACTACCGCATGGCCATGGAAGTAAAAGCGCCGGGGTGGGTACCTTCCGACGGCACGCTGGACGTGGTGGTCGACGACGCCGAGTTCTGGTATTTGGCCCCGCAAACCTGTGTCGGTGTCGATGCGACTGGCCAGATTCAGGAAACCGGTGGAACGGCCCGCGTCTTGCGAAACGACTTACCAAAGCTCCAACAGCAGATGGCCAGCATCCTCTCGCGTTACTACGGCGGCCGCACGAGGGCGGAGGTTTCGTTCAAGGGCCTTTTGCCGTGGCCGCTCCTGGTCGGTCGCATCTTGACCGTCTTGCAGACGGCCGGCGATACGTACAACCTGGCCGCGCCGATCACGTCGATAAGTTGGACGAATCCGGGCGGCCGCGACCAGCCGCCGACGACGACGATCCACGCGGGCTTTGCGAGGTGAAGCATGACGGAACGCTCGGGATATGAGCCGGTGAGGTTGCCGAGAGCCAAGTCGCCCGACACCGTTCGCGCCTTCGAGCTAAAGGACGCCCACACGCCCGGCGCGACTTCCACGGCCTACCTGCGCACCTGGGACGGCGACAGTTACGAGACCGACACGGACACGGAATTTGAGGCCGTGGACGAGCGCGGCGTGTTTCGCGGGCGTGCGAAGGATGCTTACAGTTCGCCACATGACGAAGGCTCGTTGGGCGAAGCCGTCCTCCGCAACGGCCAGTGGGAGATCACCTGGATGACGCCGCACGCGCTGAAGATACAGGGAGCGGCCGTGGGCGACTTCACGGCATCATCGACTACAATCGACGGCGTGACGGTAATGCAGCCGAGCGGGGCGATTATCGTGGACCAAGACCCGGCGGCGGCCATGACAGTCTACGACATCTTCAACTGGGACGGTTCGGAAGATGACCTGATAATCGCGGTGTGGAACGAGAACACCGACCATTGGGAGATTCAGGAGATTGTCTGCCCATGATCTTCCCCAAAGACCCGCTGGAGAATCTCGCCTACACCGCGCGGCGGAGCGGGCTGTGGGTGCCGACGCCGCTGAAGTTTGCGAGGCGGTGTTGTTGTGAACCATGCGAGCAGTGTAGTGGCCCCATGCCATCATCCTATGAAGTAACCGTTAGTGGTTTCGTCAATGGACCTTGGTGTGCCCATTGCGACGAGTTCAACAATACATTTATTTTGGACGATGAGAGCCTATATCCGGGGCGTGAACTTTGTAGTAGACGCTATCTGCTTTCGATAGAGTCCTGTAACCTAACCCCGTATGTCGAGCTTTGGTTTTGCTGTTCCATTGGTTCCATTCGAGGCGGCATATATGCTCCGGGCTCTATCTATTACTGGAAAAACTATGGCAGCAAACCACCATGCGCTCTTGAAAATTATGAATTGCCATATAGTGGCCACTCGGGGTTTTGGGGGCCAGGGCCTAGTAATTATTGTGATGCCACGGGATCGAAAATGGTTGTAACCGCTCTGTGACCGACTGCCCCCTCACCGAACAGCCCGACGGCACGTTCCGCTGCCCGCAATGCGGTTGGACGTACCATAAGTTCGCGCGGCGGAATTGCCCGAAGATGAGGGGACAGGTTACAGGGGACAGGGGACAGAACGGACAAGGCGAATTGATAGCCGAGATCGACCGATTACTGGACCAGCCCGAAACACCCGAGACCAACGCCGAGATCGACAGGATGGGGAAGATGTTGATGGAGCAAGGAGGAATCCAGAGTCCAGAGACGGAAGAAAGTCAAGGGCTTGGCGACACGATTGCAAAGCTAATAAAGACCGTCGGTATCAAACCGTGCGGCGGGTGCAATCGCAGGAGGAAAAAGCTAAATCAGTGGATTCCATACCGAATAAAGTAGACCGCAAATGACCGCCCGATCGTACTCACGTGGTTGGCCACTTGTGTTCCGCGGTGGCGAGTGGCTTTGGGCCGACACGGGCGATCGCGTCGAGATCGAGCGAGCCTGCCGACGCTGCGGGCAGATGCCGACGCCCGAGGGCCACGACGCGTGCTTGGGCGCATTGCCCAGCGTCACGAGCGCATGCTGTGGGCACGGGGTGACGGAAATCGTGCGGGAAGGTTAACCGCCTGAGTCTCCCCGTTTATTCACCTTGCCCTGTCCCCCGCATCCTAACCACAACCGCCCCGATCCGTCCAGCCTGTACACCCGTGCGCCTTGTCCGAGGCCACCACGCCGCGTCTCACGCGATTGGACGGTCCGGGGCGGCCCTAGACACCTCGGCACGGCGAGCCCGTCAGAATCGCCTCTGTGGCTTTTAACAGGCCGGGTTGTCATAAATACCCCCCCACGGTAGCATTTCGGAAAAACCGGCCTTGACGCGACCTATCTCGCCCGGCTCGAACGCGGCGACTTCTCGCCCTCTGTGGCCACGCTCGAGCGCATCTTCCGGGCCATCGGCTGGGAGGTCGTCGTGGAGTTCCGGCGCCGGCGGTAATTCTGGCCACTCTGGCCACTCCCGGTAGCTCGCGAGGCTCATAACCTCGAGGTCGCAGGTTCGAATCCTGCCCCCGCCACTTGGAAGTGCCGGAGTGGCGGTAAGCCGTGAGGCCCCGGCGTCCGTGCTAAGTACGTGGAACCGCTCCGGCGCTTGCATTTTAGAACCTTTCCTATACAATGCAAGGCATGAGTACTGCAATGAGCGATCTTCAGGTGAGCTTTGGTGATCGTGTGCGGCAATTCCGAGTTGATCTTGGGTGGACGCAGGGCGAGCTTGCCAAAAAGGTTGACATGCACCAGCCGGATTTGTGCGATCTGGAAAAGGGCAGACACGCACCGACGCTGGATACTGTTGACCGTGTGGCCAAAGCCCTTGGAGTAAGCCCAGACAAACTTCTGAAAAAAACTTTGGAAAATCGCCAGAATAGCTCTTGACGAAGATTAGGAAGATTCCTAAACTCTAGCGTGACAGGCATTGGCTTGTCGGAGTTGCGTTTCCAAAAGCTTAGCACCTTCTAGCCCTCTCTAGGGCAACGTCGGTGCAACCCGACTCTTCCCCCAGAAAGCCTAAGATGGCACGGCTGCTATCTGTCTCCGTTGGCGATATTGCCATCGGTTCGCGCCACCGGAATTTAGCAGAACGGATTCACGCCGGTGATCTAATGGCAAGTGCAGAATCTGGGGCCTTACCCCTTTCCGAACGTGCGGGTGTTTGCCGCCATCTTGAGCAATTGATGGCAAGAAAAGGCTTCGTCTACTTCTTTCAAGGCGACGCCACGAAGCTAATCAAGATCGGCTTTTCTGATAATCTCACACACCGCTTTCAACATCTCCAAAGATGTTGCCCGGAGCGATTGATTGTTCTCGGTGCAGTTCAGGGCAGCACATTCGACGAACGAGAATTGCACAGAAAACTCAAGGCTGCCCGTGTTCATCACGAATGGTTCCGGCCAACCAAGGAAGTGCTATTGGCCATTGAACGAGCCAAGGAAGGAGGCGCATTGTGAAAACACAAGAACGGGTGTTGAGAATTGATAAGGAATTTGCTGGGCTCTGCTTCGACCTGACCGCCGAAGAACAGGACCTCCTGGAGGCCCAAATTACCAGCGAAGGCTGCCGGGACTCGATCGTCGTTTGGGCAAACCATAACGACACAATCCTCGACGGCCACAACCGCTACCGAATCTGTCGGCGATTCGACGTGCCGTTCAAGACGAAGGCACTGAAGATTGAAAACCGGGAAGAGGCTGTCAATTGGATCATCAACACCCAGCTTGGCCGGCGGAACTCGACCGACGAACAGAAGAGTTACCTGCGGGGGAAGCGGTATCTGGGGGAGAAGCAAGTCGCTTCAGACAATCTCATGCGAGGTGACAAACCCCCGAAGGGTCACAATGACCCTTCGGGGAATACTGCTGAGAAACTCGCCAAGGACTACGATGTCGCTCCGAAGACCATCCGCCGTGACGCCGCCTTTGCTAGGGCCGTGGACAAGATTGAACAGGTGGCCGGGCCGGAGGCGAAGAAGGCAATTCTTTCTGGAACACTTGGGGCCACGAAAAAGGACGTTATCGCTATTGCCGAGCTTCCCAAGGCCGAACAGAAGAAGGCGCTCAGAGGCGGCAAGGAAGCCATCAAGGAAGCCATCAAGCCCGACTGGGCAAAAGGCCCCACGCCCGAAGAGCAAGCCAACGCCGACCCCGAGCGGCGATGGTGCGCTTCACTCCACAAGCTCTACGTCTTCATGAACTCCACGCGGGATGCCGGCGGGATTCGCGCGCTTGTCAAGAAATGGACGGACAAAGGGCGGCAAGAATATGTCGTCGAACTGAAACGGATAATCGGCGAACTAGAGAAATGGATTGTCATATTGGAGAAATCGAAATGACTAAGGTACTGAATCACGACAAGGCGCGATTCCAGGAGATCATGGGGAACGCCGATCAGTGGAACACAATCGACGAGTTGCTCGATATGTGTGAACAAGAGGGATACTGGACTGAGGACTTTCTTGACAATGCCATCAACGCGGCCAAGAAGGATCACATCCGACGATCAATCAAGCAATTACGGGGTGAGGACGGCTGGTCTTTATGGGCTTCGGTGGAAACACAAACATTGGAAGGCGAGCCTGTTCGGGTGTACAAGCAAGAAGTGCTTTTCGACGTTCCAGACTACCGCCAGGTTGTCACCTATCACGGTGACCGATCTAAGTACCACGCGATGAAAGCCAAGGGGTATGCCTCGCGCTGCAAGGAGCGCTTCGGCGTTCAACTCACTCTTCCTTTCGACGAGAAACCAAACAAGCCACGATAGCGCGGACCTGCCGGCCGGTCGAATCGGCCGAGGTGAACGGATGCTGAGTACGGACGCAACGAATGTGACGATCACGCTGGCCAGTGCCGGCGAAATGGTTAGTGGCCTTTGCCCCCGGAAAGCTAGACTTTCCAATAGGGCAGGCGGCTTAAAGGAGTGCGTCCGTGTCCGATCTGGCCGAATTTCTGGCCGAGGTGTATCTGCCTGCGCGGACGCTCTGCGCCGGCTGGATCGGACACTTGCAAGTCGCCGTCCGGCTGTTTCAGGCATGGAACGGCCCGACGCGGATATCCGATCTCTCCGACGATCTGGTCTCGCGGTTCGTCGTCCACCGCTGCCGGCAGGTTTCGGCGGTGACGGCGAACAACAACCGCCGTGCGATCCTCGCCCTCTGGCGTTGTGCCTGGCGGAAGCGGCTCCACGCCGAACTACCCCGCGACGTACCCAAGGCACCCGCCACGACGGACGAGCCCGAGGCGTGGCTGTTGGAAGAAATCGAGCGGCTCTTGGACGTGGCGCAACGCTGGCCCGGCAACTGCAATGGCAGCTTGGCGGGGCAGTTCTGGCCGGCGTTGATCCTGACGCTCTACGATACTGGGTTGCGGATCGGGGCGGCCTTGCAGATCAGGACGGTCGACGTGGACCTGGAGCGTCGGGCGGTGCTGGCACGGGGCCGCTCGCAAAAGAACCGCACCGGCCAGTGGCTCAGGATCAGCGAGCAGACGGCACGGGCGGTGGCCGCGATCTACCGGCCGGCGTACAAGCTGCTTTTCAACTGGCCCTATACCCAACAGTATCTTACACGCCGCTTTCGCAAGCTGATCGACGCGGCGGGGCTCGCACAGCCAGCAAAGCCGTTCCACAAGTTCCGCAAGAGCTGCGCGTCGTACACGCTGGCCGCCGGCGGCAACCCAACAATTCAACTAGGGCACTCTTCGCCGTCAGTCACGCGGGTCTACCTCGATCCGCGAATTGTGCAGCGGCAACAGGCGGCGGACATCTTGCCGCGGCCAAAGTTCTAACGCCAACCGCGACTCAAAAGAGGGCGCTAGAAGTCGATCGACGCCGCGAGGCAGCTTACTCCGCTCGTGGTTGGCGTTTTCGTTTGCGCGGGCCTGTTGGCGTGGCCGAGGCCCGTGCTCTTTTGTCTCCGGGCGGTCCGCAGGATTTGGACGCGCCGGTGGAGCCCGGCACCCGGAGCTTTTTTTCTGAACCCCAAAACGAAAGGGAGAAAATGAGTACCACACTGGATTTGTCCTTCCGCGGCGGCACGTTGACTAACATCGGAATGCACATCATCACGCACGCGGGGGTCAACGACTGCCGGAGTAACTGCGGGGAGTCGGGGCGATCTTTCGTTGCGGTCAGCGCTCGCGGCGAAAAGAACGAAACCTGCACTTGGTATTTAGAGCCGGCCGTCGCGGAGAGACTATGGCAACAGCTTGGCGAACTCTTCGGTCAGCCTGATTCGGCACCGGAGTCCGTTTTGATGGGAGAACACAATGCTCGTTCTTAGTAGAAAGAAGAACCAGGTCATTCGCATTGGCGACGACATCACGGTCACCGTGGTGAAAACCCGGGCCGACAGCGTTCACCTCGGCATCGACGCGCCCCCCGAGATGCCGGTGCATCGCGGGGAAGTTTACGAAGCGATCCAGCAGTCGCCGACATCGTTCCCGCCAGAGGTGTGCGTGCCTGAATCCTGGACGTGTGACGTGTGCGGCAAGGAAGTCAGCACGCCGGCCGCCTTGCATACTGATGAGAAGGGCGAGCAAGAATGCATCGCATGCTTCGGCGTGCGGCTCGCACGGCAGGAAGCAGAAATGTTGCGATGAGCAAGAGCGGAGGCTGGGCTCAGTACATGCGCGACCACGACATCCCAGCGGAGGGCTATCCTCCGCCGGCGATGGATGATGGAGAGGAACTAACGGCGGACCGGGACGAGGAAGAGGAAGAGGAAGATGCCGAGGCGGCGAACTGAAAAGGTGTGTTAATGACGATCGAAAAGAACCCAAAGCCACACGTCTCGAACACGCAATTGGCGATGTATGCCCGATGCGCTGCCCAGTACGAATTTCGCTACATCGAGGGTCTGCGGATTCCGCCCGGAATCGCCTTGCTGCAAGGTACGGGCTACCATCGTGGGGTCGAAACGAACTTCCGACAGAAAATGGAGAGTCACGAAGACTTGCCGGCGACCGATATTATCGACGCTTCGGTGGCCGCCTTCGACGCCGAACAAGCTGGCGGCTACTCGCTCACCGATGAAGAGGCGTCAGTCGGCGCGAAGAACGTGTTGGGGCGAGCCCGCGATAAACTGGTCGAGGTAGCGACGCTGCACGCCGAACAGCAAGCACCCGACTACCAGCCCGTGGCCGTCGAGCACGTGCAACGCATTGAGTTCCCGTTGGCTAGCCACGATTTATTGACGATTACAGACTTACGCGACGACGCTGGGCGAGTCACGGACTTCAAGACAGCCGCGCGAAAGAAACCGGAGGCGTCGATTCACAGCGACCTGCAACTGACGATTTATGCTGCGGCCTACCGAATAGACACCGGTGAGCTACCGAAAGAAGTCAGGCAAGACGTGGTGACGAAAACGAAGACGCCAGCCCGACAGATACTTCGGTCACGACGCGACGAGGCAGATTTCTGGGCACTCTTACAGCGCATAAACACGATACTTGGAGCGATACAGGCCGGTTCGTTTCCGCCTTGTTCGCCTGATAGTTGGGTCTGCTCGCCGCGATATTGCGGTTATTTCGTGGGAGGGCCATGCCCGTATGTCAATTCCGAGCGGCTAGCGGCCGCGCAACAAAAGGGAGGATGAAATGTCTGTAGCGACCGAAAGCACTGCCCTTGCTACACGCGAGGAACAATCGACGGAATTAGCGATTACAGCCCAACAGGCAATGGCGCGGCACGAAATCGAGGGTGCCATTGTGGTGGCCCAACGATTCCCTCGAAACGAAGACGCGGCCTATGGCCGGGTCATGCAATCATGCGAGCGGTGGACATTCGCCTCGATGGCGCGTTACAGCTACCCGCGTGGCGGGCAGCAAATCGAAGGGCCAAGCGTAAGTCTCGCCCGCGAGGTGGCCCGCTGCTGGGGCAATATCCGTTACGGCGCGGATATTGTGCACGACGACGAGTCCACCCGCACGGTGCGGGGATGGGCATGGGACGTGCAGACAAACACGAAAGAAACCCAGGACTCTACTTTTCGCAAGTTGATCTATCGCAAGCGTGGCGGCTGGCAATCACCAGACGAACGCGACTTGCGCGAATTGACGAACAAACACGGGGCGGTGTGCTCTCGCAATTGTCTTTTGCACCTGGTTCCGCCGGACCTGATCGACGAGGCGTTGCGGGCCTCAAAGGCCACGCTGGAACGCGATGCGTCGAAGGACCCGGCTGAGGCCCGGCGGAAAATGATTCGCGCCTTCCAAACAGTCGGGGTCACGGTCGACGACATGGAAGAGCACCTCGGTCACCCTCTCAAGCAAGCCACGCCTGCCGAGATCACCGACCTGCGGGCAATCTGGAAGTCGATCAGCGATGGCAACTCGACCTGGGCCGAATACGCCAAGCCGGCAGAGCCCGAGAAAAAGCCAGCGGACACAGCCGGCGCCACAATGGAAGACCTGGCGAAACAGCCGGAGGCTCCGCAAGCCGACGACGGCGCGACGCTCGACGAATACCGAGAGGTAATCGCCAAAGCCACGAGCAAGGTCGACCTCGACACACTGGAGAAGCACGCGGCCGACAACAGACAATTGGGCGAGGCGGCGAGAAAACAGATTATCGAAGTGATCTGCGCCAGGCGAGGCGCGTTGGCAAAGGCGGCGAAGAAGAAACCGCCGAAGGACAAGCTCTTTGATACCGCACCGTCGGCACAGGATGCGTGACGGACCGACAAGGAATCTGAAGGCATGGACACGGAGCTAAGCCAACGCGACGCCGCGAGGAAGCGGGAGACGGCCCGGGCGCTGAGCTTTTCGGGTTGTGCCCGTGACGTGCTCTGGGCGTTGCGTGAGACGCCGCTGGCGGCCACGGAACTGGCCGTGGTGCTTCGAGGCAGCTACCGGCCCAGGACGATCTACGGGGCCATCTTGACGCTCAGGAGGCTCGGTGTGGTGCGGACGACCCGGCGGCGGACTTCGCGGCGGCTGGGCCATGCGGAAATCTGGAGGTGTGCGTGATGGCGGGCGACTGGATCATCGTCGAAAACGTGACGCCGGATAAGCCGGAGATATTCCAGATTGCAGAGCAATTTGGCATTGATCCTGACGCCGTGTTGGGCAAGGTGATCCGCATTTGGATTTGGGCCGACCAACAGACTTACGACGGTGACGCTGGCAGCGTAACTTTAGCGTTACTGGATCGTGTCGCAGGTATGGAAAAGTTCGGCAAAGCGCTGCAACGCGCGGGATGGTTGCGAAAAGAAGGCGGCCGTTTTGTCTTTCCGAACTTCGATCGACACAATGGCCAAACCGCTAAGCAGCGGGCACTTACGCGAAAACGGATGGCAAAATTAAGGGGCAAAACCGGTGACGCTCCGGGCGTAACAAAATCGTCACCAGAGAAGAGAAGAGAAGAGAAGAGTTCTTGTACTAACGTACAAGAAACCCCCTTACCCCCTTTGATTGACACGGCGGAATTTCGCACCGCTTGGGCTGATTGGCGAAAGCACCGAAAGGAAATCGGCAAGCCGGTGAAGCCGACGGCCGCGGCAAACAAGCTCCGGCAGTTGGAGACGTGGGGGGCGGCCCGGGCAGTGGCCGCGATCCGGCATAGCATCGGCAACGGCTGGCAGGGCATCTTCGAGGAAGGCGCTCAGCAGAAAGCCGGGTGCCGCACGCTTCCCACCGGCCCGGGTCAGGTTCACCCCGACGAGGGGGACAAGTTCTGATGGCAGCCAAACAGCTTTCTGACGTCGTGGAAAAGGTACTCGAGCGCCTGCCGGCGGAGGAAGCACCATCACCGCAAGCCGATGATCCTGTTCGCAAGGAAGAGGCCCGCCGGCAATGGGTAGAAAAGCAGTTGGACGTTCTTATGCGGCTAATTGGACCCCGCTACCAGAACGCGACCTTGGACAATTACGAGGCGGTGCACCCGGTGCAAGAAATGGCGGTTGTTCGCCTGCGGCAATACGCCACCAATCTACCCGAGGAGGTCAAGGCCGGTCAGGGGGTGCTCTTGTTTGGAACCACCGGCACGGGCAAGGATCACCTCTTGATCGGTTTGGCACGCGAGGCCATTGCAGGCGGCTTTCTGGTCCGCTGGGTTAACGGAGTTGATCTGCACACGAAGATGCGCGAGGCGATCCGTGCTGAAACGGGTGAAGACCAGGTATTGAAAGCGTACAAGGACGTACGTGTACTGGTGCTGTCCGATCCGATGCCGCCGTCGGGTGCGCTGACTGACTACCAGGCGGCCACGCTGTATCGGCTGATCGACTATCGGTATCGTCATTTGCTGCCCGTCTGGTGCAGCCTCAATGTCGCAAACGCCAACGAGGCCCGCGAGAGACTCGGGTCGGCGACGGTGGACCGACTGCGCGACGGTGCGTTGGCGATCGAATGCAATTGGCCTTCACATCGGAGGGCGCGGCGATGATCCAATTTACAGTCTACGGCGAGCCGACGACACAAGGCAGCAAGCGAGCGTTTGTTCGCGGCGGCCGGGCTGTTGTCGTCTCACATAAACCGCGTCGCTTGTCGGCGTGGCGCGAAGCGGTGGCGCAAGCGGCGGGCAACACATACCAGGGTGAGATGCTTACCGGGCCGGTGAAACTATCAATGTGCTTTGTTCGCCCGCGGCCCAATACTCACTACGGAACCGGGCGCAACCGCGGTGCAGTAAAACCATCGGCCCCCGCGAAGCCGACAACAAAACCCGATGTTACGAAATTAGTTAGAAGCGTCGAAGACGCCTGTACCGGAGTGATCTGGCGCGATGACTCGCAGGTGGTGGAGTTGATCGCGGAGAAACGCTACGGCGAACAGTATCGTGTGGAAGTGCGCATCGAAGAGGTACTGCCGCTATGACCAATCGACTGGCATCGCCACCCGAACCGCGTGCCGACATGCAAGTGATAGCCATCGTCAAGGGGACGGAGCGGTTCATTTTCCTGGTGACAGATTCGTTTGAGGTGAAAACGCAACTGACTGAAACACTTGCCCGCTGGGCGGCGAATCCGGACCTGAACTTTAGCTGGTACGACGCGGGAATGATTGCGGGGAGGGTACAGAAAGGAACTCATTGAAAGGAAAATCCATCCACAAAACAAAAGAGTCGCCGAG
>Ga0180007_10004615_pt1 | contig 14469 bp, 16 predicted proteins | sample MM_PC_MetaG_FD_121122 | JGI IMG/M metagenome (GOLD analysis project Ga0180007, IMG submission 121122) | Groundwater microbial communities from the Aspo Hard Rock Laboratory (HRL) deep subsurface site, Sweden - MM_PC_MetaG | ecosystem: Environmental > Aquatic > Deep subsurface > Groundwater... | reverse complement strand
TTAGAATCGCTTGAATACAAGTCGGCCCCTGAAAAGGAGGCCGATTTGGTAGTGGTCAATGCTTGCTCGATCCGCCAGCACGCCGTTGATCGGATTTGGGGAAAAATTAAAAAATGGCAGGAAAATCAAAAACAAATTCTAATTACGGGATGTATTTTAAAAAACGATCAAAAAAAATTTGAGAACAAAAATATTACCACTTTTAAAATAACCGAACTACCAAAATTGAGGAATATCTTAGAACGACATTCTAATATTCTATTTAATAATAAAATATCATCGAGGGAAATTTGTTCAGATTATTTTGATATTCAGCCGAAATTGGAAGGAAAGCTTGCGTTTATTCCAATTATGACTGGCTGCGATAATTTTTGTTCGTATTGTGCGGTGCCGTATACTCGCGGGAGGGAGGTTTCTCGGCCGATGAAGGATATCATCGCAGAAGTGAAAAAAGCCACTGTAAGTGGCTGTAATGAAGTTTTACTTCTAGGTCAGAATGTGAATAGCTATAAATATGGTTTTGCCAAACTCTTAGAAGAAATCGATCAACTCAATGGCGATTTTAAATTTAATTTTATCTCATCGAATCCGCATGATATGACGGATGGCTTGATAAGATGTTTTGTAAATTTAAAAAAATGGCCGCGAGAACTTCATCTGCCATTGCAGTCAGGCGATGACGAGATTTTAAAGAAAATGAATCGAAAATACACAACCAACCAATATTTAAAATTGGTCGGAAATCTTAAATCCAAAATCCCAAATCTCAAAATAAGTACGGATATTATTGTAGGATTTCCCGGGGAGACCAAAAAACAATTTGAAAATACGGTTAAACTTTGCCGAAAAATCGGTTTTGAAAAGGCCTACATTGCCCAGTACTCACCACGACCCGGCACCGCCGCGGCTAAAATGAAAGATGATGTAACAAAGGTAGAAAAAAAGAGACGGTGGGAAATTTTAAACCAATTGATTAATCGTTAGTCCCTAAAATACTCTAAAAATTCTTCTATCTTTTGAATTTTCAATTCTTTGGAGCCCCGGGTTCTGACGGTAATATTTTGCTCTTTTTCTTCTTTATCACCCACCACAATAATATACGGAACTTTTTGGAGTTCCGCATCACGGATTTTTTTGCCGACTGACTCATTGCGGCTATCAAGCTCGGTGCGATATTCTTTTAATTCTTCAGCGACTTTTTTAGCATAATCAAGGTGTTTTTCGGAAACCGGAAGAATTACCGCTTGCACCGGCGAGAGCCACACCGGCAAAGCGCCGCCGGTATGCTCTAATAAAACCGCAACAAATCTTTCCACTGAACCCAAGATGGCCCGATGAATAATCACCGGATTTTTCTTTTGACCATTTTTATTAATATAAAACGCTTCTAATTTTTCAGCCGTGGCAAAATCCAGCTGAATGGTCCCCATCTGCCAGCTCCGACCCAAAGAATCTTTAACATGAAAATCAATTTTCGGCCCGTAAAAAGCCCCATCGCCCTTATTTTCTTTAAATTCTATTTTGGCACTTTTCAGCGCCTGAGCAAGACCACTCTCTGCCTTTTCCCACTGCTTATCGGTACCGATGGATTTTTCCGGTCGAGTGGATAATTCCACCCTGATATCTTCAAAGCCATATCTTCTATAAAGCTTTCCAACAAACTTAATTAATTTCATCAACTCTGGTTCAATTTGACTTTCGTGACAATAAATATGAGCATCGTCTTGAGAGATCACTCTGGTCCGAAAAAGCCCATTGACTTCGCCGGGTTGTTCATAGCGGAAAACAGTTCCCAGTTCGGAAAATTTAATTGGCAAATCTTTATAAGAACGCATTTCTTCGTTGAAAATTTTAATTGAGCCCGGGCAGCTCATCGGTTTTAGACACCAATCAACCTTATTTTCTTTCATTTCTTTTTCATTGCCGGTAAAAAACAATTTATCGCGATAATTGTCATAGTGGCCGGAGGCCTTAAGTGTGTCTAAGTCAATGATCGGCGCTGTTTTAATATCATAATAACCCTCTTTGACCAGTTCTTTTTTTAAATCGCTGACTATCAAATCAAAAAGTAGAGCTCCCTTGGGCCACCAATAAACAGTGCCGGGGACGCGGCGACTAAAACTAAAAAATCCTAAAATTCTCCCGAGCTCCTTGTGATCTTTTTGTTCCATCTTTACTCCTAAAACAATCTTACTACAGATTAAATTCCTTTTCAACAACTTTCCAAATCTTTTCTGCCACTTCTTCGCGAGAACCGTTGGCGGATATTTTTCTCCAGTGATATTTCTTGCCCAAAAGAAGATGTTTCCCCTGACACTTGATCATCAAATTATCATTTTCTTCGTGGAGATGTTTTTCCTCTTTACCATCCATAAATCTTCTGCCAATAAATAGAATCGCCAAATCTTCGCAAAGCAGGGGCCGATTCATATTTTCTAAATATTCTAAATTGGCGCCTTTCGCCCAGCCCCAAGCCAAACCCGTGCCAATATAATCTTCCGCTATAATCCAAATCACCTTTTCTAATTTTGCTTTTAATTTTGGTTCATATTGAAAACGATTCAGGGTATACCACATCTGTAATTCTTCTTCGGATATTTCCTGTTTTTTACCACTTCTTAGAACCTTGTTTATAAAAGGACCAGTTGGTTTAAGATCATAAATCGGATATTTTAAATACTCCGCCTTAATGCCCTCCTTTTTCAGATGATTTATCAATATTTCCGCTTGAGTACTTTTGCCTAAATTATTGATGCCGTAAAAAACAATAAATTTTCCCTTTTTCATTTTGTTTGTAGCTCGTCTTTTAAATGTTTATAAAATTGTTTTAAAAACTTATTTCTCTCTTTGGCAGTTTTTTTAGAAATCGGAAAATTTAAATAATTATATTTTTTTATAGGATCGCGGGCAATTTGATCAACAAGACTATGATTAAACCAAACCTCTTTTGTTTCTTTGACCTTGGCAGGATTATAAATTGGATAACCCTTTTCTCCATAATAATAAGCTAAGCGTGCAATGCCAACGGCGCCAAGAGCGTCAATCCGATCAGCGTCTTGAATTATTTTAGTTTCGATATGATCAGTTGATTCGTAATCATGCCCCCAGGTGCAATTATCATGAAGTCGAATGACTTCTAAGGTGGGTTGAATTTTTTCATTCGGAAAGCCGACTTCTTTCAGCCATTTCTGAGCAATTTCCATCCCATAGATATGATGGCGTTTATCATCACGCTCATTGTCTTTGTATCCAATATCATGAAGCAAGGCCCCAGCATAAACGACGTTTTCATCACATTTAACTTTTTTGGCAATTTCTAAAGCATAGCCCAATGTTCGCTTATGGTGGAAATAATCATGACAAGCAGAATATCCTCTTAAATATTTTTTTACTTTTTCCTTGAGTTGAGATTTCCAGCTCATTATTCTAAATTCACGATTATATATTTTGCTAAAAGAGGATGGACTTCCTTGACTTGTCGATAAATCTCTTGAGCAATACGGCGGTAGGAGACATGACCGGCTGGACCAGTACGGAGTTTGACAAAATGATATAGCTCTCTAAGATTCATTGTGATTAAAGTCCGTTTTTTATAAGCCAAGGGCACACAATATTGAGCGGCAAAAGGAAACCTTTTAGAAATTTTACGAAATGTCGCATCGGCCTTGCTCATTACCTGATCATATTGATCTTTTAGGCCCGCCTCGATAATCTCTTCGGGCGTAGAGTAGCCATTTTCTGTCGTTACCATTTGATTGGTCTGCGTTGACATGCGATGTCTTTGGATATCGCGAAAAGCGCCATAATCCATTAAAATATCAAAAGTATAATATGCATGTTCAAATTCCCGAGGCGCCTGATCCCTTCTTTGCATTTTGCCGACAGCTGTCTCAATAATCCCCTCTTTATCTTTTTTCGTCATTTTTCTCACTTGCGATGCGATCTGCTTATACGGTAGATGAGAAAATTTATAAAGCAGGGCGACTAAAATTTTTTCCTCGGCCTCTTGATCGAATTTAACTAAAGTTACTGGTTGGGAATTTTTAGACGGAATTTTCTTGAAAATTTTTTCGGTAATTTTGGATAAATTTTTAGCCGTATCGTAAATATACTGATCTTTTTCGGCAAACTTAATCAAAGTTGGTATTATTTTCATAGCCGCCTTTTTGGCCTCTTGGCCAATTTGCTGTAATTCCTCCAGGGGATGGGTTATCATTTTCACGACCGCATATTCAAACTGGCGGGCATTAACAGTCATCCCTAAATTAGTTTGAGTCGCCACCGGCAGTAGGTAACGACAATTGTCGAAAACTTTATTCCTAATCCTCGATTGGTAGAGTTTATCGTCTATGCCTTTTTCTTGAGGATATTTATTTTGGATAAATTCAAACATTTTTTCAACAATCTTTTCATAGCTATCGAAATAGAAATCAACCGTTTTTTCATAAAACAACCCCAAATCCGATACCATTAGTTTCGGCGGTTTGTAGTAGCGAGACTTATCAAATTTTTGATAACGGGTTGATTTTTCCGTGTAAGAAGCCAAACGATTATCTTCCAAAACTTTGGTCGCTAAGATCGAGACATTTTCAAAGGCCATTGAAAGAACGGCATGTTCCATCACCGACTTGTGACCGTAACCGATAATCCATTTTTCATGAAATTTTCGAGATTTATCTGCGTCTAATTCTTTAATAATTTGATCGAAAGATTCGGGAGAGCGGGAACACTTACCGAAAGCAACTGAAACGATTTCTGGGTTATAACCAACTAGTGGATAAATTCGCCTTTTCGCGCCATATTTCATTTGGCTCCTTTATTTGAGAGGAAACTTTTTAGCTAATTTTATAACTTCTTTTTGTATTTTTCCCTTTGATTCTTTTTGGATTAAAACATCAGCAATCAGTTTGGCGACAATAACCATTTCTTTTTCTTTCATCCCACGAGTGGTCAGCGCCGGCGTGCCCAAACGAATACCCGAGCCAACAAATGGTTTTTGCGGATCAAAGGGAATGGTATTTTTATTACAAATAATGCCCACTTCTTCCAAAGCAATTTGGGCGTCTTTGCCGGTGATTTTTAAATTCCGTAAATCCACCAGCATTAAATGATTATCAGTGCCGTTGGAAACAATTCGGAATCCGAGTTTCTGTAAAGATTTCGCCAGCACCTTGGAATTTTTGACAATTTGTTTAGCGTAAGTTTTAAATTCCGGATCAAGCGCTTCGCCAAAACAAACCGCTTTAGCGGCGATTTGATTTTCATGCGGTCCGCCCTGGAGCCCTGGAAAAACCGCGCGGTCAACTTGCTTTGCAAGATCCTTACGACAAATAATGATAGCACCGCGCGGCCCGCGCAATGTCTTATGTGTTGTCGTCATCACCACATCAGCATAGGGAAAAGGCGAGGGATGGATCTTACCCACGATTAAACCCGCAATATGGGAAATATCGGCCAGTAGATATGCTTTTACCTTTTTGGCTATCTCGCTAAACTTTTTAAAATCAATTATCCGCGAATAAGCCGTCGCCCCGCAAACAATCATTTTGGGCCTCTCACGCTTGGCAATTTTTAAAATTTCTTCATAATCCAACATTTCGGTTGCGGAATTAACACCGTAAGAAGACACTTTGAAAACCTTGCCGGCTAAACTAATCGGCAGGCCGTGAGTAATGTGACCGCCCTGATCCAATTTCATTCCTAAAATTTTATCCCCCAATTCCAAAAGGCCGAGATAAATAGCATAATTAGCAGGCGAGCCGGAATAGGGTTGGGCATTAACATGCCATTTCTCCGACGAAAGCCCAAACACTTTTAAAGCTCGCACTTTGGCAATTTCTTCAACTTCATCAACATTAATTTGGCCAGCATAGTAGCGAGCGTGCGGATAGCCCTCGGAATATTTATTGCCCAAAACCGAACCCATCGCCTCGCGCACTTCGGGGCTAGCGTAATTTTCTGAAGGAATTAAATCCAGGGTTTCATTTTCGTAAATCTCTTCTTGCCTAATTAATTTAGCGATTTTAGGATCTTGATTGCCAATACTCATTTTATTGCCTTTCATACTGTTCTACCTTATTTTCTATTATTTCCAATTTTACTTTTGCCGCCTTAAATAATTTAATCGTTTTATCGCCAGCATGATATCTCACTTTAGCCACCACTCGTTTAATGCCAGCGTTAATCACCACTTTGGCGCAATTATAGCAGGGTGTAAACTTAACATACAAAGTCGAGTCATCAATTGAAATACCAAATTTTGCCGCTTGAGAAATGGCATTCATTTCCGCATGAATGGTCCTAATGCAATGTTCAGAAATAGAACCGTTGTCATTAACCGCCTTCTGCATTTCATGCCCCACATCATCACAATGAGGAAGTCCTATCGGCGAACCGGCATAACCGGTGGCTAGAATACGTTTATTTTTAACAATGACGCAACCCGGACGACCACGGTCGCAAGTTGAGCGTTGTCCAACTATATCAACTAAATTAAGGAAATACTCATCCCAGCTTGGCCGTTGATATCTCTTTTCTTTATTATTTTGTTTTTTCTTTACCATTAATCCTCCGATAAATCTTGTCTAAATTTTCAACTAATTCTTTTTTAGCACCCTCATTAATAATAGTAAAGTCCGCCATGACAATCGGACCGCCTTTGTTTAATTTTTCAATCTCGGCCGCATCGCGGCTTTTGGCTTCATTGGGCGAGAAAGAACGAAATTTCATCTGCGGATCTGCTCCATGTTTTTTCGCTCGTCCAGAGAGTCTTTCATATCTTATCTTGGGACTCGCATAGACCGCCAAACAAACAAAGTTTTTGTATTTTTCTTTAAAAGCTAAATATTCTTCCCATGAATAAAGACCATCCACGATAACATTGTTTTTTATCTTGTCTATTTTGGGAAAATTCAAAATGGCGAAAGCCGCCATGCCGTATTTTTTGCGAAATCCTTCCCGAATCGGACGTTCATTTTTTTCCCCCGGTTCCAAACCACGACGCCTTATTTCATCCAAAGTAATTTGCCCTAAACGAATATAGGAAAAACCCTTTTTAACAAAATAGTCAGCCACTTCACTTTTACCAGAACCCGGCATCCCGACAATGGCAATAATTTTTTTAATCATTTCCTCCCCGTGCTACCCATTCGGCCTTCGCCGCGGGCGGTCTTACTTAAAGTTTTAACTTCTTTTACTTTAACATTAATAATCGGCTGAATTAAAAGTTGAGCAATTTTATCGCCTCTTTCAATCGCGTATGGCTTATTGCCAAGATTAATTAAAATAATGACATATTCGCCGCGATAGCCAGAATCAGCGACACCGGCCAAAGTATGCACCCCAGCTCGAAATGGCAAACTACCCTTATCCCAAATTAGTCCAACATAATTTTGGGGAATTTCCAAAGCAAATCCCAGATGAAAGGTGTGGCGCTCACCCGGTTTCAAAATATAGTTTTCGCATGAAAACAAATCCAAACCCGCATCACCCGAATGAGCATACTGCGGGATGATTGCCTGTTTGGATAATCTTTTAAATTTAATCGTCATGGCTGTTTTTATCGTACACTAGGTCTTTAAAAAATCAAAATGGAGGGTATAATTAAGGTATGAGAGTAGCACAAAACAAAAAAGCTCATTTTGAATATGAAATTTTGGAAAAATTTGAAGCCGGCATTGTGCTAACAGGTCAGGAAATTAAGTCCATCCGCGCCGGCCGTGTTAATCTTTCCGGTACTTTTTGTCGGATTCAAAAAGAAGAAACCTGGATTTTAAATATGCATATCGCCAATACTGCTGAACCGGAACGCTCACGCAAACTCTTGTTACACAAAACCGAAATTCAATCTTTACTCGGTAAAACTCAACAAAAAGGGCTGGCGCTTATCCCCCTTTCTTTATATCTCAAAAAAGGCAAAGCCAAGTTGGAAATTGCTTTAGCCCGCGGCAAAAAACTCCATGACCGGCGAGAACAAATCAAAGAACGTGATATCAACCGTCAAATGGAACGAGAACTCAAAGAATAGATATAAATCTTATGGGTATCCACTTGAGTTTTTTTAATCAATTTTAACTCCTTTATCGGAAATCCGACTGAAATTAGCCGGCATGATGTTTTCATTTCTTTTCTAAATTTAACACTTAATTTTTCCAAAAATTCCGGTAGTAAATAGCAATAAATTACATCGGCGTTTTTTAAATCAACGGTTTTGATATTTTGAAACCCCACCGAAATATCATGATATCTAAAAGTTCTTATTTTCGCCCATAAATAATAGAAAGGCGAAATTTCGAAACCCACTGCTCCAGCGCCCATCCCCGACGCCTCAATTAAAACCTGGCCATTGCCGCAACCCAAATCATATACAACCTCACCTTTCTTCAGTTTAGCTAATTTTAGGGTCTCAATAATCGTTTTTCTATTGGCCACAACATATGGACTGCCGGAAAAAACCGACATTAAATTCGAGGCCTGCCAGAAAAGAAGACCGGAAGAGAGCAAAAACAAAAAGACCAAAAAGATTATCATAATCCTATTATAATTGTTTTAAGCAATTTCGGAAATTTTTCTGAAAGAAAATTATAATCTTTTTAATAGATATAACCCATAATCCGACTATAAGTAGCCGAAATAGTTCTTGAAGAAACCACCCCCCAACCCCGATAGTTCATCTCCGAAATTGTTACCTGGTCGCCATCTACGGCATCCACAATGCCCACATGGCCAATTTTTCCGCCTTCAGAAGTAACAATGATCGCTCCTGCTTGAGGCGTACCGCCGGTAGCAAACCCGAAACTGCGCGCGCCAGTTAGCCAAGAAATGGCATTGCCAGACCAGGGGACAAACCGACGCTGTGAAGCATAATAGGTGCAATATCCATAAGGAAAATGGCTGGCAGGGACACTTTCAATGCTACGCTTGGCATTGAAAACTGGCTTATTTAGAGTAACCGGACGAAGAATTTTTTTGGGAGGTTCTTTAGTAATTTGAGTTTCGGCAACTAATGGTTTAATCAAATAGCCCTCGGGCGCAAAAACCAACGAGGCAGAATTTTCGTCAACTTTAGCTTCCGAAATAACCGGCGCGATATTTTCTACTACCTTCTTGGCTAAAGTAAAATTGGGCATTGAATCAGCAGCTTTGGCTTTGGTAGCACTGGCCAAAAAAGCAAAAATAGAAACAAAAATAGCTAACCATAGAGGGGTCAATCTGAGTTTTTTTAAATTGTCTTTCTTAAAGAGATTTTTTGATTTTAAAGTTAGTTGTAAGGTTTTTTTAATCGCACTTTTGTTAGGTTCTTCCCCCAGCCTCGATTGAGCGGGTGTACAAATAATGAACCTCCATTAAAAGAGAGGAAATAACTGAATCCCATCCTTTCAAGGTGCCACGAAATCAACTATCCTCTCATGTTGCATCTTTAAGGTTTTAATAATCAAGAAAGACACAACGCTCTCTATTCTAACATACCCTAAAATCTTGTCAAGAGTCAAAGTCCCTCCTGTTAATTCTCAAGGGGTCCTCTTTGTGGATAACTATCCATACCAAAAAACACTCTCACGATGAGAATGTTTTTTGGTGGAGCCGAGGGGAATTGCACCCCTGTCCAAAAAAAGATTTAACAATTATTGACAAGCGTAGATTTGCTTTCGTTATCTTAAGTTCGCCTACCAAAGCAATCTTGGCAAACAGCAGGTTGATTTGTCATGCCCGATTCCGGCCATTCAACCAACAGCCGGGCGGACAGCTAACGTCTATCCTGTAAAGGTTAGGCGAAAGCAGGTGCTAAATTTGGTTTAGCGTTTGAATTTTTGCTACAAGAATTAACGAGCTTATGTAGCCAGCTCGACTTGAAATTGTTAAGCACTTTTCCTGTCGAATCTATACAGCCCCTTATTTTGTATAATATCATAAAAACATAATAATATCAACCTTTATCTTGACAAGATGTCAAGTTTGCTTTACAATATGCTTGGAAGCAAGAATAATGAAAATTTATATTACAAAAGTTTGCCGAAAACTCAAAAATTTAAGGGAAGAAAAGAAGCTGACTCAGGAAAAAATGGCAGAACTTTTGGGGATTTCACGACAATCTATTATTTCGGTAGAAAGGGGTAAAAGTTTACCCTCCCTTTCTCTCGCTCTCAAATTAGGTGAAATTTTTGATGCCACTTTAGAAGAATTATTTTTAAATAGAAAGGAAGGCGAAAAAACAATGGACCATGATTTAATGCCCTGGTCGCCCCTAAGAGAGATGGATCACTTTTTTGATGAAGAACCATTCTCCCGTAGCACTTTTAGGGGATTACATTTCCCGGCCGTCAACGTCAGGCAAACCGAGAAAAATGTCATTATTACGGCTGATATTCCCGGTGTTAAAGAAAAAGACCTGCAAATTGAAGTAGGAGAAAATTTCTTAAATATTGGCGGTGAACGTCGTGAAGAAAAAGAAGAAAACGAAGAGGGTTATTTCCGCCGGGAAGTAAATTACGGCTCCTTTCAAAGAAGTATTCCTCTTCCGACTAAGATCAAACCCGATAAAGCAGAAGCTACCTTAGAGGATGGACAATTAAAAATTGTCTTGGAAAAGATAAAACTAACTAAACCCGAAGTCACTAAAGTCAAGATTAAAAAAGTTTAAAATTCATTCTGTTGCAAGAATTTAAAAAACCCTCTAAAATAAGAGTATGAACAAACTTTATATTATTGGTATTACCGGCGGAACCGCCTCGGGCAAAACCTTTGTTATTGAAGCCTTGAAAGATTATTTTAACGGGAAAATTTTAGTTATCTCTCAAGATCAATATTATAAAGGCGAAAGAGTCAAACGTCTTGACCGCTGGGAACGGGCTAATCTTGACGAACCAGGCGCTTTTGATAACCAACTTTTAGAAAAACATCTTAGAAATTTAATTGCCGGAAAAACAGTGTTGGCGCCGGTTTATGATTTTGCCGAGCACAAACAGATTAAAGCCAAAGTTCCTTTAGAACCCAAACTAATCATTATTTTAGAAGGTATCTTAATCTTTAATGATCCAAAAATCCGCCATCTTATCGATTGGAAAGTTTACTTGGAGGCCGATCCCGACATTCGACTGGCCCGGCGGTTGCTGCGCGACATTGAGGAGCGAGGGGTGACGATTGAAAACCTGCGTTCAACTCTGGAATGGTATGTCCAAAAAGTCAAACCAATGCACGACAAATTCATTCATCCGATGAAACAATATGCGGATATGCGTTTGGATACCAATAAAGGTTCTCTGGACGCGGCCAATACAATTAAAGAAAAAATTAAGGAAGTTCTCCAAAAGAATAATCAGCGCGCTTAGCTCAGTGGTAGAGCGTCTCTTTGACGTAGAGAAGGTCATCCGTCCGATCCGGATAGCGCGCACCACCGGCATTTCAAGCCGTTTTTTTAATGGCTAAAATTAATTTTCCCGACTGGACTCCCAGATGAGCTACTTTTACCTGCCAACGCTTCTCAGTAACAAAAAACTCCTTTTGAACAATACTTTCTGTCCCAAAAATTTCCTGAATTATTCTTTGTAATCTTTTGGGGGTCAAAAAGCAAACAATGGTGCTGGGGCTGATTTCCAGAGATTGGACTCTCAAGCCAATTTGGGAATTTGTTTTTGATAAAAAATAAATCATCCTTGCGGCTAAATCAGAGCAATTGACTAATTCTTCAATAAAAAGCACACCATTCGGCCGGAGAAGTCTTTTCAGTTCCCCCAAAGCAACTTCCTGATTTTGCAACGTCTCTTTCAAACTCTTGCCAATTAAATGGTGCAAAACATCACGAATAATTAAACAATCAAAAGAATTTTTTGGAAATTGAGAATGTAAAATTGAACCTTGAGAAAATTTAATTTTTTTTGATACTTGATATTTTTGATAACTCTTAATTAACTCAATATTATAAAGTTTAACTGGAGAAGTAACCATTTTTTTTATTTGAATTAAAAGGGCTCCACTCGCTCCGCCAAACTCACCAATTTTTAAAGGTCGGTTGATTTTTTGTTTTTGAGTCCATTTGACAAAAAAAGAAATAATCGGTGAATTCTTAGCCGAGGTATTTGTGCTTGAATAGTGTTTTAATTGTTCTTGAAAAAGTTTTCTGACTGATTGATGTTGCATTCCAGATTTATCATGTAGGTTCGAACCAACGATGTCAAGATCAACATTGACCCAAGTTTTAAATTTGCTACGATTAAGTTATGCGAATTATTGCCGACCTACATATTCATTCCCGCTTTGCCCGGGCGACTAGCAAAGAACTTACTATTCCCAATGTGGCCGAATGGGCAAAAATTAAAGGTCTCAATTTAATGGGCACGGGTGATTTTACTCACCCGGCATGGTTTAATGAAATGAAAGAAAATTTTGTCCTTTCCCCCAGTGGCTTTTATCATCTTAAAGAAGATAAGACGCCGATTTATTTCGTGCCCACGGCTGAAGTTGCTTCCATTTATACTCAAGGAAACAAACTTCGCCGCATTCATCTTGTTATTATCGCTCCCACCTTAGAAGCGGTCAAAAAAATTAATACCAAATTGGCTGATTTGGGAGTTAATCTCTATTCTGACGGTCGTCCGATTACTGGCATTCCGGCCAAAATACTGGTAAAAATAATCCTTGAAATTGAACCAAAAAGTTTGATTATTCCGGCTCATATTTGGACTCCGTGGTTTGCCATTTTGGGTTCAAAGTCCGGTTTTGACTCCGTGGAAGAATGCTTTGAAGAAATGACACCTTACATCTTTGCCTTAGAGACCGGTCTTTCTTCCGACCCGGAAATGAACTGGCGACTGGCGGCTCTGGATAAATATACTTTAATTTCTAATTCCGATGCTCACTCTTTGGGCAATTTGGGACGCGAAGCAAATGTTTTTGAACTGCCCGATGATGAATTTACTTATGATAATTTTTGGAAAATAATCAAAACTAAAGATAGAAATCGATTCAAATATACGGTGGAGTTTTATCCCGAAGAAGGAATGTACCACTTTGATGGCCATCGCAACTGCAAGGGCGGTACCACTTTTCCGCCCGAAGAATCAAAAAAGTTAAATAATATCTGCCCGGTCTGCAACCGAGAGTTAACCATTGGAGTAATGCATCGGGTGGCAGACTTAGCCGACCGACCGACCGGATTTATCCCCGATAAGGCTATCCCGGCAAGAAAACTTATACCCTTGGATGAAATTATCGCACAGGCTATTCAAAAAAATACCGGCACCAAAGCCGTCCAAAACGAATATCAAAATTTTATTAATCTATTTGGCCCGGAATATCCAGCCTTGTTGGATGTCAATCTGGAAAAAATACGAAAATCTCATCCGCAAATCGCCGAAGGCATCTTTCGCGTCAGGACCGGCAAACTTACCATCAAGCCCGGCTATGACGGCACCTATGGTAAGGTAGAAATTTTCGGTAACGATGCCTTGCCAGCAAATCAACAACAGGCACTATTTTAGAAAGGATTATTATGCCTGAATTACCCGAAGTAGAAACAATTAGAATAGGAATTATTCTAAAGCTTAAAGGCAAGACGATTAAGGATGTAGAAATTCGTTTGCCAAAAGTTTTTACCGGCAAGCCCGGAGATATTATCGGAACGAAAATCATTGACGCCAAACGGGTAGCAAAAATTTTAGAAGTGGTTTTAAGTAACGGTTATTCGATTCTTATCCATCTTAAACTCACCGGGCAATTGGTTTATCAAGATCGTTCAGATAAATCTTGTCGGGCGAGCGTCGGCGGACATATGCAAAAGGCCTACGGTCAGGAATTACCCCATGCTCACACCCACATTATCTACAATTTTACCGACGGCTCTCGCTTATTTTTTAATGACCTAAGAAAATTCGGTTGGAATCGTGTTATTAAAAGCGCTCAAGTAAATCAGGTTTTGGGGCCGGATAAGTTTGGCCCCGAGCCGCAAAGTAAGGAGTTTACTTCAGAATATCTTAAAAAAATCTTTTCTAAACCCAATAAAGCCATTAAATTGGTCTTAATGGACCAGCAGAAAATTTCTGGCCTCGGTAATATTTATGCCAATGATGCTTTGTACTGGGCGGGGATTTTACCGACAAGACCGGCAAAATCTTTATCTGATGAAGAAACATCTAAATTACGAGAGGCGATCAAAAAGGTAATTAAGCTTGGCTTGAATTATGGCGGCTCGTCGGAGAATACTTATGTGAATATTGAGGGTAAGAGGGGTCATTATATGGAGGTCGCAGCAGTTTATCAAAAAAAAACGGATCCCAAGAGACATCCTGTCAAGTTTATTAAAATCGGTGGCCGTGGTACCCATTTTTGTCCGAAGTGCCAGGTTTAACCCTGCAAAAGTTCATTAACATATTGGACTCTAAAAAGGAGTCCAAATGAGACAAATTTATCTTCAAAGTTACTTCAAGAGAGGGTATAATCGGTTAATGAAATACATCTCTAATATCGCCCATCTGC
>Ga0180007_10004614_pt1 | contig 14471 bp, 18 predicted proteins | sample MM_PC_MetaG_FD_121122 | JGI IMG/M metagenome (GOLD analysis project Ga0180007, IMG submission 121122) | Groundwater microbial communities from the Aspo Hard Rock Laboratory (HRL) deep subsurface site, Sweden - MM_PC_MetaG | ecosystem: Environmental > Aquatic > Deep subsurface > Groundwater... | reverse complement strand
GAAGGCTTTATTTTTCCTTGTAAGAGCAGATATTTAAGAGGCTGAAAAAATCCAGCCATATCCATCATTGTTTCTCCATGCCTTAAAACATTTATTACCACTGGGTCTCCTCTTATTAAATCCTCCCACCAGGTGCTATGTTTTATAGTATTAATATGAAGGCTTTGTTTGTAGGGGTTTCCTTTTAAGAGTTTTTCAAGCTCTTCTCTATACCAAGCAATTAATTCTTGGTCCCAGTGTATTGCAACATCATCAATAATAATAATTATATCAATATCAGAGCCAGCAACAGAAGATTCCTTAACCTGAGAGCCAAACAACACAACAGATTTGATTATCTTATCAAACTTTTTATACACTTTTACTGCAAAGTCCATTGCTATGTCGTGCTCTGTTTTAAGCAGCAAGGTTGGAAAATCTTTTTCAGAGAATTCTTGATTGGTTTTTTTGGATTTTAATTTCTTTTTAAAATACTTTTTCTTTAGGCCGACCACGCTTTTTCCTTTTAGGGAAGCTTGAAAGACTTTAGTCTTTCTTGGACGGTCTTTTTTCTTTTTAGAAGTTTTTTTTACCACCATCTTTTATATTTAAATAAGGTTTGTTTGGTTTTTAAAAGTTACTAACTTTAAGTAATCAAATAGTTATAGCTGATTTTAATGTGCTTAAAGGAAGGTTTTTGCTGGCATCTAAAATCTCTATTCCAAGGGTTCTACCTTCTTCATCTAAATCTATATTCACAGATTCGTTTAAGGAAATTGTATTTTTAACTTCTCCAGGAATGATCTCTTTAAAATATATATAAGCTGCATCTGCTTCCTTATCATATGTTATTTTCATTTCCATATTAAGGTTGTAATCTTTATAAATTTAGCTTTTTGAATATAAACAACTTTTAAGGTTTTACCATTAATTTCTTTATAGGCTTCAATTTTACTATCCTTTCTTGTAGTGTAAGTAGGGAAGTCAATAACTTCTTTTATTTGCTCTAATTTAATTCCTCTTTCAGCCATTCTTTTTTTAGCATGGTTTGTAAGAATTAACTCCATCATTCCATTGGTTTTCCACTCATTCTTCCTCCTGCTCCTGGCCTTTGGCCTCCAAGCTCTGCTGGTAATTGTGAAAAGCCCCCTCCAAATGTTTCATAATTAATTTGTGGGAGCATTTGTCCAAATCCTCCATAATAATTATGATAAAAGCCTGCTTGGCTCCAATAAGGCCCTGCTGTGCTATAAATGGGGGCTCCAAGACCTTCAAGAGTTGGCTGAAAAGGGGGTATTGCTCCTTGTTTAGAAAAATGCTGCCACCAACCTGAAGCCTCAATAACTTTTCTTAATTCATCTGTTTTTTTCTTTCCTATTTTGCCTTCTATTTTTTGCATAATTTCTTTTGTTGGCACATTTCCCATACCCATTGGCAATTCAGTATGCTCAAAACCAAAATTATCAGAAAGGTGAAGATGCTTGAGAAAAGGAGCCATTTTTTCAGATTCTTTAATAATATCTTTTTCAGTATAACCATATTTTCTAAGCATATTCATATGGCCAACATCTAAAGTTGCTCCAATAATCTTTGAAGCTTCTTCTTTTGCTTGAGTCTCGCTCATTCCCTCATCCACTGCTTTTTTAACAAACTGCTTTCTAGAGGCTTCAACTACCTTTTTTATGTCTTCTCCTGTAGAAAGAGCAAAACCTGCTGGAGGATTTTCAATTGTAAGAATAGGAGTGGGTTCTCCTTTTTTCTTTAATTTTTTATAAGCTTCAAAAGCAGCATTTCCAAAAGTCTGAGCACTCTTCTCAACAGTGAATTCTTCTAAAGGCATATAACTTTCTGGGTTAACATTTCCTAATACACTCATCAATGCATGCATTGCATCTGACCTTGTTTTTGGATCAAAACCTCTTAGTTTATCCTCTTCTTTTGTTGCATTAATACCAAGATGTTTCCCATATTCATCTGAATATTTTTGTAAGAGCTTTTTTTCTTGTTCATTCCCATATTTATATGCTTTGTTAAAAGCTGCATTAAGGCTCATTGATGCTTGTTTTATATATTCATCAGCGGAATAAACTCTTTTTATCTGTTCCATTTCTTCTTGAGAAAGTGTGTTTGGATTTAACTTTCCTGTTCTTAAATAAATATATTTTTCTCTAAAAATTGGATGAATATCTCTCATAATCCTCTCTGCATGCTCTCTATTAAACTCTATTTTAGCTAATGTGTTACTCCAATCTGTGTCATTTAAGATTTGCAGAGTTTTTTCAGGAGAATAAATTTCATGCTTTACTCCTTCTCTACCTCCAGGATAAAATTTCTCTTCTTCTGGTAATGGAACAATTCTTCCTGTCTCTTGTTCTACTGCAAGAAGCATTTTGTGTTTTTTCTCATACTCTCTGCCATATTCATTAACAGCCATTTCTCTCTCAGAAGGAGGCAACATTTGAGAGCCTGGAATTCCTTCTGCAGAGTGAAAGTTAACAGGAATATTTCCTTCTGGGTCAAGTTCATGGCTTCTTTCTAAAGTTTCTGCAACTTTTCTTTCTGCATTTTCTCTTTCTGCTTCACTATAAGCCCCAGAACGTGTGTCAATTCCTGAAACATTTATTACAGGACCGTGCATTGAAATCTGAGAGCCTGTTAATTTAGCAAGTCTGTTAACTTCTTTTAACTGCTGTTTTGGGATTGAATCAAAAATTTCAGGAGAAACCCCCTCTACTTCAACATTCTTTACTCCAGAAGATAATCTAGCTGAAACTGACTCAACTATATTTGCTGTTCTTGGGTCAGTAGGTAAACTAAATTTTCCAGTTTGAAAATAATAACTTTGTGGAGATGGCTCAAAAGTAGAATAACCTCCTGAATATATACTCGATACTGTATATCCCTCTTTTCCCATTTTTATATTAATGCTATTTTATTTATATAGTTATTGATTAAGAGCTTGGAAATTTAAATTCATATTTTTTAGTTTTGTCAAAATCATCCTTCATCCCCACTTCTCTTTTATTTTTTATGCTTTGAACTGGATCATATCTCTCAACCCTATTTGAGTCAGAGTTATTTAGATTTTCTGTTGTAAAAAGGACTTTTTGATTAAACTCTCTTGTTTCAGTCCCGGCTGTTTCAAAATTCACAGCCTCTGGCCTAGTTCCCAGACTTGCAGTATCACTAAGATATTTTATTCCCCCTTCTTGCTCTTTACCAGGAATGTATTTGAAAAGGTCTTGCTCTTCTTTATTAAAAGTTGATACTGGCTCATCTTTTATTCCTTGTTCAAGATTAATAAAAGTTTGAGGAGCAACTGCAATTTGGTCAAGAACAGGAGCAGTTGAGATTCTTGGAGCAGCCATAAATTCTTGAAAACTTTCAGAATCAATAATCTCCTCTAAATCTATTTCTTGCTCCTCTTTTTCTTCTGGCTTAATCTCTATTATTTTTTTTATTTGTCTTATTTCTTTTTTAGATTTTTTTCTAGAAGTTTCTGATTTTCTTGGGATAGATTTCTTTCTATTAAGCATACTTTATATAAGATATCTAGATATATAAAATTTCCCTTGCATAGTTTTAAATAATAGTTTTGTATTATTTTAACATGACCAAAGGAGGAAAACAAAATGAAAAAAAAAGAGAAAAAGTCCGCCCTAGCGAGGTCGGCTTAAAGAAAACTAAAGGCCCTGGCTTTATTCCATTTGTTTCTTGCATATGTATTGGAAAAAAGTGCGTTAGGTTATTAGGGTTGCTTTTCTTTTTAATAGGGGCAGTTTTAATAATGGTTTCATACTTTAGAGTGCCTATCACAGGTTTTGTTATTGCCCCACAATTTGTAGGAACTGCTTCTTTTGCTGGCTTGCTTCTTGAAATAATTGGGGTTGTTCTTTTAGTGATTAAAATTAAAGATAAAGAGCAAAAACCAAATAATAAGTATAATTCTTAGAAGGCTTATTATATCCATTATCCCTTTTTAAAAGAGTATTTTGGAAATTCTTAAACACTAAGTAAAAGAATTCATGCCATGGGCTTTTTTATAAACATCAAATAAAGTAAATGCAAGTTCTTGTGCTTTGGTTTCTGAAAGTTTTCTTAGATGTTCTTGTTCTATCCAATTATCTTTTTTTACTATTATTTCCTCATTTGCTATTGTTTTTTCATCTTTTTTCTCTTTAGGGGATTTGTCATAATGCCCTATTAATGCTAAAAAAGGGTTAGAAGAATCTGGGGACTTTTGTTTTTCTTCTTCTTTTTCTTTTTCATTTAAAAATTCTTTTATTTCTTCTTGAAGTTGGACCAAACTTTCTTCTGTTGCTCCTTCTGCTAATCTTAAAACTTCATGAAGGTCTGATTTATCTAGTTCTTGGTCTAATTTTGCTAATTCGTCTTTATTCAGAGCATAACCTGTAAAAGTTACTTCTGCTTTTCCCCCAAATACATAATGAGAAGTACCCTGCATTTTTTGTGGAATTCCTCTAAATCTAAAATCAACAAGAATGCAAGAGTAATAATCTCTTTTTAGAGATTTAAGGAAAGATTCTTTTACAAATTCAGCAGGAAGCTCTCCTTCATAAGCACAATCCTTAACTGGCAAGACTATTTTTCCAACTAAAGTTAACTCTAAAAGCAAGGTGTTAAACACATTTACTAGTGCAGGGTCTCTGCCAAATTCTTTAGTAGTTAATTGAGAAGCGGCTCTAAGATAAGGTCTTGCCCATCTTGAATACAATTTTAATGCATTTACCTGGCTTTTTAGATAAGTCCTTTCAAGTTCATATCTTTTTTTTAACTCTTTTTCAGAATTCTCAAGCCAAGTGTTAAATTCTACAATTCTTGGAGTTACAATTCTCTTTACTCTCTCATTTAAATCTAATTTATTAACGTCTTTTGAATTATTAACAATTAAAAAAGCATCTATAAGTGTCTGAAATCCTGCTTGGCCTAATGCCATTGCTTTTATGCTTGAATTTCCTTTGTTAATATCAACTTTATCCATCCAAATTTGTTTAAGTGAGAGCCTTGCTGCTTCTGCTGTCTCGTTTTTTGGAGAGTGTAAATCTGCATAGTTTTGAAGCCTTATCTTGAACTCTTTTAAATCATAAATTACATTAAGGACACTCCTTAATACTGTATTTATGTCTCCTAAAAGCTTAGACCCTTGCTGTTGCATAATGCTTGCTCTCCCCCCAAGCTCTGCAAAATGGCCTGAACCAGGACTTGATGTGAAGTTATCAATTAATTTTTCAGTGTCTAGACCAAAATCCTCCATTAAATCAATTATAAAAAAGTAAACTGGTTCTAATGTCTCTGAACTTGATTCATATCCTAATGCATGGCTTACAGATGGAGATCCTTTTTTCTTATAATAAGGGCTTATTTCCTCTATTATTTTAGCAACCCCTTTTATCTCTGCCATACAAAAAATAAGTATTAATAGTTTAAAAAATGTTTGTAATCTGATAGTATTTATAAATTAAAAATTCTTTTATTATAGATGGTAGGAGAAAAGAAATACTCTGTTAATAGCTTTCTTAGAGAAGTGTTTAAAACCCATAAGAAAGAAATAACTAAAATAGGAGAAAAGGGAGTTAAGTTATCTATGGGGCAAAGGCAGAGGATAACAATAACAATGGCTTTTCTTAAAAACCCAAGATATTAATTCTTGATGAACCAACTGCAGCTCTTGATGCAGAATCAGAAAAAAGAGTCAAGGAAGGAATTGATAGGCTTATAAAAGGAAAGACAACGCTTATTATTGCTCATAGATTTTCAACAGTTAGAAATGCTCTGATAAGATTGTAGTGTTAGATGAAGGAGAAATAGCAGAAATAGGGAATCATAGAGAGCTAATGAGAAAGAGGGGCATTTATTATAGATTTTATACATTGCAAAAAGGATTGGATTAAACAAATAACTCCAAAATCCTTATAAATATCAACTTCTTTAATCTATGATGGGGTTTTTTAGAAAAAAAGATAGAGTGATTGACCTTACTGAAAGGTATAGAAAACAGCAAGAACAAGCAGAACAAATTAAGCAAGAACAAGAAGAAGAAAAAAGAGGTTCTAGGGGGGCTTTAAATTTTCTTGGAAGTTTGGCTGGTGCATCAAGCACAACTACCTCAACACCAAGCGAGCCTTCTAACTCATCAGAATATGTAGATGTTTCTGGAAGTTCAGATGAAAGGAAAAGAAGACTTGCAAAAAGGCTCATGGACATGACAGACAAGCTTGAAGATTTATCTAATCAAATCTATCATCTTCAACAAAGAGTAGAGGTTTTAGAAAAGAAGTTGAATGTTTCTAGGGTTAATTAGGTAAATTTATTAAGAGTTTTTTCTTATTCTAGATATGATAAAAAACTTAGATGAAAAAATAAAAGCATATTCATTGAAGAATGCAATAACATATAATGGAAAGGCAAATCCTGGAAGCGTGATCTCTGCTTTGTTTAATGAGGGTTTGCAAAAGACAGAAGTTAAAAAAATAATGCCTAGGATTCAAGCAGTAATTAAAGAAATTGAAAAATTATCTATTGATGAGCAGAAAAAAGAGTTTGAGAGGTTGCATAAAACCATAAGTGAGAGGCATGGGAGAGAAGGCTTGCCTGACTTGCCTAATTCAAAAAAAGGTAAAGTAATAATGAGATTTGCTCCATCCCCTTCTGGAGCCTTGCACATAGGACATGCAATGACTGCTTGTATTTCTTTTCTTTTTGTGCAAAAATATGGAGGAAAATTCTATGTCAGGATTGAAGACACAAACCCAGAAAACATCTACAAGCCAGCTTACAAATTAATTGAAGAGGACTCAAAATGGCTCTTTGATAATAAAGCCATAATTGTTATTCAATCAGACAGAATTAAAATTTATTATGATTATGCTGAAAAATTAATTAAGAAAAAAACAGCTTATGTTTGTACTTGTTCTCAAGAAGAATTTAAGAAATTTGTTGATGCTAGGAAAGATTGCCCTTGCAGAAAATTAAGTGTTAAGGAAAATCTTAAAAGATGGAAAAAAATGCTGAACAAAAAAGGATATAAGGAAGGAGAGGCTGTTTTGAGATTTAAATCTTCTATGAGTCATAAAAACCCAGCAATGCGTGATTTTCCATTGGCAAGAGTTAATCTACAAAGCCATGTAAGACAAAAGAAAAAATATAGAGTTTGGCCTTTAATGAATCTCGCTGTTGCTGTTGATGATATTGATGAAGGAATGACTCATATTATCAGGGCAAAAGAGCATAGAGACAATGCTAAAAGGCAGGCAATGATTTTCAAGGCCTTAGGAATAAAAAAGCTACCTTGGACTGCTTTTTTAGGAAGATATAAATTTAAAGATATGGAATTATCTGCAACAAAGATAACTCAAGGAATTAAAGAGGGAGAATACAAAGGATGGGATGATCCTAAATTGCCGACAATTTCTTCTTTAAGAAAACAAGGGTATAAACCTCAGGCATTCTGGAAGTTTGCAGAAAATGTTGGATTATCTGAGACTGATAAAGTGATGGATAAAAGAGAATATTTTATCCTTTTAGATAATTTTAATAGATAAAAACCTTTAAATATACTAATTCCCTCAATAAAATATATTTATCACATGAAAGGAGGTGTTGAATGATAAAACAAAAAAAAGGGTTATCCACTGTTGTAACAACTTTGATAATTATCCTGCTAGTGCTTGTTGCTGTAGGAATTATCTGGATAGTTGTTAGAGGAGTTATTGAAACTGGAACAAGTGAAATAGATTATGGAGCTAAGTGTTTTAGCACAGATGTAAGAGCAACTTCTGCAGCCTGTGCAGCAACTTGTGACGTTGATTTATACAGAAAAAGAGGTTCTGATGAAATTGGTGGAGTATATTTAGTATTCCATGAGGATGGAGCAGGAGAAACCAGTGAGCCTTACGATGCTGCTGGTGACATAGGCATATTGTCTACAAGTCCACTAATAGGAATAGCTCCTGTAGGCATAACTGCTGTGGCAGGTATAGACAGTGTGGATGTAATTGCTTATTATACTGATGAACAAGGAGAGGCTTTTCTTTGCAGTAGCCAGATAAACCCATATGCAATTTCTTAATTTTTTTATTTTTTTATAATTCTTGATTTATTTTAATAGTAGTTAGAACTTTTTGAATTGGATTCTGTAGATGTAATGTTCTGTTATTTCTTCATGTGAACATCTACTTGTGGGAAAGGGATTTCAATTCCAGCTTTGTTTAAGGCATTGTAAATCCTAGTGTTGGCTTCATCTATTGCTGCAAACCTGTTTTCAAAAGAATCAACATAAAAGTAGGCTTTAAAATTTAAAGAAGAATTTGCCATTTCTATAAACCTTACTAAAGGTTCTGGGTCATTTACAGAGTGCTTTATTTGTCTTATCTCATCTAGAACTACTTTTTTAACTTTTTCTATTTTAGAGCCATAAGCAACTGAAAAAGGAATCACTACTCTTGATTTTGGTTCTGGAAGAGCAACATTTTGTATTGCGCTGTCAGCCACTTTATTATTTGGAATTATTATAAGCTCGTTATCAAAGGTTTTTAATCTTGTGCTTCTTAATCCTATTTTTTCTATCTTACCTTTTGTTTGCTGGTCAAGGTAAACTAAATCTCCAACTCTTATTGAATGGTCCATGACCATTGCTGCTCCTGAAAATATGTTGCTAAGTATTGGCTGTAGTGCCAAAGCAACTGCAAGGCCTGCAATTCCTAATCCTGCTAGTAAGGGGGTTATTTGCACACCCCATAAACTTAATATATAAAGAAATATAATAACTATTAAGGCTATTCTTAGAACACTATGAAATAATGCAATAAGGCTGTCATCCACACTGGATTTGGTTTTTGATGCTGCCTTTTTTACTCCTCTTACGATTACCACATCAATCACAATATAAATAAGGATTGATACTGCAATGATTATTAAAGAATGGATTATATTTGACATAAGGATAGAGAGTGTTTTAGTCATCCTTATTTCTTCAACACTAATAATTAAAGCTATTAATAGAGCTAAAAAAGTCAGAGGTTTTGAAGATTTTTTAAGTAGGATATCATCAATATCTGTTTTTGTTTTTGAGGTTATTTTAAGAAGGAATTTTTCAAGTAAAAACAAGATTAATCTTATTAAAAACAAAAGCACAACTAAAATTATAAAGGCTCTAAGATAATCATTTGATATCAAAGACTCTAACATGAGATATTATAGAGAATATCTTTTTTAATACTTTCGTGCTACTTTCTCCTTGCCTCAATTACATTTCTAAGCCTTAAAGAGATAAGGGAAATGCAAAGCATGACAAAACCAAAAAATAAGAAAACAAATTTAAATGACAAGAATAAGAGAATTATTGCACCTAAAAAAGAGGCTAAGAGGTTGTTCACATCTATTGTAGTATTATAGATTCCATAAAATTTCTCTCTTTGATCTTTTTTGATTATATCAAAGAAATAAGCCTCTGAAGGGGATTCTACCATTGCTCCTCCAATACTGGCAAAAACTAATAAAATAAGCACAATTACTGGAGTTCCAGCAAAAAAAGAGGCAAACGCAAAAAAAGCAATGATTAAATATCCAAAAAAAGCTATTTTTTTAAATCCAATCTTGCAGGTTAATTTTCCAAAATGATAACTAAAAATGATTAAAGGGATGATTACTGCACATAAAAAAACTCCTAAGATTAAGTCACTAAACCCGGACTCTATTATAAAAATTGGGATAAATATGTAAATAAATCCCCACCAAAAGTTTATCCCTCCGCTAGCAATATAGCTTAATCTTCTATCCTTATTTTTAAAGAACTCAATTACCAGTTTCGGAATATTTTTCTCAACTCTTTTCGGCTCTCTTGTATCTGTTATTTTAAACATTTTAAAAAGAAAAAAAGAAAAAAGCATCAATAAAGAGGATATTAAAAAAACATGCATAAACCCATATTTTACTGCAATAAATCCTGCAATCAATGGGCCAATTAGCCAAGCTAGATTAAAGAAAGTGTAAATAAGACCTTCATTCTGGGACAACTTGTTTTTTTGGACTTATCACTGACTATAATCCCAAAAGTATTTACTCTTAAAGTGCTAATTACTGCTAAAACTATGCCTATGAAAATAAAAAATAAGAAACAAAGAATAATAAGAGAGATAATGCAAAAAGAGCTGGTTTGTTTCTCCTTTCTACTAATGGAATGAACACCATATAAGAGGCTATCCCAAAAAGGATAAAAAGTGTCATTAAAAAACCGACATATGAAGCATTATGCAAAAAAGACTCTAAATAGACAGACCAGACAGTTTTGAACAAAGCAATGCCTAAGCTAGAAACAAGAATGATTACCCCTAATTTGTTAATAGGAGTTAAAGGGAACACTCCTCTTTTCATGTTCACATTAGGAGGAGAAGTTTTAAAAATGCTTCTTCCATTTTAAATTCATGCAAGCTAAAATTTGCAATTGCCGGCATAATTAAGAAAAATTTTGATAGCTGCGCTTGCGAGGACACCTATAGGTTTCCTTTAACTCGTAACCTTGCTTGTTGTGAGTTTACGATTTTGTCAAGCAAAATTGCTCGGCTTAATCTTCCCCTTAAATTTCTGCTCAAGGCTGATTCTGAAAACTCTTATAAAGTATATTTAACTAAATTAAATGAAAGGAACTTATGGTTAAAGGGAAAATCAAAAAAAACCGTAGGTTGTTTTTATGGTGGATGTAGTACATTGGTAGTACATGCGGTTGTGGTCCGCAGGAAGAGAGTTCGATTCTCTCCTTCCACCCTTTGTCCGCACTGAACATTTATAAAATAAGAAAATTCTAAATAATTATCTGATTGTTTATTTTTTGGAATTAGATTATTATTCAGAATACCTATACTCTCTTAGTCCTGGTAAGAATTGTAAGTTCTCAGTAAGCCACCCCTTATTATCTGCACTTGATGCTTCAGAGTCATAATCTTCATTAGTCACTAAAAAACTTTTTTTGTCTCCCACAGAAGGAGCCCTATGAAATTCTCCTTTTTTTATGCCATATGGTGCTACAATTTTATTATTTCCAGTATCAAGAAAATTCAGGATAGGGGTAAATTGATTTCTAACTAAAGTCAGCCCATCAACTATGAGAAAGGGTGTTCTATCCCAATACCTTTCATGCTCTTCTGGCCTTGTTGTCAAATATTTCTTTTCAAGAGGGTCAGAACTACCTGAAAGAACTGGTTTATACAATATCACATCTCCACACCCAATATCTAAACCATAATTAACTCCTCGGAAGGGTAATTCTACCAAGGCATCAATATGTAATGCGCTGGCTTTCCCTTTCCTAAAGGCATCAACTGCCCCTCTTTCTGTCAATAGATTTAGTCTTACGTTCTCTCCATTATCATGAAGATATTTTGCAGCAACTACACCAGCGTCCACACAAGGGAATAGGTGGTTTATCTCACCAGATTCTAAAATCTGATCTAAAGATCTTCTTCTCCATTTTTCTTTCATTTCTTGTTCATTCCATGCCTTAAAAATAAAATTATCCAAAACGTAGTTAGTAGCTTCTACAAATTTCTTTCTCACTTCATCTGGAAATTCTTCGTAAGCTTGGTTTACTGTTTTCATCTTAATTTTCTCAGAATTAGGTTTCTGAGGCACCACACCCCATAATTCTAAAGGGTTATTGGGGTTTAAAAATCTTATTAAACAATCAGGTATTTGTTTATATCCTCTCTTTTAAGGTAAAATTAGCTTATTTTTTAGGGATGGATTATTTACGTCCACACCGATAACCTAACCTAAGGTTCAGGTTAGGTCTTATTTTGCATAAAATCTTTAAAGATTCAAATCTCTTTTTTTACAATGGAATTAAGAGATTTGGCTTTTATTATTGATGCTCACACAGAAAAGACTAAGAAAGGCAAGCCTCAGGTAAGAAAGTGTGATAATAAGACTCCTTACTATATTCATCCACTTTGGTGTGCAACCATGTTATTACAAGAGACTTCTGTTCCTGAAGAAATTAAGTTTCAAGGGAGTCAAGCATTGTTATACCACGATGTTCTAGAAGATACAGAAGCAGGATTACCTGAATGGTTATCAGAGGAGGTTAAATTTTTAATATCTAAAATGACTTTTTCTTCTTCTGAGGATGAATGGAAGAATCTATGGGAGAAAAACAAAGAAGTAAGATTACTTAAATTATATGATAAAGTAAGCAATATTCTTGATGGTGTCTGGATGAAGCCCTATAGAAAAGAGCAGCATCTTGAACATTTAGAGAGATTGTGTAAAGATGTGGAAGCAAATTATGGTGGGTTAAACATAGTAAAATTAGCAAAAACTCTCTTTTAATAGATTTCATTAAGGGTTTTTATAAGAGCTTCTTTTCTGTTTTCACTTTTTCTTATAGGACTACTACATACTAAAAGATTTGCTCCACCTTTAATAGCATCTTTAACTAGAGTTTCTTGTTTCTGCCAATTATCTCCTGTTAGCCCATACCAAGCTGGTCTAACAGCAGGAACAAGTTTCTCTACTGGTAAATCTTCAACTTCACTTAGCATTGTTCCAGGCAATATAATTCCATGACAACCTGCATTGTACGCAGTTTCAGCATCTTTTCTTACAGCTTTGGGAAGAGAGCACCCCCTCATCCTTTGGCAATAATCATTATCATAATGTGTTAGTACAGTTACTCCTAAAGCCTTTGTATTTGTTCCTTGAGTAGCATTTACCACAGCTTCTAAAAAAGGTTTATCGGCCAATGCATAAATATTGAAATAACTAACATCTCTTTTTACAAGTTCGTTAACAATAGAAGTCATAGTTCTTTTTCCATTCCACATTTTTAAATCAGTGAATATTGGTCTTCCTAATCCCATAATCTTTTCAAAGGGTTCACAATTCCCTGTTAACACAGAATTAATAATAAAATCCAAATTTAATTTATAACCAAATCTATCATCATTAACCTCTGCTAGTTCTTCAGCAAATTCTACAACTTTGGAAGGATTATCATAATCAAGACCAACAAATAAGAATGGTTTATCCATTTTAGTTAATCTGTTTTTGCCCAATAAACAAACCCTACGTCAAGTTTACCTTCAGGGGCACCAAGTTTTAATGCCTCATCTCTTCCTAATTTTCTCATTTTATATCCTTTCTCCATGGCTTTTTGAGCTGTTGCTTCTGGAACAACAAAACCCCCACTTAATTGCCATTCTATAGGATCTTTCAAGAATTCTCTATAGCTTTCAACAGCTCTTGTGTTGAATTTTCCTGTCTTTTCTGCTACATCTATTAAATCGTGTAAGCTTATTAGGTAAGTTAATGAAACTTCAGTCTCTTTTAACATCTCTAAGGCTCTTGGATTTTGATAAGATAAAATTGTAGCTCCTACATCTGCTTTATATCCTTTATCTCTTAAAACTTTAGCTGAATTGCAAGTAGTTTGAGCAAAATTAACTAACTCTTCAAAAACCAAAGCTCTCATACCACTTAAAATTAGAGGATTCCTCATATCCCCTGTAGTGTACTCCTTTTGGCCTCCAATCTTTCTTGTTTCTCTAACATAAATATAAGGAATCTCTTTTCCAGTTAGCCCTTCTAGATCATTCCTTAATTGCCATCCAGGAACCATCCCACCAGTAGCATTACCTGCAATAAAATCAAAATTAATGTTACCTGCTAATTTTAATGCTAATTGGTTAGTTAAGAATTGCATTACATGTGGTTGCCCCACAAGACCTTTAATCATGACATAACCAGGCCCTCTATTTGCAGAACTATAATCAAAAGCCTCTTCACCAGCACCAACATCCCTTATTTCTAATCCTCCAGCAGTAATAATTCTTGATCCCACTTCTTCTAATGATGCTTTATTTGTCATGAGTAAAATATGTATATTTTATTTTTAAAGATTGTTATGTTTAAAAATAGAGTTTCTCTGTTAGGGGGGGTTGACCTTTAGGTTAAAGATAGGTTGTTTACAAAGAAAAAGGCAAAAATATAAAAAGAATAATAACTGCCTATTGGCTAGATTAAAATGGAACAATGGTATGATAAAGAAGAAGATATTTTGGGAATAAGGTTAGAGGATAAAACCTACTGGAAAAGCATAGAGTTACCTAATGGTATTATAATAGATGTATCTAAGGAGGGGAGTATTATTGGAATGGAAATACAAAAAGCCAGCAACATTTTTTCAGGAGATGTAAAACAGGTTATAGAATCTGCTAAGACAAATTAACATGACAATTAAAGTCTTAAACTATTGGCACAAGTAAAGGTTTTAATAGTTATATTTCTCAATTAAATATAATGGAAAAAGGTGCTAAACTGAGCACAAATGGCTTGGTTGCTCTTTCAACCCTTGTAAGAAAATGAACAACCCCGCGCTAAAGCGCGAGGTATCAAGGATAAATAAAAAATGTTAAGACAAATCAAACCAAGGTTGGGAAGAAGCAATGTAATGTTCAACAGCTTCGCTAGTTGTGTTTCCG
>Ga0180007_10004613_pt1 | contig 14474 bp, 17 predicted proteins | sample MM_PC_MetaG_FD_121122 | JGI IMG/M metagenome (GOLD analysis project Ga0180007, IMG submission 121122) | Groundwater microbial communities from the Aspo Hard Rock Laboratory (HRL) deep subsurface site, Sweden - MM_PC_MetaG | ecosystem: Environmental > Aquatic > Deep subsurface > Groundwater... | reverse complement strand
TCTTGTTAGATTAAAAGTAAAAGTCTTAACCTAACAGTATGGATGAACAACCAGCAATTGCCAATTCAGGCAAGTAGTCCGGTTTCTATTTGAAAATAGTCCAGTTTCTATTTGTAGATGACATCCTCATTTAATGCTCTTGACTGCAATACGTCAAGTTGTATTCTAGAAATTGTTAAAGATAGAGGGGCTGGAGATATTGACGATAGTATTGCGAAGGCTGTTGATGAGCTTCGTGAAAAAGACACATATGGCCATGATGATCGAACATACCTAGAGAAACTAATTGAATGCTCCAATAGTGAAGAATTTCTTAGAGGGCTTGTTGAAGATCTTGATTCCAAGCGGGGAGAAGATTTGTGTAGAATAGATTACAAAACCCCTTTACATGCGATGAAAAGGCTTCAGCAAATTGATTGCTTGAGTGATGAGGAAATTCTTCAGATTCTGTTTGAGTATGGAGAAAATTATAAGGGTAGATCAAAAAACTTTGTGATACAAGATATTCCCCGTTTATTGTCTGACCATCGTGTTATTGAGAAAGTAATAGATGGTATTGGGACGGAGAAAATACATAAATATGCTTTGTGGGGGGTGTGTACCTCTATTGATGCAAAAACTGATCCAGGGCTAATTCAAAAAGCGCTAGAGAAAACTGACTTTCATGATCTTTTGTTTAGATTGGCCGGCAAACTTTCTAAGGAGGATGTCTACCAAAATGAAGCAAATGGATTTTCAAAAATTATTTCGTCAGGGTCTTATGATTCTGAGCATACTGAAAGGTACCTGGCTCTCAGGGACAAGTCCTCTGTTTCGGCGGAATTAATTGGAAGTGGCTTTTTTGATTTGTATCCCGATAAACTAACAGAGATTACTAACTCGATGCCCGATGAGGCATGTCAAGGATACGTATATTTCGTTGATTACCGTGCTACGGCCCAGGAAAGACTTAGCAGTCCAGAAGTAAGAAACATCTTTGGAGATCTCCTAGACGACATGAAAGGAAATGCCCAAGAAATAGAAGCTATCAGAAACAAAATTCTGAAAGAAAGAAAAGAAAACCTCGAAGCTTATCATATAGCCAGAGAAGCAGAAGAAGAGGCCAGAAAAGAATTAACAGATCATGACCTAACCAAAGCTTGGGCTAATGAATCTGAAGCAGGTTTGTTTTGAAAAGAAGTAATTGAAGTAGAAGAATACTAGTTAATAGCCACTTCCTGTGCATTTCTACGAAAACCTAAAAATCGCCATCAAGGCTATCATAGCCAACAAAGTCAGAACCTTCCTGACAGTTCTTGGAATTGTCATTGGGGTGGGTGCGGTAATTTTGATGATGGCTCTGGGGCAAGGGGCCAGAGACGAAATTGTTTCTGAGCTAGAAGGTTTGGGATCAAATATTATAGTTGTTTTGCCAGGGGACATTGATTTTCAAGACTCTAGTGCTTTTTCTTCTGGAGCTCAAGTTTTTGGTGACGCGACTTTGACTTCTGATGATCTAGACAAACTGAAAGAAAGTTTGGAAGATAAAGTCAAAACAGTTTCCGGTGTTGTTATTGCCAGTGGCAAAGTTGAATACAGAAACAAAAGCAAAACCCCTCTTATTTTTGGCACTGACGAATCTTTCATCAAGGGCCAAACATTAACTCTAGACAAAGGTCGCTTCATTTCCAAGAATGATATGAGACAAAAAAGAAAAGTAGCTTTCTTGGGGTTTGAAGCGGTCGAGAATTTGTTTGGAACGGAGAATCCTCTTGAAAAAGAAATTATCGTTAATGGTGATAATTATCAGGTTATTGGTGTCGCCAAAGATACCGGCGAAATTGCTATTGGCCCTAGTTATAATAACTCGGTGGCTATTCCGGCCACGACAGCTCAGAAATACATCCAGAAGGCAGACACTGTTGATAGAATTCTGATTGATGCCAAGACTCCGGCCGAGATAGAAACCATCAAAACAGAAGTCGAGAAAATTCTCCTCAGATCCCATGGGGGAGAAAAAGATTTTTCTATCCTGACTGAAAAAGAAATTATCTCGGTTTTGGACTCAGTCTTGGGTATATTAACCGCTTTCTTGGCAGGCATTGCTTCCATCTCTCTGTTGGTTGGCGGGATTGGAATTATGAACATTATGTTGGTTTCGGTGACAGAAAGAACCAAAGAAATTGGGATTAGAAAAGCGGTGGGGGCCACCAATAGAAATATTCTGGTCCAGTTTTTGACAGAAGCTATTTTGATTAGTTTACTTGGCGGGGTAACCGGAGTAGTTATCTCAATTCTAGCTTCGATTATTATCTCAAATAGTGTTGGCTTCTCACTTTCGGTCACACTCAACTCTGTTCTCTTGGCTTTTTTGGTCTCTGTCTCTATTGGTGTTTTCTTTGGGGTGGCGCCGGCTATTAGAGCTTCTAGGCTCGATCCAATCGAGGCGTTGAGACACGAGTAGTCTTTTCTAAATTTTGTTTCAAGTAAAAAACCACCAGAATTAGCTGGTGGTTTTTTTGATTTGTCCCAAAGAGTTTTACAAGTATTTGTTTATCTCGGCGGCTATTTGAGTACAGAATTGAAAAGCAGCTTCATAGACTTTTTGCACTTCTTTTGGTTCGCTACTTGTTTTGTCAGGATGGTATTCTTTTGCGGCTTCAATGGAAATTTTTCTGAATAACTTTCTAAGTATTGCTTTACCATTTTTTTTCTCGCTAATGTCTGCGTATTCTTCATGTGGTGGAATGCCAAGGTCTTTTTTTATCAAAGAATTGTTCTTTTTCTTCTTTCTCTGTATAATAAGTGTAATGCTTAAAAAGAAGTATCAAGATACAATCAGAGATATGGCCCTAAAGCATCTTAACAAAGATGCTGTCTTGTTTGTCTATGGCTCATCGGCTAGAAGTGATCGTTTTAATGACGTTGATCTTGGGTATATAGATGAAGGGGCAGATAAGAAAGTCAGGTATAAAATCATGGATGATCTTGAAGAGTCTTTGCTACCTTATGAAGTTGACGTGGTAGATTTTGGCACTGTTGAGGAAAAATTTAGAAAAAGTGTTTTTAAAGAGAAGATAGTATGGCTTACCTTGAAGAAAGATTTGATATTCTTGAAGAGGTCCTAAAAACCTGGTCTGAAGCTCTTGAAGTAGAATACAATGATCTAAGTAGAGATGCCGCTATTCACCGTTTTGAACACACATTTGAGGTACTTTGGAAAGTGATGGAAGTTTTTTTGGAAGAGATGGAGGGTATTAAGTGTGTTTCTCCAAAGTCTTGTTTCCGTAAATCGAGAAATGTTTTGGAGTTATCTGACGAAGAAATTGAGACCTGTTTAAAAATGACAAAGGACAGAAATATTTCTACTTATGCCTATTCCGAAGAAATGGCCAAATCTCTCTACGATAAACTAGAGGATTATTACAAGGTTTCCCTGAAAGTAGCCAAGCAAATAAAAGACAGAGTGGAATAAACAAAAACAAAGAAAGCTTCATTATCAATTAGGAGAAACAAAGAATAAAATGACAAAATATATTATCTATCCAATACTCCTTTGCTTTTTCATAATCGGAATTTTTTTTGTAATTCCAGAAGTTTTTGCCGAAGACTATGAGCCTCTAGTTAATGATGGCTTGATTGATCCTACCCGCGGCAAGGTCGAAGCTGACCGAGGCGGACCTTCGGACAATCTGGGTGGGGCGGCTTACAATGCTGGTTTCTATGACACTTCAGAATATATGTACGGATCGGTTTCTGTAACAGTTATTTTGCCTGAAAGCAACGGAGCTGTTGATCCCAATTTGTACAACTGGTCTTCAACCCAAGAAAACAATGTTCTGTCAGAAGTGCAAACCGGGATGAATTGGTGGGCCAACAATGAGCCTAGAGCCAATTTGTCTTTTGAATATGAAATTATTTCCGGCAGAACTGACTCTAGAGCCCAGACTAGTTATGAGCCAATTTTACGACCAAGTGGCGCTACAGATGGTGGCGCTAATGGGGAAGCTTTATGGGTCGACGAAATTATGGGCAAGCTTGGCTACAGCTCTTCTGACCACCTCACCAATTCTCGAGGCTTTCTAAATGAACAAATAGCCAAAAAAGATACCGATTGGGGTGTTCTTGTTTTTGTCGCCAATACCGGCAGTACTCCAGCTACAAGTCGCTTTAGTGATGGCATGTTTGCTTATTCCTACTATGGGGGACCTTTTATGGTCATGACTTATAACAATTATAATTATGGTATTGGCAATATGGATGCCGTGACAGCTCATGAATTAGGTCATTCTTTTTATGCTCTAGATCAATATTTTTCCGCAGGGCAAGATTGTGCCGCTTCAGCTGGTTATCTGAATGTGCAGAATCAAAATAGTCAATATAGTCAAGGTGGCGGCAGTTGTGATCTCAATGTATCCAGTATCATGCGAGGGGGCGTGACTCCATACACAAATAACGAAATAGACCGTTACGCCGAAGGGCAAATGGGCCTGTGGGATTCCAATGGTGATGGTTTCAACAATGTCGTCGACACCAATCCCAAAGTCACTGTGACTTCAAGAAGTGGCTCCCTCAATATCACTATTCGTGGTACCGCTGAAGTTCAGCCATTAACCAACGAAAACGAATATTTCTCAACTCTTCATTACGGCCAAGCCAGAAGAAATATTTCCGTTAACACCATCTCAAAAGTTCAGTACCGCATTGATGGAGGTGATTGGCAAGAAGCCTCAGCAACTGATGGTAGTTTCAATGAGGGGGCAGAAAGCTTCAATTTTGCGACTGGTACTCTTACTGAAGGCGAGCATAACATTGAAGTCAAAACACAAAATTCAGTTGGTAACTGGTCAGCTATTACCCCAGCCGATGTTCAGGCTTTTCAGGCTCAGTTTGTGGCTGGGGCAGGGGACACCGGTGGGCCACAAGCTCGTTTCTTTGATTCAGGCGGAAGTTTGTCTAGCGCCGGTTTTTTTGCTTTCCCTAGCTATTGGCGAACAGGACTTCGGGTCGCTACCGGGGATGTCAATGCTGATGGCAAGGACGATGTGATTACGGCTCCCGGACCTGGTGGCGTGCCTCAAGTCAAAGTTTACAACAATGACGGAACGCTCAGAACAAGTTTCTATGCTTATCCAGAACAATTTACCGGAGGGGTTTATGTCGCGGCCGGTGATGTTGATAATGACGGCACCAAAGAAATTATTACCGGGACGGGAAACGGTGGTGGCCCGCAAGTTCGTGTTTTTGATATCAATGGTAATCCCAAATTTACTCCTGGCTTTTTTGCCTACGGAAAAACTTTTCGAGGCGGGGTCTATGTTGGCTCAGGAGATATTAACGGAGATGGTAAAGAAGAAATTCTGACTGGAGCAGGTTCTGGTGGTGGGCCCCAAGTCATGGCTTATACACGTTATGGGGTTAGAATTCTAAACTATTTTGCCTATGCAGATCATATTAGAACTGGAGTTCAAGTGGCTGCTGGCGATGTTGACGGTGATGGTGATGTCGAGATTATCACCGGACCAGGACAGGGCGGCGGTCCACAAATAAGAGTCTTTAATGGTATTGGGCAGGTAGAGAACAACGGTTTTTTTGCTTATGCCAGTCATCTAAGAACCGGGGTCCAGGTCACGGCCGCAGATATCAATGATGATGGCAAAGATGAGATTATTACCGGAGCTGGCCCGGGTGGCGGTCCGCAAATTAGAGCTTTTAGTGCTGACGGGGGAGTGGTTCACAATGGTTTTTTTGCATATGATAAGAGTTTTAGAGGTGGGGTGAATGTGGCGGTAGGGGAGTTTTGAGAAAAACCAAGATCTAACAAAAATTCTACAAATAAAATCGCAGAAGCCCTATTAATAGAACTTCTGCGATTTTATTTGTAGAATTTTTGCGGCAAACTAAATCTATCTCTTCACCCGAATTAGCCCAGAACAAGGCACAATCTCAATTCCTTTATTCTCAAGTTTGTCTAAGAATAAATTGAGTCCCATAGAATCAGAAGAATGATGTCCAGCGACAATGACGTTGAGATGGTGTTTCTTGATTTTCTTGATGGTGGGTTCCTTGAAGTGCATTCCCACAATAGTGCTCACTCCAGCACGAGACAATTCTTCGTAAATACTGTCGTGAGGGCTGGTCCCGCCAGTCATATCAACCATAACTTTACCGGCTCTGTTTTCTTTGGCGCCAGACACTAACTGTGGTCCAGCATTCATTCTGGTGGCTTCCTGGTATTCTGGAATGTCCATTAGGATGTCCATGACATTCTTGACACTTCGAGGCTTTTCTTTGTCGTATAGTTCTTGTAGATAGCGCCAGACGAGATTGTCGGTTGGCGTATGAACGTTGAGAAAAGACAGGTTTAGAAGTTTGGCTGCACTGATGGCTTCCATGTGATTGGCCGGATGAACACCACGATGAACTTCAGAGATTCTTTGCTTCATCAAGTTTTCGGCCACATGAATGGGGACTCCAAGCCTGTGATACAAGTCTTCAAGCATGTCCATGACTCCAGCCAAATCAGCAAAAGCTTTTCCTTCTGGATGGTGAGCAAAGATCAAATCAATGGGTTTGCTTTTTTCACCTAGTCTGTCAGCCAACATCACTTCACCAATTTCCATGTCGATGCCAACTAAAATTCTCTTGATGTCTGGATTCTTCTTGGTCACAAAGTGAACTCGACTATCATTGTAGGGATGTTTGAATCTCTCTACATCATAATAAGATTTTTCTTTCTTGGAGAGTCTTTCGTAATTCTTTTTTTCGGAGTCCAGTTTTTCTTTGACGTCTTGTTTGTCTCTGAAATCTGCCCTGAGACCTTCTTTGATAGCTAGGTCAAATATGTCTTGAGTTTTCATAATTTTAGCTTATTAATTTATTTTGGGAAAAAATAACCCCGCTGAGGCGGGGTTATTTAGGAGAAACTTTCTTATTTGACCTTATCGATGATTTTTTTGAACACCTCGGGATAGTTGAAGGCAATATCTGCCAGGACTTTGCGGTCAACGTCAACTTTGTTTTTCTTGAGACTGGCGATGAATACGCTATAAGACAAACCTTCTTCTCTGACTGCCGCGTTGAGTCTGGTGATCCACAACCTTCTAAACTCTCTTTTTCTGACTTTTCTGTCTCGGTAAGCGTAGCTTCCAGCCTTCAATGTGGCTTGCTTGGCAGCTTTAAATTTGCTTTTTCTTCCACCCTGAAAACCTTTGGCGGCTTTAAGGACTTTCTTTCTTCTCTTGCTGGCGCGAACGCCTCTTTTGACTCTAGCCATATGAGTAAACTAAAACTTTATAAACTAAATATGAAGACTGCGACGAATATTCTTGGCGTCAGCTTTGGCAACTGATTGTAGTCGTCTTTTACTTCTAGTCACACTACCTTCTTCTCTGGCGTTAAAATGGTTTTGAGAAGCAGTTTTTTTCAGAAGCTTTTTCATTTTGGTAACTTTGATTCTCTTGGCGGTTCCTCGGTGGGTTTTGGCTTTGGGCATAAAGATAAATTAGCTCTAGAAATCTATGCAAAAATAACTGTTACTTGTGCTTGAACAGTGGAGTAATAGTATAAAAAATTGGGCGTTACGTCAAGGGCAAAAATTGTAACCGCTCACTGAGCCTCCTGTTGGCTCCAACCTCCTGGTTGGAGCCAGATGACCTACAAGGAGTCGTGTTTAATCTATCCCGTAAGAGAGAAAAGTATAAATGATGTTTTTCTCGTTTCCTAATTACGCAATGAGTCTCCAACCGGGAGGTTGGAGCCAACTATAGAAATAGCTAAAATAAGAAAGCGAAGAGCATACCCAGTGAGCAGTTACCAAAAATTACATACTAACCACTTGAGCATAAAAAAGCAGCCTTATGAAATAGGCTGCCAAGAACATGGTGTGCTTGGTATTCAATGAAAATTTTGATCTCAAAGGAAATGATACTCGTTCTTCGCTCCCCATGCTTGAAGAGCTTTTCTCATTTCCGTCCCGAGGCCGGCACTGCTTTTGCCTTTTTCTCTAACTAGTTTCGTTATTGCCATAAGAAAATCGGGGTCATGAAATGCGAGCTCAACTGCCCCGTTGATCTCATAGTCTGGGAGATGTTCACTGAACATCTCTCTTGCCTTATTATGATCAAAACTTTTCATAGCCTTTCCTCCTTGAATTAAAAAACAGCCTAGTTCCTTACCAGACTGTTTTTAAACTACCAGAGATTATTATCTTGTCAATTCAATTATTTTTTTTACACACCACCATACCAAGCCCAAGTCTTTCTCTTTTGGGGCGTTGTTCAATCTTGACATCATCACCTAGTGACTTGGCAAATTTGTTGATCAGGTCATAACCAAGGGAACCGTGAGCTTTCTCACGACCGCGCATGACTAGTTCAATTCTAACCTTATGACCTTTGTCTAAAAACTTCTGGGCCTGTTTGATCTTCATGTCTAAATCATTGCCAGAAATACGCATAGAAATACGAATTCCTTTGACGTCAACTTTCTTTTGCCTCTTTCTTTGCTTTTGCTCCTCTTTGGCTTTCTGATATTTAAACTGACCGTAATCCAAAATTTTACAAATAGGTGGCCTGGCGTTGGGGGAAACTTCGACTAAATCAAGTCCCTTTTCTTTGGCCAAAGCTAGGGCCTCACTGTTTCCCATTTCTCCGAGCATGGTTCCGTCTTCGTCAAGAAGTCTGATGGGGGAGAAACGAATTTGTTCGTTGATGCGGGTGAATTTTTTGCTAATAGTTCTGTGATTAATTTTTGTGATAGCTAAGCTATTTTCTATTCTAAGAGAGTGGCGCAGGATGTCAAGGTGAGTCTGGACTTTTCTACTCTAGTTGACTTTTGTTTCTGGCTGTATATTCTTCTTTGAGGATGTCCATTATATACATATCGTGCCACTTTCCGGCGTGAAAAACATTCTGTCTTAGTCTGCCAGCTTCTTTGAAGCCAATTTTGCCATAGGCTTTCTTGGCTCGTTCGTTAAAATCAGCAACGCGAAGAAAAACACTCTCCATGTTGAGCTCGTTGAAGCCAAAGTCCATGATAAGAATAATAGCTTCTGGACCATAGCCCTGCCCCCAGAAGTCCTTATCACCAATAACTATGCCTAGCTCGTGTCCCTCTAGGCTGACATTGCCAATGATTTTCTCTGAGGCTAGGTCTTTGATAGCAAAAATTGTGTTCTTGGGGTCGCTTTTGGTTACTTTTTCTTCAAACCATTTTTCTTCTTGGGCGTGAGTTAAGGGAAGTTCAGTCACGATAGAAAGACCACGACTAACTTCAATATCATTTAGCCATTTATAGAAAAGATCGATGTCGTCTTTTTCAATGGGAACCAGGGCACATTTTTTTCCTTTGAGAACAATAGGGTGAGCCATATTATTGTTTAATCCTCCTACACTAAAGCTTCGGCGGACGAGTCGAAGTTGGGTTATTTCCTGGTCTTATTATAGCCTAGATAGATTTTTTTGCCCATAAAAAAAGGACAGCAAACAAATGGGTTTGCTGTCCGGGGTAATGGGAGGAGGGAAAGGTTCGTAATGTTCAGATGGAAAGTATATCCCATTGCTTATAATAAGTCAAGCGTTTCGGGTTTTTTTCTTGCCCTGCTCTTCTTCCATGCTACAATAACCACAATGCCAAAAATTCTAGCCAAAAACAAGCGCGCCAGATTTGATTATCATATCCTTGAAAACTTTGAGGCTGGTTTGGTATTGGAAGGGCAAGAAGTGAAGTCTATTAGGGACAAGAATGTTTCTCTGAAAGGAAGCTATGTGACTATTAGAAATAATGAGGCTTATTTAATTAACGCTCATATTTCTCCCTACAAACATGCCGGCCAACTCACTGACTATGATCCAACCAGAACAAGAAAATTGCTTCTGACCAAGAAAGAGATTAAGTCATTGATCGGCCAGCTCAAACAGAAGGGATTGACACTGGTGCCTATTTCATTGTATAGTCGCAAGCGTCGTATCAAGCTCGAGTTTGGTCTTGGCAAAGGCAAGAAAGATTACGACAAGCGCCAAGATATTCAAAAGAGAGAAGATACAAGAAAAATTCTTCAGAAGCTAAAGAGAAGCAGGTAATAAAAAATGCTATAGGTGATTGATTTATAATCCCTCCCCCTGCTAAGGGGGAGGTTAGGAGGGGGTTTTGCTTCAAGAGAAGTATTACGAAAGATTGTAACGGAAATGGTTTGTTAGCAAAAGACCCCACCCTGTCCCTCCCCTTAGCAGGGGAGGGGAATAAGGATTAAGCTTCTGATTAACTATTACGGGGATGCTTGGTTTCGATGGAGAAGATCTTTTTAAAACGTCAAATCAAGTGGGCAAGACCACTTGTAAATCTCTTCTTGCAACTCGATAAATGCAAACATTATCACTAAGGTGAAAGACAAAGCTAAGGCTTTTGCTTCAGCTTTCAGTCTGCAACCTGTTACCGCTGCTGTCTAATTTTCAGTAGCCATCCATGACTTGCCGCTAGGGGTGGGTCAAATGGGTGCCATTTTTTCCTAGCTGCGGGGTAGTAGTTCCTTGATTCTACCTTCAAGTTTGCCAAGGATATAGCCAGTGAGCTTTTGTCTGTTTCTATTCACTGGCCAAACAAATCTAAACAGACTAAGTTTGTATCACGTTTTTCAAATTCTTTTTCAGACGCGGGTTCGATTCCCGCCATCTCCACTGTCATGTATCATTTTCGATATTCAAGAGACCGCCTTGCTATTTTTCTTAGGGCGGTTTTTTGATTTAAAAAAAGGCCGACACGACTGTCAGCCCAAAGGTACAGGGAAAAGGGAACGAGAGTCACTTCTTTGGCAGTGGGAAGAGCCACACCTTGTTGTTGATCGACTTTGCTGTATGATTTTTGCTGGCAGCAAGTGTGACTTCGAAATCACCATCACCGTTGAAGTCAATTCCGGTTTCGTGTTCAAAGGTGGACACTTTTGTCCAAGTTCCAACTTTGAAGACGTCTAGCTCAATATCGCCAAGTCTTGCAGAGGCGATCAAGGTTTTCCCGTCAGGGGTAAAGGCAAAGTTGTAATATTTTTTATCAGTGCTGTGCAAGATTTGCAGGTCAGCTGCATCGAAAGCAACACTTCTGGAGCTTACCTCATCCTCTTCGACTGCGATGATCAAGCCACCGCTCGGACTTACTTGTTTCAGGGAGAAGGCTTTGGAGAATGTCTGGGATCGTTTATGCCTTTTCCTCCACACTGACCTAACAGAGAGACTTTCTCCAATAGAAGACGCACATTTTTTCTCTTTATCAGAACACCCCACAAATTTTGATTTGAAGTGATAGCAAAGAGCGTCTTTTTTCATGAAGTGCAGAACATCACAGCTGCCCCCATAGCTTCTTCGTTTTACTAAAAGGCGAAGAGACTTTTTCGCTCGATATATCCTTATTCTAAAAATCGTATAGGATGTAGCGACGAAAAGGACCTGGCCTTTCAAAGGGGATATGTTTTTGATTCTCCAGAAGCCGGATTTTTTGCTTCCGAGCAATTTTGTTGCCAGAAGATTTCCGAACATGTCCCAGATGATAAGGCCACCACAATTTGTCCCAGCAATGATGACATTTTCTTTGCCAATCTTGCCGGTTACGATCTTGGAGATTTCACCCAAGTCCGCCGACTTCTTGGATTTGCGGCTTTGTAGCCTTGAGCGTTGGGCCTGAAGTTTCCTCAAAACCTTGGTGAGATCAATAGTCAAAATCTTTCTTTTGGTCTTGACCCCAAGAACATAGATCTTGTCTCTGGCCGCAATCAGAAGCTCTGATCCTTGCAGGGAAAAAACCATGTCGAGGACACTTTTCCCGGCGACGAAAAAAGGTTTGAGGATTTTTTTTGTCACTTTCTTTGCAGGCCTACTTGTTGGGGATTTTTTGACAATCGCTTTCTTTGTGCACTCACAAGCTTTTGTCTTCCACTTGATGACAGTGATCTTCTTTATCTGTGTTTTACGACAGGTAAAGGGAAGAAGAATCAGAAGAAGTGTCCAGGGAAGGAGAATTATTATCCAGTTTGCCTTAATCCAAGTCATTTTTCTCTCACCTTTCTTGCAATGGTTGTGTCTGTCCCGTTTGGGTTTTCGTAAAATGAACAGCCCGTGATTATACATTCTTTTTGCTCAGGAGTCAATAAATTTCAGAAAAACATTGACTTTTATAAAAAAATTATACATAATAATTAGTCAGTAGAGAAAAAGCTATTTTCAAGACGTTTGTAAGAGAGAAGTGGCAAAAAGATAGTTTTTGTTAGTGGTAATGCTTATTTTTAGGGTAGTGGGTGCTTTCACAAAAGGAGAAGTACCTTTTTTTTATCAAAACTGTGTTAATATATGATAAGTACAAACTATAAAAGAGGGATATGAGTAAAAACAAGCACAAGGCATCAAAAAAGGATACTGACAGCCTCTTTGGGGCCGTTCTAAAACTCAAGACTCTACCAGAAAGTCAGAAATTTTTCCGTGATCTTCTGACAGTCGAAGAATTAAACGAACTGTCAATGAGATGGAGAGCCGCTCAAATGATTGATAAAGGCGTGCCTTATAGAGAAATCGCCAAAAAAACAGGTATGTCAACCGCCACAGTTTCGCGGGTGGCTTATTGGCTCAAATATGGCAAGGGTGGTTACAAGATTGCTATCAAGCGATCGAAAAAGAAATAGATTTTGACACTATAACCTGGTATTTATCAATAGATTGACGAGGTTTTTTTTACTTCATTTTATTGCTCTTCACTGAAGATAGATTTTCAGCTATACTTTAAGAGCCAAACAAGAATAACATCTACTTATGCAAGACAATGATGTCAGATTACAACTGGCTTTAGATTTTACCAATCTCAAGAGTGCTATTGAGATTGCAGATCAAGTCAAGGATTATGTTGATATTATCGAGGCTGGGTCTCCTCTCATCAAAGCTGAGGGTTTGGGAGTAGTAAAAAAGCTCAAAGAAAGATATCCAGAAAAACTCATTATGGCTGACATGAAAACTGCTGATATTGGGAGCTTGGAAGTCAGAATGGCTGGCAAGGCTGGGGCTGATATCACCACAATTCTTGGTGCATGTCCAACAGAAACAGTGCAGTCAGGGGTGGAAAAGGCTTGGGAAGAAGGTGACATTAAAATAGCGGTTGATCTTTTGGGAGTACAAAACCTCAAGAAGCGGATCAACGAATTACAAAAATGCAAGCCCAGTTATTTTCTGGTTCATGTTGGAATTGATGAACAGAAGGCCGGTAAAGATCCCCTTCGCAAGGTGATTGATGTTGCCAAAGCCTCAAAAACTCCTCTCATTGTTGCCGGCGGGATTGATGCCAAGCTTGCCAAAAGACTGGCAAAAATTGATAATGTTGACGTGGTGATTGTTGGCGGAACCATCACCAGAGCTGATGATCCGATTAAGGCAGCTCAAGAAATAAAGGCGGCGCTTCAGAGTTAAAACAACTCATCCTTGCTCGAATCCAATAATTATATTACTCTAAGTTCACAGACCAAATATAGGCAAGCGGAGACATTTATTATTAAGGGCAAAAAAATGTTGTCTCCAAACGACAAACAAGAAATCCGAACTATCATTCTCGAGGCTTTTGATCAAGTCTTGATTCCGGCTATGAACGCGATGATGGATGAAAAGATTGACACTAAGTTCGATGAGAAACTTGATGAGAAAATTGACACTAAGTTCGATGAGAAATTCAACGAAAAGCTAGAACCTATCATGGGAGAGCTAAAAGCTATTCGCCAAGAGAACGCTATGTATCTGTTTGGTCAAAGAAGGCAGGACGAGACGCTTGAAGATCACAAAAAACGCCTGAGAAAGTTAGAACTCATTTGAGATAAACAACAACAGATGTCATTTCTCCAAGACAAACAGATTATGGAGCAGGTTTTTGGTTTGGCCGGAAATGGTCAGAATATGGGGCATGATCCCAAAGTTGGAGCCATTGTTGTCAAGAAGGGAAAGATTATCGCTCAGGGATATCATCGGACATCTGGAGAAGACCATGCTGAAGTTGATGCCTTCAAAAAAGTCAAAAACAAAGCAGAGCTAAAAGGGGCAATTCTTTATACCAATCTTGAGCCGTGTTGTATTTATAGACGGACTCCTTCGTGTGTTGATCAAATTATAAAATATGGTCTCAAAGAAGTGGTAGTTTCCAACCAAGATCCCTTTCCCCAAGTTAACGGCTTTGGTTTCAAACTTCTAAGAAAAAGAGGAGTCAAAGTTAGAACTGGCTTGATGAAGTTGTCGGGCGCCCAAGTTAATCAAAGATTTTTCAGTTGGTGCCAGAAGCAAAAGCTCAAGAAGCCTCAAGTTAATATTAGCACCGCAGCTAGTGCTGACGGCAAAATCGTTGATCATACTTTGGCTGAAACACATATTTCTTCTCCAGCAGACAAGCGTTACAAAGATAGCCTGCGCAGTCAGCATGATGCTATTCTTATTGGCGGGGAAACTTTTCTGAGAGACGACCCTTCTCTTATTATCAAGGAC